>Ga0116228_10006182_pt1 | contig 10707 bp, 7 predicted proteins | sample S1TSphfallax_2_FD_89694 | JGI IMG/M metagenome (GOLD analysis project Ga0116228, IMG submission 89694) | Host-associated microbial communities from peat moss isolated from Minnesota, USA - S1T2_Fc - Sphagnum fallax MG | ecosystem: Host-associated > Plants > Peat moss > Unclassified | place: USA... | reverse complement strand
GGGTGCATAAAAGGATACTACAACAATTGTGGTATCTCAAAGCTGCAATTCTATCTTAGGGAGGTGGATCCCAACAATGAAATGCTCGACCCTTGGAAGAGGTTTGAGAATGTTTGTGTGGGTCAATCTGATGATGGAGGTGACCGACATGCAATATGGCTCCAATGCAAAATGACTCCACCATATGAATTTGTTACATATATAAAGCCCAAGTTGACGAAATTTGTGGTTCATAATTTCAAAGCAAAGTGGCAAGATGTAGAATTCAAATCATGTTTGGACAATTTGACAAAGGACCAAATTGTCACTAAAATTGACTTTGCTAATAACTATTTTTTCAAAGAGCAAAATAAAATTCAATCCCAGCATTGGTTCAGTTGGTAGGTCATGATTCTTATTCATTTCACATTTTGCATTGACCAAAATTTAAATGAAGTTGATGCATCATCAAAAAATTTAACAAAATATCATTTTTATATCAGTGATGACAAATGACATGATAACCTTTTTGTGTAACATTGTGTGAGGCGACTTTCTGTCCCTCTAGTCCTGATTTTATGAAGTGATTGTACTTGGAGGTACATATGCTATTGATGAAAAAAAAAATGCAAAGTGTATTTCTATATATTAAGTTGCGTTTGTGATTGAAATTGAATAGTTTGCCTCTTACGCATCATTTATGATCTGGAATTGATAGATATATATTTTAAGTTCAAACATTCAAATCCTAAAATTTTATGTTAAATTGTCACCCACTTAGACCAACTTTTAAAGATTCGACACCATGTTCAACTTGGTAACAGACCTCCGATCATTTAAACTATTGTTCTTATCACATACGTAATCCAAATTTAGGCTACTTTAACTCATTAAAAAACTAGTTATAAGGCGCATCTACTTACTAAATTCCAAGCTTTGCACCCAAATCAATAAAAAGTTGTGCTATAAAACCTAAGAGGGTTTCACGAAGGTAGAAAATTCAACTTGGTAGTAGACCTTTAATCACTTAAAATATTGTTCCTATCACATACGTTACCCAAATCTAGGTTGCCTTAGCTCATTAAAAAACTAGCTATAAGGCGCATCTATTTACCAAGTTTCAAGCTTTGCACCCAAATCAGTAAAAAGTTGTGCTATAAAACCTAAAATGGTTTCACGAAGGCAAAAAGTTTAACTTGGTAGCAAACCTTCAATCACTTAAAATATTGTTCTTATCACATATGTTATCCAAATCTAGGTTTTTCTAGTTCATTAAAAATCTAGTTACAAGGCGCATCTACCTACCAAATTCCAAGCTCTATACCCAAATCAATAAAAAATTGTGCTACAAAACTTGAAAAGGTTTCATGAAGGTAAAAAGTTCAACTTGGCAGCAGATTTTCAATCATTTAAAATATTTTTTCTATCACATACGTTATCCAAATCTAGCTTGTTTCAACTCATTGTAAAGTTAGCTATAAGGTGCATCTACCTACTAAATCCCAAGTTCTACATCTAAATTGATAAAAAGTTGTGCTACAAAACCCGAAAGGGTTTATGAAATTTCTCTAAGATTTCAAGCTCACAAAATTATCCCTACTCACTTCCATTCTTTCAAGGTACCATAATCATCCAATATATTCTCCTTGTTTCCACCATTTACTAAGACTAACCATTCTTCTTTTCCCAAGATTTTTCAAGATTCAAATTGAAAACTATGTTTGGAAAAGAAAACCCCAAATGATCTGAATTTGCCCTTTAAACAGAAGAAGAAGGAATGAGGTGAAAAAAGACCCCAACTCAGTGGCCTATGGAAGGTTCCAATGTTTGGTGGCCAATGGAAGAAGAAGGAAAAACATCCTTTTCACCTCTTCTCACTTTCCCCCCAACAAATTTTATTTAAACCTTTTTTTCCCATTAATCTTAAGGTTTTACTTTACCATGGTTTTAGGCCTTTACTTACACCTTTCCTTCCTTCTCCTTGACCTATAAATTATAACTACACATTTTGATTTAACAAGTTTTACACATATTCATTGCTGATTTGATTTAGATTTTAGATTTTTTTTTCCCTTTCCTTAAATTCATGGTGTAGTGTATGACCATGTTTTATGGGTCTCAAATCACACAAGTGAATGAAAAACCGCTTTGAGAATCATCTTTAGATTTAACATTAGTGTAACATCCTCACAATGAAGATCCTAAACCGCAAGAGGTGTGCTTTTGTTTTGAAGTTGAAGCCCCTCAAACTTAATATTATTGCATTTCTTCGAACTCTTGCACCTTAATGATTTTGTTCAAAATCGATCTCGCTTTTGGTGGTGAACCTGAAACTATTTGCAAAAGTTTTTACAAACTTGAAGACACCTCCATCTTTACATGGTCTTCAATTCTCAGCATTGGACATTATTGTTGGTTGTGTGATCCAATTCATTGACTGCCTCTTAACAGCAACGCATATTACTTAGTTCCCACCATTTGACACATCCTAGATTTTTTGTAGTTATGAACTATCATTGTGGCATAGCCCAAGATTCAACATGTAATTGCAACTCCTCATGGAACTTATCCATAACCTGAATAAAAGTTTCGTCCATCATCAAATCCATGTCGCCATTGCCACCCTATCACACTATTTATTGTTATGTTGTCTTGAATTAATATTTACTCCATACATTCAAGTTTTTCATTTTTTGTAGGATTTTAAAAAAAATTTGATCATATTAAGTTTCAAGCTAATCAAATATATTTAAAACAAACAAAAATAATCCAAGATGTGATGTCCATACATTACCCAAAAAAAGTAATTACAGAAAAATTATAATTGTGACTACAATTTTTGGGGGGCTTAGTGTGCTTAGTATGCCTCCTGGAAAAACCATTTAGAATTATTATGCATTCATATACTTGGAATTTTGATTGATACCATTAAGATCAAAGAGCATGATGAAAAGCTATATGATTCTAACTCTTACATGATAATATTTTGTCACATGGTGATACTGCCCATCCAAATGTAATGCTTCAACATCATTAATTTCCTCTTTAAAACCCCAATTTGCATTTAAGTGAATTGCATAGTGATATGTGTAATCACCATGTTCCATGCATTCTTTCATTCACACAACAATTTAACATTTGTCAAAAGTTCTCCCACATATTCAAACACAAAAACACAAGCTAATAGGTCTTCTAATGTTCTAATTGCCCAACCTTTTTCTTGGTTTGCCCAAAAAACCTTCATCAACCAAATCACAATTACTTAATTAATCCATATTTTATTATTACTATAGCAGTAACCGAAAAATGTTGAAACATTCAATAATTTATTTCGCATACTTGATATATATTAGATCCATATACGTAGGTTACATATTGTTGTACTTAACATATTAGTATATATAATACCAATATACTATTGTATATAGTTGAAATCATTGAATACATCAACATGCCTCTAGGCGATATTACAATCCTCATTGCACAATTTGATTCCCACATTCTAGGGTACACTGACACAAATCTTGACATTTGTGAATCAAGTCCTTTAGAATGTGGCCCTTACAAGATTGAAATTTATTTTCATTGCATGAATTGATACACTCCCCAAATCAACAATATTCAATGTCATTAACTCCAACCAAGCCTAAACATTAAAACATACACACACTAATAATGAGTAGTCTTTGTTCCTTCACATGGTCCAAGGTACATAAAATAACAAAGTGAATAACATACTGCATAATTTAATCAAAGACCAAAAAAAAAAAACAATAAAATGTGAACTTGAATCCACATGTACCTTACTTATTTGTCGTTGGTGGAGTAACCCACTATTAGTGTACACACATTTCCCACTAGAATATATGACAAACTTACAACTACATGGCAAATTAAGACAATTGGAAGGGCAAGTTGAACAATAATTCATAGGAGAAGGTCCGTTGCAATTGTCAAAAATCTCTAGCACGCTAGGATAGACAATGTTAGTTCCAACATAAATGAAAGGAAAAGGAACAACCCTATTTTCTAGGTTGATTAAAAGGGACACATGAACACACTTTAATCCATCATTTAAATCCCAAAGGTTGAGATTTGTGGTGAACCCTTGGCTACAAGGATTTACATTCAGCAACCACACATGTTCATTAAATCCGAATAACAAACATATGTAAGAAACAATGCAATGAACCACATGGAACAAATTACACTAATGAATGTAAATTGGGTTTGAACCTACAATAACAAAAGAAAAAATCAAAATTCACTTGGTTGTCAAAATTTGATTTTGAACCAAAATACAATTTGGTTATAAACCAAAGGAGGTGATAAGTAGTAGCATGATAAAAGAATTGTGACATAGGGCCACAATTTTGGCTCAAAAATTGAGGTTATGTCCAAACAAAAAAACAACCTAGCATCCAAATGTCAGAGTTCCACTCATCAAAATTGAGAAATTAATCTATAATTTGTAATTTGTGAGCAAAATCAAAACCTATTTTGTGAATGTAGACTATCTAATGACACAATGGGCATGGCCATTATAGCACCCATGTCATAAATATTTGTTACATAACTAGGTAGAATCGTAAAATCCATTTATAGTACCGACATCATCCTAATTGGCTCTAAATTTTGGAATTTTTAAAAATCTTAGTTGATACCTTATTAAGTGGGTCTTGAGAATTTCCCTTCATCTTTCCACCATTCACTTTCTACTTCTTTGATGCAAATTGCAACTCATATGCGTCTACTAGACCTTGAGCTCGAGTTTTAGGCTTTTCCTTTGTTGATTGTCCCCTCGTGGCCACCAGTTGTTTATCCTCTCCTTTTGCAATTGATTTATTTACAATGCTCTTCTTAGGGATAGTCATTTTTCCCTTTTGCTCTAGGCCAACATGATTGTTGCCATGAACCTCATTGTTAGTTACTGCCAACTTAGCAACCTTATTTTCAATCTCACCACTCTTTTTTGAAATTTACAAGATCTTAGTTGTTTCATTTGACTTGAAGAACCCATCATTTCCCTCACCATATGTGCCCCCTAAATCCATAGCTCCTAAACATAGTGATATGTTTTCAACATTTGTTTTCACAACGCCTACATGTGGGGAACTTTGTTGACTAATCTCCTTGAGACTCCCAACTTTTTGATTCCTCACATTTTGATCACTCCCATCTTTCTGGATTGTTTCATTTTGAACATTCTCATCCTTCTAAAACTTTTCCTTTTGACTATCATCCTTTTGACTTCCCTCTTTTTGATTCCTATCCTTCTAACTCCTTCCCTTCTTACTCCAACTTTCTTTGCAACAAAGTTACTAAGGGGTAACCCATCTGAATTTTCTTCACCTTGACCTTTTGCTTCATCTTTGTTGTTGGTCTGCACTTCATTTTTTTGGATGGAAGAAGTAGTTTTTTCATCTTTAACTTCATCACTAAACTTCTCACTACTATTTGTCGAAGATGAACTTTCAAGAAATTTCTTACCTTTACTAAGAAAACCCTAAACAACAATGGGGTCTATTAGGACTGGGTTCAAAATCAACAAAATGCTTTTGGGAATAGGTTGAGTTCCATTTGTATTTACAGGGACCTGAGATTGACAACTAGGTGAAATCCAAACATGTGGACCATTGTTCTTAATTACCCACTTGGGATCAAGAGAAGAGATGGCTTGTAGAGAAGGTTTTGTAATTTGTGGCATTCTTGCTTGGCTAGTTTTTCCAACACTAACCATGGTGGTGCATGCTAATGATGGACCACATAACACCTTTTGAAATGACCTTGTGGACATTTAAAAAAGGCAAATTTCAATCATCCATATCTTTCAAAATAGTTATTTAAGTTGTTAAGCCTCTTCACATGAAAACATGGTGTTGTATGCTAGCTACAAATTGATAACATTACAAGACTAGTAAGTTACAAGTGAGAATAAAACAATCCAAACCATGTAGTAGGTCAAAATTACACAATAATATACAAACACTTGTCATAAGAAAACACACAAAGCTCATATAATAAACAAACAATCATTGGATTTTGTCATGTATAGTAATAATATTTTTTTAAATAAAACCCACACAAATTAACATCCACAATGATAGGTACAAAATGTGGTTTAAATCTAGTTGCACTACATGTTGAAGACTTGATGTACATTAATAAACATCTAGCCATAATGTACTACATGTAGAGTTTTGAAAACCTTCTTGTAGCAAATATGTTTAATCCATATGTAGTTTATACTTCACATAGATAACATAGATATATAGTTGATGTATTTTTTGCCACATACAACCTAGTAATACATAGACCTTGCAATACAACACATATAGTTCAAATGTAGTCTAACCACAACATAGACTAAAGAAGACTTACATCATAAATGATCCTACCACATACTAGACATACTAGCTTGAAAACCTTATGTAATCTACACCCTAGATAGACTACATAGATGTACATCAAACCACATACATGAGTAAACATCAAATACACTTAGATATTCTAACATAATATAAATGTCAATTACAACATTATTACTAGTATGCATAATATGATGTGGGAACTTTTAGTATAGTGGAACATGCATATTTTCAACATAGAAGTACTATTATAGTTTATTACATCTATCAAAATACTATGAACTTTGCTATCAACACTTGCGTGTTCATCAATCATCCATGAATAGTACAACATTATATGTATGACTATGGAACATGTAGAACAACAAAAACAATTGAAAAAGGTACCTTTATGTTCTAAATATTAATTCAAAGACCTAACATAGATAGATAAGTCCAATCCACAACTTATATATTGTCACCCTTGTTGGTATACACTTGACAAGTAGAAATCACATAAATGTCACATTAAGAATGTTGAAATGTTTTCTTATGATCTTTCAATTAAGTTCATAACTTTGAAACATGAAAAGAAACCACACAAACTTCAAATTTGCAAGGAGAAAAACTTACCCATGGTAGGGAAATGAACTAAAATAGAAGTTTGTTGTGCAACCATAATTCGAGCAAGTTCACAATCCAAGTCTAGATACTTTTCCTTTAGTTTATGATTAAATTCTACAAATCCAAAAATCTTGTACCAATTTGGGTGTACAAGACCTCCACACAAGGGATCTTTACAATGGGAATGATTTTTAAACCAAATGCTTGTGCACCAGGGGTGGTAGAGGTTGTGACAACTAGAAACAATGATATCATTAAAAGAAAAAGGGTAAACACAAAGAGTACATGTGTTTACCCTTAAAGACTCAAGGTTGAGATCGAGTGAATCCTCTATACTTCACATAGGTTGAAGGTGAATATATATCCCCTTTTCTTTTTTTTTCAAAAGCAACACTTGATTATTTAGTGCATCAAAAGCCATTTCCAAAAATAATTGTTTTTGGATAGATTTGGTGATGCACAATTTTCCTAATCTTCAACCTTTGTCATAAGATCTTCATAGTCCACCTTTTTTTTAATTCATTATGGACCTATAAAACCCACATGTCATCCTCTGTAATTTTTCTTGATCATGATCAACATGATCTGCAATTGTAAGGACTTTTTCAAGTTTCCTCTTTGCAGCAACAACAATTGATTGCATAAAATCTAAGACTGGTTTCATTTGGCCAAGTTTAACCATCAATTCCTCCTTTTGACTTTTCAACTTGACCATCTCAACCCTTTTGGATTCTAGTTCCATCCCCACAATGCTCATCAATTCAACTACTTTTTTTTTTCTTTTCCAATCAAGGGCTAATCTCCCCCATTATCACAACAAGGGGTGTTTCGAGAACCTCCCATTTGCCCTTTTTCTCTTCCTTCATTAAACCCACAATGCCATCTTCTATCTTCATTTTTGACACAATCTTACCCAATAGTGCAACCTTCTTCTCAACACATTTCTCCATCCACGATGACCACCTTGATTGTTGATTTGCATTGGTCTCATGAACAAATCTAGCCCAACTCACCTTCTTTCCTTTCACAATTTCTACAACTATCCCCTTAGCAAACTCCTTGCTAATCAATTTTCTTTTAGGGACATCATGCTTATTGTATATGACAAGATAAATCTCTTATATCCTATGTAACACCTTTTGGTCGTGGCAATTAGCAAATGAGTAGCCACTCCTACCCCTAGCTAGCCCAAATACCTTTCTCATTTTTGCTTCCCCAACATCTTTAGACTTGATTCTATGTGGGTTGACACCTTCATTAGGCAACCCATAGTTCAGTTTGAATTCATGAAAATCAATTGTAGGAAGAGGTTGGTTCTTTAGCAACTTGCTAATTTTGATTTCAACATTTTCAAGGGTCTCTTCTTCCATTCTTCCACAATTTGTTTCGTGTCAATTTCATCCTCGCTAATAACTTGGTCTTTGACAATTTATTCCTCATGGTGATGCTGGAACACCCCCCTACAACAAAAACCTAACACTATCAAGCTTCATATCTTTGCAAGTTTTGGGACAATGACCTAGCTAAACATTATAATTCAAAAGTTGTTTAAAGATGTGACATCTAAATCTAGAAAGGTCACAAAAATGTAAAAGGAAAGCTTCAGATATCTATAGAAATCAAACTAAACTTGTCTAGCACATTGATGTATAACCTACTTTTCTATTTTGTATGAACATTGAAGGAATCAAAAGTTTGCAATCTCAAGAAGGAAGAGTTTAGGTTGAAATGAACTTACATGATAATTTGACAAACAATAACGCAAATCAAGAAAGATAGCTCTTTCTTAGTAGACAAATTTTGTAAAATGCTCTTCCAAACAACGTAATTGAAATTTGTTGAACTTTGTGGAGAGCGCCAAATCTCTTTATCAAAGATGCACTGTTTTATGACAATCACCAATAGCAAACAAAAAATGGAATAATCGAACCAAAATAATTTCCATTAACTAAATGGGTTCAAAATTACACCTAGGAGCTTGTTTCATTTCAATTTGTAACAAGATGATTAATGAGCTTAATTAATGCATGAAAACCTTCAACAAATTTTGAACTTTGCACAGTCGGAGGACAGGAAGTTGACAACTTACCTATAGAACTGATGATGGCTCACATTAAACAATGTGAATGCTAAACCTTGATGCTTGCCTTCCAAAAATAACATTGTTTACATTGACTCTTGCAACACCATTGCCAAACATCAAGCACCATAGTTTCAAATGACATCAAGCTTCACCACGCATGTAGAGTAATTGACCACTTAGAGTCATAAACTCAAATTGCAAAAGACTAACTTTAAAAAATTAATGATTTCCAATGAACGATGAGTGTTGGCTTCAATCGCCTAGAATCTAGGCATTAGATAAACTGGGATTCACTTCCCACTTCTCATCACGAAAATCACATTAAAATCAGTTTTGAAATGAAGACTATACCCTAATATTAAAGGGAGGTTGCATATGTCCCTACTCTTAAATTTTTTTCCCCCCTAATATATTGTATAACATATATTCCGAATATTGAACCCAAAGTGCCCCAAAGGAGGTCATTGTAGTGTGTTTTCACCTTATCAGTTCATTACAAATTGTTTCATTATGATACCTTGATATAAAAAACCAAGATCGTGTGATTTTGAACTAACCAGCACACCCATTAGAGCACACCACATGATGTTGAGGAAAACAACCCTTTTCTTTCATAAATAGCCATTGTAATATGAAAGCATGTTGGATAAAAAGGGTGTCATGCTCCTTTTCATAAAAAATGTAGTAATAAATTTCTTTTAAGATTATGCACCCAAATTCAACTAGATCAAATTCCTTGTTCCATCGATACATAATATGCACCAAAATAATGATCTGAAAACTTAACCAATGCATATATTGTATTTCATTTTGCACCATGAAAACATAGTTATCAGAAAAGTCTATGCATGATAGCACAACATCTTTAGGTATACATTGTAAGTAGTTTTTGAACTCCTTTTCATGCCACTGCAACACATAATTATGCACAATGAAATCACCCAATTGTGGTTTCAATAGGCTATTAACTCAATAGGGGATGTATCTTTATATTGAACTTGTGACATTTTTTGTCTTGACCATTACTATTCTTCCCAACAACCACATACCCTATGCATTGCCATCATACCAAATTCATCGTTAAAGTTTTAGTGGGTAATAACTTTAATTTCTCAACCCCACAATCTTGACATTGGCCCATTAAACACACCTTTTTTTGGAACCAATAATTAACATCCATAAAGTAGTAATCCCATTAAAAAGGCTCAAGTGAGCACAACATGATTGCTGACTTGCAAACCTTATTTCTATTTTACATAACTCACACAAACACACACAATCTCCATGTACCCTTTTCCCAAGACTTCTTACATTGCTTAACCCCAACATCAACTCCCTCAACTTGGTATGGTACCTACAATAACAAGTATTCCATTGTTTTAGCTGTTTAACAAACTAAAGCCTCAACAATTGGAAGTGAGTTGAACTTGAACATATTTGGATTTGCCAATTGGAGGGCAATGAAAAATTCAAGCTACAAAACACTAGAAAATAAACTAAATTAGTTGATGCATGTAACCCCTAGTGATGACATTCTTCATTTTGCAACTAAAAATTCTTTAAAATTCTTCATTTAGCACCTTGTCATAACATTCTTTACCCGTGAATGTTTACCAAATTACACTGTTTACCAATTAAAATTCTATAAAATTCTTTAAAATTCTTGCTTCTTTG
>Ga0116228_10006181_pt1 | contig 10708 bp, 5 predicted proteins | sample S1TSphfallax_2_FD_89694 | JGI IMG/M metagenome (GOLD analysis project Ga0116228, IMG submission 89694) | Host-associated microbial communities from peat moss isolated from Minnesota, USA - S1T2_Fc - Sphagnum fallax MG | ecosystem: Host-associated > Plants > Peat moss > Unclassified | place: USA... | reverse complement strand
GCCGGCTGATCCCGAATTCCACCGCGGCGTCGGCGGTCTTCGAGGTGAATTTCCAGGCGTTCGACAGCAGATTCTCCAGCACGATGCGCAGCATCCCGGCATCGCCCAGGGCCGTGACATCACACGTCGAGAACCTCACGCTGCGCTCGGGATTGCGTTGCCGGAGATTGTCGATAATCTCGACAGCCATGCGTGAAAGATCAACTTCGGTCTGATGGATGGGAGTGCGCAGGATGCTAGACAAAGCGAGCAGATCCCCGATCAGGCGCTGCATGCGGTGAGTTGCCGCAGTGATGTGGTCAATATACTCCCGCGCGTCGTCGTTCAGAGTCTCGCCGAAGGCCTCGACCAATAGGTTCGCGAACCCGTCGATCGTGATTAGCGGCGAGCGCAGATCATGCGCCACCGAGTAGGAGAACGCCTCGAGTTCTTCGTTCACCAACTCCAGTTCAGTCTGCCGCTGCCTTACCTCTTCGGTGCGCTGCGCGACCCGCAATTCCAGGTTGGCAATGAGTTCCACCGACTCCATGGCCACCGAGGTGCTGTCTGCCAAGGCGGTCAGCAGCTGGATTTCCTCATTGCTGGCTGAACGGGCTCCGGCCCAATACACGCCGATGGCTCCGACCGGGTTTGCGGTGCGGATTGGGGTCATGACCAGGCTCTTCACGAAGGTCGGCCGGTACGCGTCATGCGGGACGCGCTCGTCTTGATAGATGTCAGGGATGGCGACGGCACGACGGTTCAGCATGGCCCAGCCGCTGATGCATGCGCTCAAGGGAAAGCGCTGCCCTTTCCAGAGCGGCGTGATGGCATCCTCATCAGCGTAGTAGCACTGGCCATTGTCACGCAGCACGAAAGTCGCACCGTCCGCGCCGACCAGCCGCCGCGCCGAGTGACGCACGATATCCATCACCGCCGGCAAATCGCGCGCAAGCGACAACGCCTGGATCACGGAGATCAGATACGGCATGCCGCGGTTGTAGCGCTCGCTGGACGAGAGCACAGGTTTATCGGTTTTTATGCTTGCACTGATGATCTGAGGCAGGGTTTCCAGCCGCGTCTTCGACACCCGGGCGGTCGGTTGAGGTTCATGCGGCAATGCTGCAGGCGCGTCATCAATAGAACCGGAAACGACGATGAAGGGCACGCCAGGCCGGCATTCGAGGGCACGCTTCAAGGCGGCGCGCCCGTCATAGCCCGGAATCCCGCTATCCGACAGAATCAAGTCATAGGCATGCGAGCTGAGCTCGCGCTCATACGCATCCGCAGACCCGACGTTTTTGATTTCGCAATTGGACTGAGCGCGGTTCAGCACGTATTTGACCAACTCCGCGTCGGCAGCATTATCTTCGAGGTGCAGAATCTTCAATGCCATGGGAGTCGATCGACTGATCAGCGTTGCAGTTGATTAAATCCTCGAGTGAACAGGCGGTCAAACCTCCTTTGTCAGTTCTGCGACACATTCCCTAAGACGGCAGGCCGCGTCTCGCGCCGGTTTAATATCATCCGCATTATTGCGATATCTGCGTGAAAACTAGCGCCATTGGCAATGCGCGCGCGGCGCCTGACAGCACCCTCAGCCGTCGATATTTCGCTGTGAGGTCTCCGGCAGAAAGAAGACACCAATGATCACGGTCGCGCCCGCGAGGACGATGGGATACCACAGTCCGTAATAGATATTTCCCGTCGCGGCCACCATCGCGAAAGCCGTCGTCGGCAGAAATCCGCCGAACCACCCATTTCCGATATGGTAGGGCAGGGACATCGCGCTGTAGCGAATTCTCGCGGGAAACAACTCCACCAGCAGCGCCGCGATAGGTCCATAGACCATGGTGACGTACAGCACCAGCACGAACAGTATGAGCACCACCATGGGCTTGTTGATGCCGGCAGGGTCAGCCTTGTCAGGATACCCGGCTTCGCTCATCGCGGTTTTCGCCGCGGCTTGAAACTTCGCGATGGCCTCTTTGCGCTCTTTGCCCGTGACGGTTCTCGGGTCGGGCGCGGGCAGCGTGGTGGCACCACTGCGGATCTCCGCGACGCTGCCGCTGGGCGCGTCGATTCGAGCATACGAGACGCCTGCCTTGGCGAGGAAACTCTTGGCGATGTCGCAGGAGGTCGAATCGAATTTGTTCTTTCCGATCGGATCGAACTGGAACGAGCACTGCTGCGGATCTGCATATACCGACACCGGTGCGGCGGCTTGCGCGCTGTAGAGGGCAGGATTGGCGTATCGGGTGAGCGCTTGAAACAGAGGAACATAAGTCAGCATGGCGAGCAGGCAGCCCGCCAGAATGATGGGCTTGCGTCCAATCTTGTCCGACAGCCACCCAAAGAAGACGAATGCCGGCGTGGCCAGCGCAAGCGCGATGGCCGTCAATATGTTGGTGGTGGCGCCGTCGACTCGCAGCGTACGTTCCAGAAAGAAGAGCGCGTAGAACTGACCGGTGTACCAGACCACGGCTTGTCCCATGACGGCGCCCAGCAAGGCAATCAACACGATTTTGAGATTGACCCATTGGCCGAATGCTTCCTTGAGCGGCGCTTTCGAGGTCGTACCCTGAGCCTTCATCTTGACGAAGACAGGACTCTCGGCCAGTTGCATGCGGATCCATAGCGATACGGCCAACAGCAGACTGGACACCAGAAACGGCACGCGCCATCCCCAGGCCTTGAAGGCGTCCTCTCCGGTATAGATGCGCGTGCCGATCACCACCAACAGGGCGGCGAACAAACCAAGCGTTGCCGTGGTCTGTATCCAGCTGGTGAAAAGCCCTCGTTTGCCGGCCGGTGCATGTTCCGCGACATAGGTCGCGGCGCCGCCGTACTCGCCACCCAGCGCGAGCCCCTGGGCCAGTCGCAGCGCAATCAGCAGCATCGGTGCCGTAACACCTGCTGTTGCGTAACTCGGCAAGAGGCCCACCGCAAAGGTGGCGCCTCCCATGATGCTCATGGTGATGAGAAACGTGTGCTTGCGGCCGACCAAATCGCCCAATCGTCCGAACACCAGTGCACCGAAGGGCCGCACCGCGAATCCTGCGGCAAATGCCGCGAGCGCGAAGATGAACCCGGTAGTCTCGTTGACGCCGGAGAAGAACTGCGCGCTGATTACCGTGGCAAGCAATCCATACAGATAGAAATCGTACCACTCGAACACGGTCCCCAAGGAGGAGGCGCCGATGACCAACCAATAGTTGCGCGAACTGTCCTGACTGTGTTGCAGGGTGCCCGCCGTTGTGCTCAAAGCCATGTCAAACCCTCGATGCTAAGTGGATCGTCAGATACGGATGCGAAATCCCCACATCAGCGTGGTTTGGTTCTGGCTGCCCGACGTTCCCACGGTGGTTCCTGGAAATCCGTTGGCGAGACCATCGGTGACCTCGGACCAGTTCACGCCGGCGTAGACGTCATAATGCTTGTTGACCATGTAGTCCCCGACGAACGACGCCTCCTCGAATGTACCCGAGCACAGCAGCCCGGCGGCACTGCAGCCCAGGTTGTCATTGCCGGCCGCCCCGAGACCAATCGTCCAATTGTTCTGCGTGACGTGATAATACGCGCCGATGAGATTCAATCCGGAACTCATCGCATATCGTGCGCCCACCCATTCCATGTTGTATTTTGCGGCACTGTTGACGTTGATGCCGACCGATATTGGGGTATTGTCCTGTGCGCTGCCCACGGTGTAGTCGGCGTGCGCCTTCTCGATATGGGAGAAGCCGGCGTAGGCCGTGAGCTTGTCCGAATTGGCGAAGCCGAAGACGTATTTGCCCATCAAGTTGTAGGACTTGTCGTTGGAGATGTAAGCAGCCAATCCTGGCGTGGGCACAGGGTTCGGGGTGGCGGCATTGTCGAAGGAACTGCGCAGATTCACCGCCCCCTTCGAGTTCTCGTAAAGGGCATCGACCGACAGTCCCTGGACGGTCACCCCGATGTCGGCGCCATAAGATTTACCGAGCACGCCGGTATCTTGACCGCCGTTCGAATAGAGCGCGTTGATATGCACCGGGCCGCTCGTGAAGGAGTATTTGCCCGAGTTGTCCAAGCGCGCCGCTTCCGTGCTGCCGGCGCCGCCGTTGAAGCCGGAATAGCCAAGGAAGGAAAAGGCATAAGACAGGGTCTGGGGATCGTACACCGCGAGTGCATCGAGCTGCAGAGACTGCTGGCGTCCGATGGTGAGCGTGCCGAATCGTGGGCTGCTGACGCCGCCCCAAATCACGCCGTTGAACGGCTGACCGCACCGGCTGCTGTCGGCGTTCGCGGTCTGTTCACCCTGAGGCTTGCTGCTGTTGGAGGTGAGCGCCTTACATGCGTCGACCAACTGGCCTGACAGCGGATTGAATCCCGTGTCGGTTCTCGCGATCAGGGTGATGTCCTGGACGATGGGTTCCGAAACCCGAATACCGATTTTGGACTGTTCGAGCCCGCTCTCCGCGAACGTCGACTGCGAGCCGGCAAAATTTCGGGTCGTGGTAAAAGCTTGGTACTCGAGGCCGCCCAGATACTCGCTGCTCAGCGGCACACCATGGCTTTGGTACGCATAACCCACATCGATCGTCGCGTACAGGGTGACACCGCCCAGCGACAAGCTATCCGGCAAGGGATCCTTCAACTCCGCTTGCGCCGACCCCCACGCGCACATCAGAGCAATCGCCGTTCCGATGAAATGTTTTCGCCGTTGCATCTTCCCCCCCCTTTCTCATTATGTTCCCCCACGGCGCCCCGGTTCACCGGCGGTCGCCCCCAACCTTTTGAGGATGCTAGTTCCACGCGCCCCCGCTTACCATTCGACTTAGGTCGTACGATCTCAGCAATGGGTGGCACGGCATTTGTGTTAAGGCGGTTGCGAGCTTAAAGTGACCTTGGGGGAAGTATGTTTTCCAGCTGGCTGCTGTCACTGCTCGCGTTGGCATATCTGGGGTGCTTGTTCGGCATCGCGTTCTACGGCGAACGCCGCCGGACGTATCCGAACCAACGCCGTTTGCGTCCGCTCATATACTCGCTCGCACTCGGTGTCTACTGCACCTCCTGGACCTTCTTCGGCGCCGTAGGCTCGGCGGTGCGGGATGGTTGGGGCTACCTGCCGATTTACCTGGGGCCCGCGCTCGTGTTCGTGTTCGGGCTGCCGTTCATGGAGCGTTTGGCGCGGATCGGACGGGCGCACAAGGTAAGTTCGATCGCGGATTTCATCGCTTCCCGGTTCGGCAAGAGCCGCGCGCTCGCCGTGCTCGTGACCTTGATCGCGCTGGCGGCGGCCATCCCCTACATTGCCCTGCAATACAAGGCTGTCGCCACCAGCATCGATGCGCTGACGGCGCAAACCGCCCGCAACGCGCCGTGGTATCGGGATACGGCTCTCGCCGTTGCGCTGATGATGGCACTGTTCGCGGTGTTGTTCGGTGCCAGGCGCGCCGATGCCACACGGCACCGTGAAGGATTGATGCTCGCTATCGCATTCGAATCTCTGCTGAAGCTCCTGGCTTTTGCCGCGGTCGGCGTATTTGCGTGCCTGCATCTGCACGGTCGCCCCTGGGTACTGCCCGTGCAGCTCGCGCATGGAGAGACGTTCTTCAACGGCAATGCCCTGGCGAGCACGCTGCTCGCGGCGGCGGCGATCTTCTGCCTGCCGCGGCAGTTCCAGGTGGCGGTGGTCGAATGCGCACGCACGGAGGACCTCAAGACCGCACGCTGGTTGTTACCAGCTTATCTCGGCCTGTTCTCCGTGGTGGTGATTCCGGTGGTCGCTCTCGGCACGATCGACGGACTCTCGCTGCGCACGGCTTCGGACTCGCTGATTTTCACCCTGCCGATGAGTTACGGAGTGCCCTGGCTGACCATCTTGGTGTTTCTCGGCGGCTTGTCCGCAGCCACCGCGATGGTGGTGGTCGCAAGCACTGCATTGGCCACGATGATTTCCAACGATATCGCGGCGCCCCTGTTGTGGCAGCAACGACTCGAGGACGGCGCGAGCCTGGGAAAGCGCGTCTTGTGGGTGAGACGCATCGTAATCGTATCGCTCGCAGTTCTGGCGTTTGCCTATTACCGCAGCACCTCGGGCTCGACCAGCCTGGCGGCGATCGGCCTGCTGGCCTTCGCCGCCGTGGCGCAGTTTGCACCGGCCTTGTTCGCGGCGCTTTACTGGAACGGTGCCAGCCGGGCGGGCGTTTTCTGGGGCATGCTCAGCGGCTTCATTGCCTGGGGCTATCTCCTGTTCCTGCCCAATCTTGCCGCCGGCGGAATCGTGGCCGCCCAGCGCTTTGCCGCGTGGCCGAACTTGCTCAGCTTATTCCCTCATTCGCCGGCCGTTGTCGCGCGCGGGGTGGCGGTGGGACCGGGCGCACTATTGGCGCTGTCTCTCAATATCGTGGTGATGCTTCTGGTGTCGGCGCGCCGCCGTACGACACTTCAGGAACGCTTGGCCGCCCGGACCTTCGTCGCTCCGAAACAACCCGCGATCGGCCTGCCCGCGATCAATTGCAAGGTGGGAGATCTCGAGACCGTGGCCTCGAGAATCCTAGGGGCCATGGCCGCCACGCAAGCTCTTCGGGAATATGTCACTCAAACCGGGCACACGCTGCCCAGGCCATCGGAGCCGGCGGATCGAAGCCTGGTGCAGCATGTCGAACGAGCGTTGGCAGCATCGATCGGCGCGTCATCCGCGCGCGTGGTTCTCACGCATGCATTGCAGCGCAAGGGTCTCGAAGTCGATGAAGTCGCCGAGCTGCTCGATGAGACTTCACAGGAATTGCGCTTCAGCCGGCAGTTGCTGCAAGCCACGATGGAAAATGTCACCCAGGGCATCAGCGTGGTCGACGCGCAATTGCGGTTGATCGCTTGGAATCGGCGCTATCTGGAACTCTTTGGTTATCCGGATGGGCTCGTCACCGTCGGCCGTCCGGTCGCTGAACTGTTGCAATGGAACGCTGCTCACGGCGAGCTGGGACCGGGCGATCGAACCGTTCTAGTCGAAAAGCGGCTGGCTCACCTTCGTGCCGGGACGGCTTACACATTTCAGCGGGTACGGCGCAACGGGCAGGTCTACAGCATTCACGGTCAGCCCATGGCGGGCGGTGGTTTCGTCACGACCTATACCGATATCACGGATTTCAAGCGTCATGAACAAGCGCTGATAGAGGCCAAGCAAAGTTTGGAAGAACGGGTGGCACACCGAACCGCGGAGCTAACGGCGTCGCTCGAAGCACAGCGGCTCGCCAAACAGGAGGCCGAAGCGGCGAACACCAGCAAAACGCGTTTCTTCGCCGCAGCCAGCCATGATCTATTGCAGCCGCTGAATGCTGCGCGGCTGTTCGTGTCGGCTCTCCAGTCGCAGGCGCGAGCTCACCCAGAGTTGCGGGAATTGGCCAGCCGCATCGATGACTCGATGCGCGCCGCCGAGGAGCTGCTGAACGACCTGCTCGACAGTGCGCGCCTCGACAGCGGAGCGCTCAAGCCCGACATCAGCAGCTTTCCGATCATCGATTTGCTCGAGGATCTGCAGCGCCAGTATGCACCGCTAGCGCAGGCTCGAAAGCTGGAGTTGCGCATCGTTGGCTGTCGCGAAGTGGTGCGCAGCGACCGCTCCATGCTGCGGCGGATCCTGCAGAACTACCTGTCCAATGCACTGCGCTACACACAACACGGCGGCGTTCTGCTCGGGTGCCGCAGACGCGCGCGTGGGGTGCTCGAGATCGCTGTGTGCGACACGGGTCCCGGCATCGCGCCGCATCAACGCGAGGAGATGTACACCGAGTTCAGCCGGCTTGCCCATGACTCACCCTGGGGTGAGAAGGGCCTGGGACTCGGTTTGTCGATTTGCGACCGCCTCGCCAAGCTGATGCAACACAGCCTATCCTTCGCCAGTCATCCCGGCAGGGGCTCGACCTTTGGCGTGCGAGTATCGTGCGAGATTGGCGCGAGGGTCGCGCGCACCGTGGTCACACGCGTGCCCGTGGCGGATCCAGGCAACCTGCACGGAATGCGCGTGCTGTGCGTCGATAATGATGGCTCCATCCTCGATGGGATGCAGGCGCTGCTGGGTCAGTGGGGAATCGTCGTGCTGAAAGCGCACGGCAGCGAGGAAGCCGCGGCGCTCTGTGCCCAGTACGATGTCGATGCCGTCCTCGCCGACTATCATCTGGGTGACGGCGTCAACGGCATCGAGCTGCTGCACCGGCTGCGCAAAGCGAGACTCTCGACGCTCACAGCGGCCCTCATCAGTGCAGACCATGATGCAAACCTGACCCTGGCGGCGCGTCACGCCGGATTCCCTTTGTTGCATAAACCGTTGCGGCCGGCCGCGCTGCGCGCCTTGCTCGGTGCGTTCCGGCTCCAGGCGCGGCCGGCGTCGGCGGCTTGATGCAACGTCATCGCAGGTCATGAGCTACGAACTACTCATTGTCGATGACCATCCCCTGTACCGCCTGGCGCTGAAGGGCGCAGTGGCGGCGGCTTGCAGGGAATGCAGGATATTCGAAGCGGAGAGCGTGGGTGGCCTCTTCGATGCGCTCGATCAGCACGCGGGAATCGATTTGCTGCTTCTGGATCTCAACCTTCCCGGTGCTTGTGGGTTCAATGCGCTCGCCCATCTGAGAGGATCACGCCCGGAACTCCCCATCATCGTGATATCCGCATCCGACGATGCACGCACCATGCGTCAGGCATTGGCGTTCGGGGCTCAAAGCTTCGTCTCCAAGTCCGCCGACGCCGCCACCATAGGGCATAACGTGCGAGCGGTATTGCGCGGCGATGTTCCGTCAGAGGCCGGCCGGAGATCGGACAGCGAAACTGATCCAGACGAGGGTGCGCTGGATGTTGCCCGGCGGATCGCGCAGCTCACGCCTCAGCAGTTTCGCGTGTTGGGCATGCTGTGCGACGGACGGCTGAACAAACAAATCGGCGAGGATTTGCAGATCACGGAGGCGACCGTCAAGGCGCACATGACCGCGATCCTGCGCAAACTGGGCGCCGGCAATCGTACGCAGGCGGCTTTGCTCGCGGGCCGGCTTGCGCGCGTATCGAGCGATATCATGATCTTGCCCGAAGGCGTCGATTGATCAATTCGCGGAGAGCAAGCCCAAAGGTAGGGGGGTTGACGTGCCTGCGTTTGGCGTTGGGTTTTCGACGGTAACTTGAAATTCTCCGAAACCGCCCAGCGACGAGGCGGGCACCACAGCATCCAATAATCCGCCATTCTCATAAGTCGTCGGTTGGGCAATGCCGTTGATTTCAACACTCGACTTCGCGTAGAAATCACTGCCGGCCACCTGGACTGGATATAGGAAATACACATAGTCAAGAGGATTGATCACGTAGCCGATGTAGCCTTGGGTAAAATCCAATCCTTCAAGCTCGCCTTCCTGCGGCACGGTATAGACGGGACCGACTACGCCGCCGTCCAATGACACAAAGTATATGTAGCCGATGGTTCGGCCAGCATTGTCCGCGGTGACCGCAAATCGCTGGGAAGCAGGATCGAAGCTTATACCTTGAATACCCGGAATCGGGGTGGACAGCGTCAGCGTGCCCTCGGATTCCAACGTTGTTGCATCGAACAGGCAGAGTCTCGCCGGATTCACGAAGAAGCTGCTGACGTACAACGTATTGTTGGGCCCTACCGCTATCGATGACCCATCGCACCCGGATGCGGTTATATCCGCCCACTGCAGCAATGGCAGACCCGGGGTGTCGGCAGAATACACGCCGATCGCGATCGCTTCCGGACTGCACTTTTCCTGTGTAGCACATGCGAGCGGCGCATAGATCTTTGCCCCGCTGACTTCGCCGTCGCCGACATGGTCGAGCTTGAGATGGATACCCTCGAATGGCGCTGCATTAGTGTAGAGCGCGTTCCATTGGGAATCCGTTTCGCTGATCTTGGTCGTGGAGAAAAGAAAATTGTGGTTGCCGTTGGTGGCGTATCCCTGGTTCGCCGAGATCTTTGCGCTCACGCCAAAGTTCTCAGCACCGAAAAAACCGGGATTGATCGACAGGCTGTCAGGACTGAGCGAGGCCAGGGTTGGTCCCGTGGGCGAAGAGTCGGCCCCTCCGCCACTGCCGCAACCGGTGAAAATCAAGAAGCAAATCAGACTCAAGATACCAACAGGTCTTAAAATCATCGATGAATGCGACTTATCCCAACTTGAGGCAGCAGCCCCCAGAATTAATTGTTGATTGAATTGCAGAAGGATACACGCAGAACGTGAAAATTGCTGCTCAAGTGATTAGACGACCGGTCGCTCGATGGCCGATAATCCGAGCACGAAGGGGAGGATTTCCGGCGGATGAAGATCTCAGGCAGGCACTACCGCACCATCTGGCGCAGTGAAGACGGCACGGTGCAGGTCATCGACCAGTCGCGCCTGCCGTTCTCGTTCGAGATTCAGCCGCTCGATTCGGTCGAGACGGTCGCTCATGCCATCCGGACGATGGTCGTTCGCGGAGCCCCGCTCATCGGCGCGACGGCCGCGTATGGAATCGCACTGGCGATGCACCGCGAACCGTCGACTCCCCATTTGGACGCCGCGATTGCGCTCTTGCGCGCAACCCGTCCGACGGCGATCGATCTTGCCTGGGCGCTCGGGCGAATGCGGTCCGGGCTTGCCGTCGTTGAAGCCCCGCACCGGGCGAGAATGGCGTGGAGCCTCGCCGCACAGATCAGCGACGACTACGTGGAGCAATGCCGGCAGATCGGCGCCCACGGGCTCGAGCT
>Ga0116228_10006179_pt1 | contig 10709 bp, 7 predicted proteins | sample S1TSphfallax_2_FD_89694 | JGI IMG/M metagenome (GOLD analysis project Ga0116228, IMG submission 89694) | Host-associated microbial communities from peat moss isolated from Minnesota, USA - S1T2_Fc - Sphagnum fallax MG | ecosystem: Host-associated > Plants > Peat moss > Unclassified | place: USA... | reverse complement strand
TGGTTGTTGTGCTCCTTCTAAGTTCAGTTGCGAAGAAAGAGATGCAAGCAGGGAGCATGAGCAAGGCTTAGTTTGCTTCGATCGGTTGGAAACCCTGGCATTAGCGACGAGGCTTTTTTGCCTCGCTTAAAAGCTTTTAGTTCTCTGAATATATCGTTCTCTCTCTCCTTGTGTCTTTTTGTCAGTTTCTTAATAAATTTGTGTGTGAAGCAAGCATGGAGTCGCTTGGAAGAATGCCTAGTAACTTTTCTATGTCTCTTAACTCCTAGCATTCTCAAGGAACCTTGAGTCGTCTCGTCGCCCGACGACGTATTTCATGATAGATAGAAGAAATACGTCATGCTAGGTTGCTGCACATCGAGATCTTCTTGTCCAGTGTGAGTCGATTAAACGATCATGACAGAATTGGTGGATTTGCGGCTGCGCCTCTCTGTAGGACGGCAAGCGGCACATTTCAGGATGGTGACATCTTGCTCAACCAGGAAGGACTACGTGTGATCTCACAAGAGACCACTTTAACTGTACGTTCCTGCACAATACTTGGAGCCATTTCTGTATTTGTTTTACTCTTGGTTTTTTGTTTTACTGAAATCATGCTTTGCTCACAGATATGTTTCCTCCTTTTCTAAAAAAAACACAATTGTGTTATGCCAACCTATGAATAATACCTGACAAGGACCATCACACAAGCTTAAGAGAATAACTGTAATGTAGAGTGATCGGTGACAAGTTCCTGATTGGGGCTGCTTACTGTGACAGCATCATTGTAAACATGGGATTTTGGCCACAGGTGCAACCTGCAGCAGAAGAACAGATGTCTCTTGCAGATTTGGAAACTATAAAAGTTATTGGCAAGGGCAGTGGCGGGGTTGTGCAGCTTGTCCGCCACAAGTTTTCAAACAACATGTATGCTTTAAAGGTGAGAAGCTTCTCTGGATTGTTGACTTCATTTTTGCTTAGCCCATATCTAAGATCCTCACTGAATCTTTGTGCTTGTGGAAATATTGGTCATATGTGCAGGTGATTCAAATGAACATCCATGAAGCAGTACGGAAGCAAATAGTGCAGGAGCTGAAAATAAATCAGTCCTCCCAATTTCCTTATGTGGTGGTGTGTTACCATTCCTTTTACAACAATGGAATCATCTCTATTGTGCTTGAGTATATGGATGGGGGATCTCTTGCTGACATCATCAAGCAAGTGAAGCAGATCCCTGAGCCTTTTTTGGCAGTTATCAGCAAGCATGTAAGCATTGGGTGCTCCTTGACTGCACTTCTTGACATCCTGTGCAAAGTATCTAACTCTCAACTTGTAGAGAAAAAGAAATATAGTGGTAATGTTGCTGAAACCCAAATTTTCACACACAATAGATAATTTTCCTTAAAGATTTTTCAGGGAATACTTACTGGTGGAATTTTGTAACTGACTGTTGTTGACATTACATTATAGTGTTATAAATCTGAAATAGAACAAAATCCTTAGTGAAATGGGGTTGGGGGTTGGGTTAGGTGCTGAAAGGGTTGGACTACCTTCATCAAGTCAGACACATCATTCATAGGGACATCAAGCCCTCCAACTTTCTTGTCAATCACAAGGGTCAAGTCAAAATCTCAGATTTTGGAGTGAGTGCAGTTCTGGCAAATTCAATGGGCCAAAGGGACACATTTGTTGGCACTTACACATATATGTCGGTATGTTGAACATCCTTTGGTGATGTTTTATGAGGGTTGGATGTTATCATCATCCATAGAAGTTTGAGTTGAAAGGATTAGATCCTCTGTGTCACCACCTTGACTTTGAAGCAGAGGCGGCAATTTTAGAACAGCTAAATGTGAAGTTAAATGCTTTTGGTGAGTACTCTAAAAGCTAATACGCATGCTTGTGAGAATTTGGCAGCCAGAGCGCATCAGTGGGAACAAATATGGGTATGAGAGTGATATATGGAGTTTAGGGTTGACATTGTTGGAGTGTGCTCTGGGTCAATTCCCTTACCAGCCACCTGGGGAAGATGAGGGCTTTAGCTTCTATGCACTTCTTTCAACCATTGTTGAAGAGCCCCCACCTGTTGCTCCTGCTGACAAATTCTCATCAGAGTTTTGTTCTTTCATTTCAGCCTGGTATGCCCCCATCTTTTCATTTGGATGAGGGTGCAAGGAGAAATTAGGGTTAGGTTTACAGTTTAGTAAGATATCTGCTGAGTTGATCACAAAGTATGTGATATTTTGATAGAGATCTGACAGCTTCAAACTCTGTTTTGTCTACACAGCATTCAGAAGGAGCCTAGGGAACGATTATCAGCTGCAGAACTTTTGGTAAGTGTAATCTCTGTGCTTCTCATCGTGACATGGTAGTGGTCAAATCATGTAGGAAGTAAGTCTAGGAAGCTCACCTTAATCCCGTAACCTGACTGGCAGGACCTTGTAACCCTTCACCGGACCTTAAGAAGTATTTGCTTCCTATTCTTTGTCTGAATAGGCCTGTCAGTAATTTGCACAACTCTTAGGCCAGTATATAAGGAACTTGCAACAGAAGGACAACTACAATGAAATTGTGAGAGGTGACAGTAATGCTTTGAAGTACTGATAAAAACAAAATTGTGCATGTGGCAGAATCATCCATTTTTGCAGAAATACTCAGAACAAGAGTATAATCTGGAAGCACTATTACCCCGATTGGTACCCCTTGCATAGGCCAGTCTCCAGCAAATGTTATTACTTTTCTGTTAGTGTTATGCTGCAAAGGTGAATGGACATTTAGTGTGTGTTAAAATCCTTTGTATTCTACTGCAAACTCTGTCCTGTAAATCCTAAATTATGTGCTAAATTGAAGGATATATCAAGAGTTCTCTTGTAAGGGGTTGCTTAACAAATTTACCTCATTTAAATTGCATCTAATTATCCTTCTCTTATTGCAGATGAATCTTTAGCATTTTATGTCAATATCCTTGTTAGGCAAATGAAGTGAAAGTTGTTTCAGAGTGGGCAGCCATGTCAAGTTCATACAAATGAACTGGAACACTTAAAATGGGCCTGAAATAGTTTGCAACTGTCTGAAGATTGTCTCTCTTTGTTGATCAGAACAGGGGCTGTTTGAACTCAATATGTTAATTATCATCTTTATTTGTCTCCAGCAATTTTTAAGTGGGCATTTATGATGTGAGCAATCTGCATTAAGTTACTGCAAGCAAACTTGAACAGCTTGACATGATCATCTGTAACATCAATCCTTGGAATAACTGGATAAGAATCATATCTGCCAACGGAAGCTAAGGCATGAATAGTGCAACTGTTGATACCTAGTGTGTCAAAGTTCTGCAGATGTACACGTTTTGTGCATGTCACAACATGGTTTAGAAATTTTAACACATCTTGAGTAGTGTTAATAGTCACCCCTCAATCTTCCAACAATTTGATTGATTTTATTTAGCTTTTTGCTACCATCTTCACCTCTGGTAATGTCAAATGTTTTGAATATATTCATGTTTGAACATTAACTTTTCATATTTAATATATTCAAACATATTACTGTATGATATGTTTGAATAAGACTATTTGAAAAAATAAAAATATCTTGACTTTGTTTGTGAACATTTTTTTTAATTACATGAATGATCCAAAATGTTGTATCTTATGTTCAACTCAATGAACAATTTTTTTTAAAAAACTTGAAATAGGCATTCATAATTTGCTTTATTTGAGCATTATATGAAGGGGGAAACTCATTTCAAAGTTTGAATGTGTAAGAAGATTTGAAAGGAACATAAAATGTTGACAAATTTTATCATAGCATGAAGATGTAACAAATTGGTTAGTTATGGCCATGGAAGTACCTTAGTTTATGGTCATAGAGTGAAGGTTTATGGATTTGATGGATGCATTGGGGGTTGTTTACCCACAATATTGGCTACAACCAAAATCTGAAACAAAGTTTGTAGGTGACTTAACATTCATAAAGGTTGCCCTTTGTCAATTGAAGAAGGTGTGAGTATGGCATTAAGAAATGGGTTTCAAAAATGTTATCACCCATTGCCTTTGACTTACAAATATATCTATTTGTGTTTACCATGAAAAACAATGCAACATTGGCAAAGAAAAAACTTTTGACATGAATTCATTACCCAAGTTGAATGTAATACAATTCATTGAGTTAATTTGTCATGACCCTACCTTGGGTGCATGATTGTTTCATGGCAAGAGCAATAAAATGTCCTTCTCATGATGAATGGAAATTAATTGTTTCCAAGTGAAATCAAACTCAACAAAGGAATGCACAATGTAAACACATTCCTAGTGAAAGTGTAAACGTGTGAAAGTGAATGAGAATCATTCTCAAGCTTCCTAAGTTTTATTGGAAACAATTAGAAAACAAACAAGGTTTCAAACACCAAAGTTTATCAAAAGATGCAATTGTATTGAAATCACAAGGAAGCAAGTCACATGGGTTGAATGTGCCACAAACTACAATTATAAAACAATAACTTGTAGCAAATTAACTCCAACCTTCAAAGTCTCTACGTGCATTCAAAAACTTAATAGAAAAAAATGAATAACTATTCAAAACCATTCCAATATATACTACGTCCTAACCCTAACCTAGCCACCACTTAATCTTAACTGAGCCGCCGCTTAACCCCAATATCCACTACCTAACCTTAGTGTAACTACCACTTCTAAACCTTTGATGCCACTATTCAACCTAACCTAACCTAACTATTACAAGGATGTAATACTATTCATCCTTTTGATGAGTGTTCAACACATTCATTAACTTTGGGAATTAGAAATGAATAATAATTTTCAACAAGTTTAATTCTCACTTTGGGAATTGGTCCTTGGAACCTTTAAGGTATCTTGAATCCAAATTGGGCCCCCATTAACCCATTGTAAAGGTATTGAAAATAACTATACTAAAGTGAAGTCACATTCCCAAAACAAAGATTTATAACAAAACTTATGGCAATTTGAATGATTAGGAGTCAAATTGCCAAAATGATTCCCAATCATTTAATTAATTCACAAAGGTGTCAAATCAATTTCAATTGAATTTTTTTTTTCAAGGCAACAACTTTTCATTTTGAAAGTTTTGCAATCAAAATCAAAAGGAGAAAGTTATGAACCTACGAAACTCTGGGATTCATAACTTAACAATTTTAAGACTCTTATTTGAAAGTTTCAAGTGTCATTTCAATGTAACCTTTGTGAAGAGATGTAGAATGTATTATAAAAAAGGAGATTAGTGACTCCTCCCAAGTTTAAATTGTAGTGAGCCTTGCAAGTCCATGGCTTGTTCATGCACCAATTTGCTCCAAATACATTGATTACCTTCTTTTCTTGGTTTGTGCATTTTAACATGTCTATGAGCTCAATTTGAAAAGCTTATCCTAATCCTCTCCAAAAGCTCCCACACAACCCACTTGTCTCAATGCATGATACTAAAGAACATGCCCAAGGTTTTCAAGTTTTTCATTGCACATAGTATCAAAAAAAAATCCCCAATATCTTGTTGTAAGCTTTTGGTAAACATATTGCCAAAATATAACTTGTCATTGTGATTCATGTGAATTTTATAAATATATAAATCATATCATGAAAAAAGCTATCACCATCAACCTACTTCAAAGTATGAAATATTTGGATTTCATCTTGTGTATACATTGAGACTACATTCTAATCTCCCGACTTGTTTATAGGCTCCATGTACCATGGGTCCCATGAGTTCCACCTACCCTCCATCAAAAAGCACCATCAATAGGATAAAAAGATTAAGGGATTTAGTAATGAAAATAAGGATTAAAGAATTTGGTAAGTAACAATAAGGTTTGACACATTTTAAAGGCTAATATATGAAATTGAGCACTAATTGCAAATGCAATATGGCAATTCGTAACTTCATACACCCAAAAAGTTATTGCCCCTCCCTTCCAAGGTATATGGCAAAGGTTATTTGCACAACACAAAGCCCACACACCTCAAAGGATAAAATATTTTTGCTGAAAAAAAATTGGATTTTATCTACCATAATGGTGACAAAATTTTGGCATACATTCAATTACCAAAAATCAATGAACACAAAAGCATAATCTCAAAGCATGTTTCTTGCTATAGTTTTGGTGATGACAATCACAATTTGTCACCAAATTGTTGGCGATGGAAATACATTTCCATTGCCATGTGGTTTAGGTGACAAAAATAATGCATGTCACCACATGATCAGCAACGACAATGTATTTGGTTACCTGGTTGTTTGACGATGGAAACATATTTTGCATTACCAATTTTTTTGGCAATGAATGTATGATTTTGTCGCCACACGATTAAGTAACAAAAATATGCTTCCATTATCAAACAATTTTGTGACAGAAAATATATTTCGTGACAAATACTTTTGTCGCCAAACAATTTGGTGATGGAAATATACTTTTGTCACCCAACAATTGGTGACAAAAATCTTGCTAACAGCAAAAGGTTGGTGACAACAACATTTTTGTTGTCGTCTTGTTTTGCCCATATATGGTGACGGAAATTATTTTCCATCACCATGTGTCCACAAGGCAGATTGGCAAGGAAAAAAAAATGTCACATCCAAATGGATACATGACTAATGTGTCCAAATGGATGTTAATGTGACATCTGACACAAATTGGTTGCATGATGTTAGTTATGACAACCCTACATGGAAACCTCCATCTTTGGCAATGGAATGAAAAGCATCCCAAATAGTGTCATGGGATGTTGTTTGTTCCTCACGATGGGAATAAGAAAGAAGTTGAATCCCCATTATATCCGATGATTAAGAACAAATGTAATGGCTCAAACCAACAACTGAAGGGTGGGGAAGACCCAACCTAGTACACAATGCGGATGAGAAAACATCTGAAATGAAACAAAATGAAGGAAAAATAGATTGAATTGAAAGCCAAGCACCAGCCCCTAACCTTGCACAAAATCTCAAGTGTGCGTGATCAATATTGGAACTCAAGTCAAAAATAATGCTAGAAAATGAATAGTTGTGCAAACTCTCTGAAATGTGTTCTTAAAGATGATTTACTCCTCTCTCTATAAATTATTCAATTGGGGTACACAAATTGTTATCCTTGGAGGTAAAAGCTCCTATACTAACTTCAAATAGGCTTGAAAAGGAAATGAACCCAAACTGGTGGCACCTATTACCTCTAATAAGAATGGGCAACTATCCAACAAGAATCTAGAAGCAATGATGGGTGTGACAAGGGCCCAACTTGTTAGGTAAGTTATCGATGCAATCACTTCTACCGAAATGAGGCTTACACCTTCGTAAAAAATGGGGAGAGACACTTGTTGACACACCAAGGAGGCTTGTAGGCACTCGAAAAAGTTTAAGCCTAAAAGCTTCCCAAGAACTTGCATCAAGGTGGAGTTGAAAAAAATAAGTTGGTGCCGAAAGTTTAGGAGGGAGGGGGAAAGTTCAAAATAGATAGGATGGTTTCTATGTGAAACATTGGGGGAGGATCCCAAAAGTTACTTGAACATCCCCCAACTTTGGGAGTGCATTTAAATGTCAACCATCTTCGTCTGAAGCATCCTATAGAAAAAAGGATGTGAGAACTAAAAGGGATGCCTAAAACTCTAATGCCATCTAAAGGGCAACAAAAACCATTCAAAAGGTAACCCAAAAAAAGACTAGGCTACACATTTGCAAGGTTGAATAATCAACCCCACCTTAGCCAACTAGGAAGCAAAATGATCAAAAGTGGAAGGAACTAATGAAGTAAGGCCAAAAATGTGGGTGTCATCAACTAGGGTGGGGAAAAATAGATGTCAAACTTTGCAAAATGTGAAAATGAACAAATGTGAAAATAAACAAAAGTAAAAAAAAGACTTGCTAATAGATCACCCTGATGGGTACTTATAGAAAAAGTAATAACAGAAAAATCCATAGAAGGATAATGATGACTAAAGTAAAGGGGGAGGTGTTGGGCATAAAAGGACCAAACAAAATGAAAAAACTATGACAAAGGATTGCCAACTTTGCAAAGCTTTTGAAAGATGACTCGATATGAAATTGTGTTGAAGGCATTTGCGACATCCACCTACAACACCACCCAATCAGGATGGGCGTCCAAGGTAGGTCAAATACCATGCACCATCGTTTCACAATCACCCTTAACTGTGACTCCAAACTAATGAGGAGACAAATGAACAAATAATGTATCTTAAAGTTGCAAGTATAAAGCTCTACTCACCATCCAATAAATGACCTCACTTACTACAATTGATTGAATGTTTCGTAAGGGTTTGGTCAAAGCCAACAACTTGGCAACGCTAAAAACTTAAACAATGGGCCCTAGGATACGATCATCAACAACATGAGAACATGTGTAGAGTCCTTTGGTTGAAAGAATCTCAGAGGTGCTCAAAGACCATGCTTGAAGGCCCATTCGCAGAAAGATACAACATTCGCATGAATGTTGGACTAAAAGAATCTAAGGAAAACTCCAACTCTGAGTCTGGTTGGAAGCCCATCAAGGAATCCAAACATGGTGACAATAGATTCGAGGGATGTGAGGCTTGCAAAGGCGCAAATAGCCTCAAAAGGAGGTCGGGGTTGAGGTAAGAGGGGAAAAAACTCTAGTTGCATGGGCATACACCCTAGCACACCCTAAGGTGAAACTCTTCATGAAGCAATGTGGTGGTGGTGGGGAGGCCGAAAAACTATTAAGATGTAGGGGGGGCATGTCCAAAAAAGGTGTCTAATATGAAGATACATTTGTAGCAAGTGCCTAAACTTAAAGAAAAGATGTTATACCTAATGCTCCTCCCAATCACTAGCCATAAATTGTCATAATTGCGCCTTGGTCTCCTTTATGACTAACTCAACCCTTTTAACTAGAAATAGAAAACACCAATGAAGGAAAAGTAGGAATAAGTGCCATGCTGTTACGTTGGTTGGGCCTGTAGACACCCAATCCAAGGGTAGATGAAATGCTAGTTGCACCTTTCACCTCAATGCCAAAGGTTTGCGAATATATAATCAGGGACAAGGTAAACCCAAATGGAAAGCAAGAAGGGGTGTCCAACCCCAAAACCCATGCCCGAGTTGCAAGTGAAGGAGAGGGGACAACTGAAGGAACTATGGGACCTTGCTAACCATCTTGAGAAATAGCTTGAAATGTTTGACAATATTTTTGATAACGTGCCAAGCCATGTCAACAAAACAAACCTCTACATCCTACACAAGGGGCATCATGTTGGGCCAAGACCCCATTCTTACACAGGAGAGGAAGAACAAGGGGCCCAAAGGGAGACACTAAGACAAGAGGAAGGGGTAATGGGGGTTGGGCATGAAGGGGAGGGGCCAAAGACGGGTGGAAAGTTCCAAAGGGAGACCCCATCCAAAGGGAACCATACCCCCACCCAAAAAATAAAAATAAAAAAAAATATTGAAAAATAAAAAATAAAGGAAAGAAAAAAAAGTGGCTTGAAGGCCCAACCCTATATGTAAATAAATTAAATAATTAAATAATAATAATAATAATAATAAAGAAAGGTCTTTAAAGGCCCAATGGCCCTGCCTAACAACCCTCTCCTTGGGGGTTCCCACTAGCAAAATTTGTAAATTAAAAAAAATAAAAAAGTTTTTTGCAACTTCTTGTTGTTTGCAACTATTTTGCAGTTCAAAATAGTTGCAAATGACACTATTAGTTGCGAACCACAAGTTGCAAAAGACTTTTCTTCTTGCCTCCTCTGCCTTGTGATTTCTGATGACATATGTGTTGAATGATTATGCCCCTTTGTTTTCTTTTTGCTCATGTTTAAAACCATAGTATGTTGGGTGACGTTTGTTTTTATAGGTAGTTCCTTCTATCAGATCACTTGCATATCATTGCATAATCTTCCAATATAGAAGATTATGATTGGCATGTCTCAATCATTCATTACACCAATGTTAATGTAATGAGCTTGTGAAGATGGCTTACCCATCATAATGGGCAGCTGCTTGCCTATTCCATAATACATTACGTTTCTGCTTCCAATAAACTCACCTCTGGTTTTCTAATAGATAAATCTCCTCAATTCGGGATCCTTATGTAAAATGGTGACCATATCTGTCTCGTCCAGGCCATAGATGTTGTTTTGGATGACCACCTAGCGATTTTTCTTTCCATTTTGTGATGAAGCTGAAATGGCAATTATACATAAGACAGTTTAGTCAAATTTGGCTATATATGTGATATGAAAGAAAAAAGTTAAGCATCCCTTACAATTTTGGCACAACCCAATAGAGAACTTTGGAGATTTTTCAAAACACTTCTAGAAAATTTGGCGACTAGAAAATCCCACAAGCACATAACTTTAGCCATTTTGAAAACAAGTTTAAAAAATTGGCTAAATGTAGCAAGAGAAAAAAAAAGGTTGACCTTCGATGTCCACCTAGTGTGCTTTCCAAGGAACATTTTGTTTTGATACCAAAATGGCAATCATCCTTCCATAATTTTAGCTACCAACTAAAAACGCAAAATAGAAATTCTGTCCATTTTAATTATTCAAAAGAAATCAATTTTGGCGATTAAAAACCTCCATATACACTTTAACTCAAGCCTCATAGTCTGTGGCAAATGCCAACTTTGCCAAAATTAATTTAATTTTGGCAACTTTCTTTGGGTAATTTTGGCAAAATTGGCAGTGTGTGTATTTTAACGTCAGAAAGTGAATTTCAAGGGTTGCCGCCAT
>Ga0116228_10006178_pt1 | contig 10710 bp, 10 predicted proteins | sample S1TSphfallax_2_FD_89694 | JGI IMG/M metagenome (GOLD analysis project Ga0116228, IMG submission 89694) | Host-associated microbial communities from peat moss isolated from Minnesota, USA - S1T2_Fc - Sphagnum fallax MG | ecosystem: Host-associated > Plants > Peat moss > Unclassified | place... | reverse complement strand
TATTCTCTCCGTGATGAGTTCGTCCGCCTGACTCGGCTCGGCGATGCCGGATGGATGATTGTGGGCCACGATCACCGCCGCGGCGTTCCAGCGCAACGACTGTTTCACGATCTCCCGCGGGTGCACGCTCGCCCCGTCGATCGTGCCGCGGAATAGCTCCTCGAAATGGATGAGGCGATGCCGTTTATCGAGGTACAGGCAACAGAAAACCTCATGCTCCAAATCGCGCAGCCTTGCGTTGAGGAAATCCGAGGTGGCGCGCGGGCTACCCAGGGACGGTCCGGACTTCAGCGACTCGCCGAGCTGCCGCCGGGCGATTTCGAGTCCGGCTTGCAGCTCGGCGAAGCGGGCGGCCCCTAAGCCGGGGACGGCGCAAAAGCGCTGTCGGTCGGCGGCGATGAATTTGCGGAGCGAGCGGAAATTCGCAAGCACGTCGCGGGCCAGATCGAGGGCCGAGGAGCCGGGTGTGCCGGTGCGCAAAAAAATGGCCAAGAGCTCGGCGTCCGACAGCGCCCCCGCGCCCCTCTGCAGTAACTTTTCACGCGGTCGTTCATCGATCGGCCAATCTCGAATTGCCATGGCCCGTAGCATGCGTTCCCCCGGCGGGTGACCGCCAGCTCCATATCTCGGGCGAGTGCCCAGGAATCGGGCAATCAACCGTGCCCTGAGCTGCCAAACCCACCGTGACCGCGAAGGGAGGCGGCAAAGTCGTCGACGATATCGAAATCTACGTGCACCACCGGGACGATCACCATCTGGGCGATCCGGTCTCCGGGTGCGATGGTGAACGGCGCGGTCCCACGGTTCCACATCGACACCATCAGCGGACCTTGATAATCGGAATCGATCAAACCGACCAAGTTGCCGAGCACGATGCCGTGTTTGTGGCCGAGACCGGAACGCGGCAGCAGCATGGCGGCGAGGCCGGTATCTTCCAGATAAATGGAGATGCCGGTGCGGATCAATTCGACACCCCCCGGATTGAGCTCCAGCGGCGCCTCGATGCAGGCGCGCAAATCCACGCCCGCCGAACCGTGGGTGGCACGTTCGGGCAATGGGAATTCGCGGCCCAGCCGCGGATCCAAAATGCGCAGCTTGATGCGACGATGTTCGGCCGCCATCAGCGGCGAACTCGGCGGCTGCGCAGGCGGGTGCGGGCGTCCGGCGCGGGTGCGCGGCGCTTGCGGGCACCACGGCGGGGGCCATCGGAAGGCGGCAGGCGCTCGGCGATGAGCGCAATCAACGCGCGAGCCACGTCGAGTTTGGGGCCGCGTGCGACATCGATCTTGCCGCCGGGCCAGAGCACGGTGAGGGCGTTGTCTTCACAGTCGAAGGCGATGCCATCACCCACCTGATTCGCCGCGATCATGTCCAGCTTTTTGCGTTTCAACTTGGCCCGGGCATTGTCTTCCACATCATCGGTCTCGGCGGCAAAGCCCACCACGAACGGTCGCTTGGCCATATCGGCGACGGATTTGACGATGTCGGGCGCCGGCTCGAGGTCGAGCTTCACCGCCACGCCCTGTTTCTTGATTTTCTGCTTGGCCACGGTCACCGGTTGGAAGTCCGCCACTGCCGCAGCGGCGATGAAAATGTCCGCTTCCGCCACGTGCCGGTGCACCGCAGCGTACATGTCGCGTGCGCTCTCCACGTTGATTCGGGTGACGCCCGCCGGTGTCTGTAGCTGCACCGGCCCGCTGACCATCGTCACATGGGCGCCGGCCTCGCGCGCGGCAGCGGCGACCGCAAAACCCATTTTTCCCGAACTGCGATTGGTGAGATAGCGTACGGGGTCCAACCGTTCGCGCGTCGGGCCGGCGGTGATGAGCACATTGAGGCCCGAGAGCAAACCGGCATTCGGCGGTAACGCCAGCAGATTGTCTGCCAGTTGGTGTGGTTCCCACATCCGACCCAAGCCGATCTCGCCGCAGGCTTGACCGCCCGATCCGGGACCCAGAATGCGTACGCCGCGCGCCGTCAGGGTCTCGATGTTGGCCTGCGTCGCCTTGTTGGCCCACATCACCCGGTTCATGGCCGGCGCGAGTGCGATGGGCGCCTCGGTGGCCACGCACAGCGTGGCCAGAAGATCGTCCGCCCGACCCCCGGCGAGGCGGGCAATGAAGTCGGCGCTGGCCGGCGCGATCAGCACCAACTGCGCCCAGCGGGCGAGTTCAATGTGCCCCATCGCCGCCTCCGCCGCGCTGTCCCACAGGTCGGAGCGTACCGGTCTGCCGGAGACCGCCTGAAAGCTCATCGGCGTGATGAACTTCTGAGCGGATTCGGTCATCACCACCTGCACTTCGGCGCCGCGCTCCATCAGACGTCGAACCAGTTCCGGGCTCTTGTAAGCGGCAATGCCGCCGGTGACTCCCAAGAGAATTCGTGTCTTGGGCGTCAAGGAATACCCTTCAATTCTTTGAAGCGTGCGATGTCACTGGCAAATTGCTGGCGCATGTTCGCCTCCTCGCTGTGCTTCTCACGCAAATTGTCCTGCTGGGTGCGTATGTCGTTCGCCGTATGCACGAGGTCCTCGGCAATCTCATCGGACATGGGCGGAGCCTTGGGGTCATCGCTGTAGGGCTTGAAGCGCATGCTCGTGGCGGTGAGCTTCTTCAGGCGGGCGTTCAAGATCTCGAGAAATTGCGTGGTGACCTTGATCTGGTCGGAGACCAGCGCCAGACGCTGATCGCGCAGCCGCTCGATCTCGGTCACGGTGCTGTAGGTATTCAACAGGTTCCTGTCGCGGCTCGCCTTTTGTTCCGCATCCAGTTTCTTCTGCTCCTCGGCGGCGAGTTGCTCTGGCGATTTGGGCGGATCGATGCGTGCGGTCTCGATGCCGTGCCCATTGATGATGTGCTGTTCCTGGTTGACGTACTCCGGCGGCACGCGATCCCCATAGTGGGTCACGCCCTGTTCATCCACCCATTTATATAGCTGGTGCGTGCTTTGGGCACGGCCGGCGGCCGGCGTCAGCGCCCAGACGAGAGTCGCCATCAGGCTCAAGTTCAAGCGGACAGATTTCAAATCTATGGTCATATCAACCGTCAACCATGATGAATGCAGCGGCAGCTATATGCCGTACTGGGCTCGATAGGACTGCATGCCCGAGAGTTCGGCGTGCCGACCCTGTTCCTGCATGTACAGCATCAGCTCCGACAGATCGAGGACGGCGATCACGGGAATGCCAAATTCTTCGCGAATTTCCTGGACCGCGGACCGTCCGCCCTCATGGCCCCGCTCCTGGCGGTCGAGTGCAATCAATACCCCGGCCGGAATCGCACCCGCCGCCTCAATGATCGCCACCGACTCCCGAATGGCGGTGCCGGCGGTGACCACGTCGTCGACGATCAAAACGTGCCCCTGCAGCGGGCTGCCGACGATGCTGCCGCCTTCACCGTGATCCTTCGCCTCTTTGCGATTGAAGGCGAAGGGCAGGCTACGCGCCTGCGTTTCGGCCAGGGCGGCCGCGGTCGCGGTGACCAGCGGAATGCCTTTGTAGGCCGGACCGAAGAGCATGTCCACGGCCACATCGGACGCGGCAATGGCGGAGGCGTAGGCGCGGCCCAATGCGGCAATGGCAGCCCCCGTGTTGAACAGGCCTGAATTGAAGAAATACGGACTCTCGCGGCCGGATTTCAACCGGAAAGTACCGAACTTCAACGCTCCCAACCGCATGCAAAGTTCAATGAATTCGCTGCGGTAAGGGGACGTTTGCTGAAAGGCGGGCATAACGCGAAGTCTCGCAAGTGCGGCGCCGGGCCGCAAGCACCCTCCGCGGTGGGCTGGTAAGATCGCGCGCCATGCTCATTTCCAACGTGCAACCCGAGAAGCCCACGCTGTTGCAGGCGCTGGGCGACAAGCGCATGGTGGTTATTCTGTTCTTGAGCTTTGCCTCGGGCCTGCCATTCAACCTGACCAATTTCTCATTGCAGGCCTGGCTCGCTTCCGAGGGTTTGAGCATCAAGGCCATTGGCCTGTTCTCGCTGGCGGCGCTTCCCTACAACATCAAATTCCTCTGGGCACCATTGCTCGACCGCTATCTGCCCCCCTTCCTTGGCCGGCGTCGCGGTTGGATCTTGATCTATCAGGCCTGCCTTGCCGTTTGCATCGGCGTGATGGGCTTCTGCTCCCCTACCAAGGCGCCGTATGTGTTGGCCGGAATCGCCGTCCTGGTGGCTTTTCTCTCCGCTTCCCAGGACATCGTGATCGACGCCTATCGGGTTGACGCAATCCCTGCGAGCGAACGCGCGCTCGCCGCGGCCGCGGCCGCCTTCGGTTATCGGACCGCGGCGATGCTTGCCGGTACGGTACTGGTGCTGGTGGCAGCCCAGTTGGGCTGGCGAATCGGCTTTTTGTTCGTGGCCGTCTTGATGGCCGCCACGATGATGGCGACGGTCTGGGCACCGGAGCCGGTGGCGCCCGGCCGTCCCCCGCGTACCTTGGTCGATGCCGTGTGGCATCCGCTGCGTGCGTTGATGAATCAGAAAGGCATGTGGGGATTTCTGCTCCTGGTCTTGCTCTACAAGGTGGGCGATGCGCTCGCCTTGAGCCTGTACAGCGCCTTCATGATCCGTGGGGTTGGTTTTTCGTTGGAGGAGCTTTCCATTGCCGGAAAGCTCAACATGACCCTCTCGACCATGATCGGCGTGGCCTTCGGTGGGTGGATTTATCTGCGCTGGGGTACGTTTCGATCGCTGCTCGTATTCGGCATCGGGCAGGCGCTCACGAACTTGCTCTATGTGTGGTTGGCCCTCGCTGGCAAGAAAGTTTGGCTTCTCGCGCTTGCCACTTGTTTGGATACGATGATCGGCGGCATGGGCCAGGCGGCCTTCGTGGCTTTCCTGGTCTCGCTCTGCAGTGCGGATTTCAGTGCGACCCAGTATGCCCTCTTGTCGGCACTCGCCGTGCTGCCCCGCAATGTGACCGGCGTGATCGCCGGCGCCCTGGTCCCGATGATCGGCTGGGCCAATTTTTTCGTGGTGACTTGCCTCTCGGCGGCGCCGGGGTTGATCTTGCTCATCATTTTGCGGGGACCGCTCAATGAGCTCTCCACCCGCGAAGCAGCGCAATCCGCGAGTTAGCGGGGCCGGTCGCTCCTTGCAAGTCTCCGGCAGCACAGCATCCATGGTCCAACAACTCTGCAAATTCTTCGTGGTTTTCTTCGTCGTCGTCGAGCCCATTTCGCTGATTCCCCTGTATGCCGGGCTGACCGAGGGTGCCACGTTGAGCTACCAGAGGCATATGGCCGCGAAGGCCACGGCGATTGCGCTCGGTATCTGCGTGCTGTTCGCGTTGATGGGTGCGAAGTTTCTGGACGTCATGGGCATCTCCTTGAGCGCGTTCCGGATCGCCGGCGGCACCTTGCTGTTCCTCATTGCGCTCGAGATGGTGTTCGCGCACCCATCGCGGACCCGCTCCACCTCGCCGGAACGCGAGGAAGCGCTGAACCGTGAGGATATCTCGGTGTTCCCGCTCGCCTTTCCTTTCATCGCCGGTCCGGGCGCGCTCGCGACGATTCTGCTCACCGCCGGTGAAACCTCCGGCCAGCCCGCCCTATTTGCCGGCTTCTTGGTGGTGGTCGCGGCCGTACTCGTGATTTGCTGGCTCCTGATGCGCGCAGCGCCCTACTTGATGAAAATATTGGGCGTGACCGGAGCCAACGTGATGAGCCGCTTGTCGGGGGTCGTACTCGCGGCGCTTGCGGTGCAGTTCATCGTCGACGGCATTCGCGGCAGCTTTTTCACCTGAGAGCCGCTTGGCTCAAGCGCGCTTGCGATACGCGAGATCCCATACCCCATGCCCCAAGCGCATGCCGCGGCGCTCGTATCGCGACAGGGGCCGAGCCGCGGGGCGTTCTACGTACTGACCGGTCGGGCTCAATGATTCGAGCTCTGGGCAGGCGTTACACACGGCGAGCATCTGTTCCGCGTAATCCTGCCAGTCGGTAGCGAGGCGCAGCAAGCCGTCGCCGCGCAGTCGGTCGGCGAGGAGGCCGACAAAGGGATCATCGATCAGACGCCGCTTGCGATGCCGCTTCTTGTGCCAGGGATCCGGGAAGAAAATCAAGATCTCGTCGAACGATCCCGCAGCGATCGCCCGTTCAAGCACCTCGACGGCATCATGGCACACGATGCGCAGATTCTTGAGATCGGCCTCGGCGGCATGCAGCAAGAGTCGGCCGACTCCCGCTCGATGCACCTCGATGCCGAGGTAATCGATGGGCGGATTGCTCTTCGCCAAGGTCCCGATCACTTCACCGGCCCCGAAACCGATCTCGAGACAGCGTGGCGTCCTCGAGCGAGCGAACGCTGCATCCAAGTCGAGGGGACTATCCGTGAACTCGAGGCCGTAAACGGGCCACAGCTCGTCAAGCGCCCGCTCCTGTGCTGCGGTCACGCGACCGGCCCGCAGAACAAAACTCTTGATGCGACGCTGTTGATGCATGGGTGCAAAGTGTGCCTGATATGATGTGTCGATGCGCAAATCCTGGGCCGGAGCTTCTGCAGGCTTGTTGCTGTTGCTCGCCGGTTGCGTGGGGTTGCCGCAACATGTGCGCAAGTATCCCAGCGTTGCGCTCGCGCAGCCAGCCACGACGCCGTTGGGCAGAACCGTGGCGTATGCCGAAGGCGCCCGCAATCTCTCGGGCTTTCGATTGCTCACGTCCGGGGACGAAGCCCTCGCCAGCCTCATCGCGCTGGCCGACCGCGCCGAACGCACGCTTGATTTGCAGTACTACATCATCCATGAGGACGATTCGGCGCGGCTGTTGCTGCACCATCTGCGCCTGGCGGCGGCGCGCGGCGTGCGGGTGCGCATGCTGGTCGATGATCTCAACACCGCGGGCGAAGATCGGCGCTTCATGCATTTGAGCGAGCTGCCGAATGTCGAAGTTCGCGTATTCAACCCGTTTCCCGGGGGCCGCTTCGCCACCTGGGCGCGGTTCGTCGCGTCGGCCTCCGATATTCCCCGCATCAACCACCGGATGCACAACAAGCTCTTCGTCGCCGACAACGCCATCGCCATCACCGGCGGCCGTAATATCGGCGATCAGTATTTCACGCGCGATCCCCATAGCAATTTCATCGATCTGGATGTCGTTGCCGCCGGGCCGGTCGTCGAACAATTGTCCGCCACCTTCGATGCGTTCTGGAACAGCAAGTACGCTTACCCTATCTCGTCGTTGGCGGCGCCGGTGACGGCCGAACGGGCGCCGCCCGCTCTTCCGGACAATGCGGTGACCGGAGAGGCGGCTTGGCTGGCTCATGAGCTCGATGCCCGAGACTTGCAGCTCAACTGGGTTCCGGCCACCGTGCTGGCCGATCGGCCTGCCAAAATGGTAAACGACGCGTCGCCCGATGGTGAGGTCACCATCGCCAATAACATCAAGGCGCTGATGCGCGGAGCGCAGCACGAAGTCATCATCATTTCCCCGTATTTCGTTCCCGGTCGCGACGGCGTCGCTTTATGTAGGGAGCTGGAGGACCGCGGCGTGCGTATCCGCATCCTGACGAACTCGCTGGCCTCGACGGACTCGCCGCTGGTCCACAATGGCTATTCGAGGTATCGGGTCGCGCTGCTCAAGCTCGGCGTCGAGCTCAGCGAGGTGAGACCCCAGCTGGGTCAGAAGCGCACCCGCTTCCATCCTTTTCGCAGTGCGAATGCCAGCCTGCACGCGAAGGCGTTGGTGATCGACCAGAGCACGGTATTCATCGGGTCGATGAACATGGATGCACGTTCTGCGCGCACCAACAGCGAGATGGGGCTCGTGATCCGCAGCCCCGAACTCGCGCATCAGGTCGAAAGCCTACTGGACGATATCAGCGCTGACGGCAGCTACACGCTCAAGCTGGACCGCGGCGGCCACCTCGAATGGGTGAGCGGGGAGCCGGGAGCGGAAACAATCTGGCACACCGACCCTGAGACCACACATTGGCAGCGCTTCTTGCTGGCAATCCTCGCCCCGTTCGCGCCGGAGGAGTTCCTGTAGGAGCTTGCCGCAGGTTTCCGCTCGGTCTTACTCGCACACGCACGCTCACCCGCATGCGCCCGGGCTCACGAGCACGCGGCCCTCTGCGGCTACATCACACGTTACGGCGATCTTCGCCGCTGCGTCGATCGTGCTGCTCGAGATAGCGTTTCATGCCATCCCTGATCTCTGCATGGGCGATGTCGAGTCCGGCCCAGCCGATGACCTTTACCCATTTGCCGGCCTCGAGATCCTTGTAGTGCTCGAAGAAATGCTGAACCTGCTTCAGGCGAATTTCCGGTACGTCTTGGATCGATTTCCAATGCACGAACAGCGGGCAGATATCGTCGGTGGGCACCGCATACAGCTTGGCGTCGCCGCCCGATTCGTCGTCCATGCGCAGCACGCCCAGGGCGCGGCAGCGCACCACGACTCCGGGCAGTAGCGGAAAGGGCGTGTGCACGAGGACATCCACCGGATCTTCGTCGTCGCCGATGGTTTGCGGGATATAGCCGTAATTGGACGGATAGTGCATCGCAGTCATCATGAAGCGGTCCACGAACAGGGTTCCAGAGGCCTTGTCGACCTCGTACTTGATCGGGTCGGCATTCATCGGGATTTCGATGATGACGTTAAATTCGTGGGGTGCTTTTTCGCCAGCCGTTACCTGGGTGATGGTCATTGTAAGCCTGCGCAGCCTTGAGGGTGTCTTAAGGGTGATCCTAGACTCCCACTATAATCGCAGACATCCCAGGAATATGTGCGATGGCTCGCCCTTTTTTTCGTCAGAAGAGGGCAATGGCACGGGATCCGGCCCCGGCGGCAAACGGGGATCCTGCGACCGGCGTCAGCACGCCGGTGGCCGCACTCACCGTGTACACCGAAACGTCATCCGAGGTCTCGTTCGCGGCATAGACAAACAGGCCGCCCGGGTCGGCGACGATGGACAGCGGCAAAGCGCCTGAGGCGATTGGGGTTCCGACGGTAAGAACGCCGGTGCTCGGGGTGATGGCGTAGTTCGTGATCTCGTTCGCGGCCGTCACATTCGCGACGTAGACGTCGCTGCCGCCCGGGTTGACGGCCAGAGATTCAGGGCTCGAGGAGGTCGAGAACGGCGAGCCCGACAGCGGCACGAGGGCGCCTGTCGAGGGGTTGAGCGAGTAGGCGGATATGGAATCCCCTTTCTCGTTCGCGACGTAGGCAAACGTATCGGTGGGATCGATGGCGATGGCCACCGCACCGGTTCCGGCACCGAAGGGCGATCCCGCGATCGCGGTGAGCGCGCCGGTGGTGTAATCGATCGCGAACGCGCTGACCGTGCCATCGTCGTAATTCGTGACGTAGAGAAAATTGCCGTTCGGGTCGATTGCCATGGCGAAGGGGAGATTTCCCACCACATAGGGGGAACCGGCGATTTCTGTGGCGGCGCCGTCGCTCAAGGTATAGGCGGAGACGGTATTGTCGGCCGAGTTGGCGACATACATGAATTGGGCGCTGGGATGGATCGCGATGGCGGTGGGCTGACTGCCGGTGGCGATCGTCGCGCCGGTTGAAGCCAACTGCCCGGTCGCGGTGTCGATGGAGAATACCGACACGGTATTGGAGCTGTTATTGACGACGTATAAGTACGTGAAATTGGGATCGACGGCCAGCGCCCAAGGCGCCGTTCCGGTGGATGCGACGGGTGTGCCGAGGGAGGTCAGTACACCGCTGGCATCGTCGATGGCGTAGGCCGAGATGCTGTTGTCGGTCTCATTCGCGACATACGCGTAGCTGCCGCCCTGGGTGCACGTGACGAATACATTGACGATGTTGGCTTTGTCGATCGTGCCGGAGCCATTATGCACAGCACAAGTTTGTGCCGGATTCGTCGGCTGGGTGACCACCGTGACCGAATAGGCATCGCCGTTGCTCACGTTGGAGGTGAAGACGAAAGCCCCATCGCCAGTCACCGTCAGGGTGTTGCCGCCGTTGTCGGCGATCTGCAATCCGGTGCCCAGCACACCGGTAACCGTACCTCCCACCGAGTACTTGTCGAAACTGCAGGAGGTTGCGCCGAGCAGCATCGTCAGCGTCACCAGCGTCGCCAGGTATTTCCAGCCCTTCAAGAAGCACCCCATCGGTTGAAAATCAACGGTATTAGACCCCATTTGGGCGAGATCATTTCTTTACGTCGAGTTAAGTTCCGTGAAGATTGGCGGAGTGTTCGCCGCTTCCACGGAGCGGCGGTAACTCAAGCCCGCCCTGAAGGGATCGACGGTATCCTTCGGCCCTGAATCCTTCGGTCCTGGAATTCTCACCTAAGTCGCGGAGACTACCATGCGTTATCGCTTATTGGGCCACACCGGCCTGTACGTGTCGGAACTGTGCCTGGGCACCATGACCTTCGGCGGCGGTGGCGGCATCTGGGAGCATATCGGCAAGCTGCCGCAGAGTGCGGTGAACGAACAGCTCCGCGCTGCGGTCGAGGCCGGCATCAATTTCATCGATACCGCCAACGTCTACTCGTTGGGCCAATCCGAGAAACTGGTGGGCGAGGCACTCAAGACGCTCGGGCTGCCGCGCGACCAATGGGTGATCGCCACCAAGGCCACCGGCATCATGGACGAGACGCCGAACAACCGTGGCCAATCGCGCCACCACTTGTTCAATGCCGTCGACGCGAGCTTGAAGCGGCTGCAGCTCGACTATATCGATCTGTACCAATTGCATGGCTTCGATCCACTGACTCCATTCGAAGAATC
>Ga0116228_10006177_pt1 | contig 10711 bp, 10 predicted proteins | sample S1TSphfallax_2_FD_89694 | JGI IMG/M metagenome (GOLD analysis project Ga0116228, IMG submission 89694) | Host-associated microbial communities from peat moss isolated from Minnesota, USA - S1T2_Fc - Sphagnum fallax MG | ecosystem: Host-associated > Plants > Peat moss > Unclassified | place... | reverse complement strand
TCTCCATACTTCATGTCCACCATCAAGACTTTGAAGTGACAAGACTTCTAGAAAAGAAGTTCATTTTGAAGCTTCCACTACATTGAAGTTACAAAGAGACTCTATTGACCTCAGCTCCTCCTTGCTCTTTAGCCAAACCAATTTAAAGAATTGACTTCTAGAAGTGAAATCTTGCCCAATAGAGAAAAGGCATTGTGTACAACTCAGATTTCTGCTATGAGATCTGAGTGGCAAAAACTTGTCTAATGAGGTGAGAAATTGGAAGAATGCAACAAAAGAGAGAGAAGATTAATCTAAATCTGATCTGGAGGTTCACGAAAGTGAGAACATACACAACTCTGGAGAGACTTTAGACATCCAACTATTTGGGACAGTGAATGGAAGTTGAAGTGACATTTACAAACCTATGGTTGGCAGGGTTTATGGAACTTCAAAGTTGCACAAAGAAAGGGAATAGTGGGTATTCAAGTTTTGATGAAGAGAAGTTCCAGACTATTAACACCAGCATTAGTAGCACTAAACTGCTCAATTGAAGAAAAGTATTGTGTAGTACTCTAAATTTGCCAATTCTTCAATCTCATTTTCAATGCAAGAACACTACTGTTTCTGAAGACTTCAAAACATCTTTCAATGCATTCAGTGAGAAGAACTTTGTGGAAAAAAATCAACCATACACATGTATCCAACAAGTTTGGAGGAAATCAAGGTACCTGACCATCAGCACCAGCAGAGAAGACCGAGCGATGGTCAGGAGAAGCAGCCAATGCCAGCACATCGGCATCATGCCGAGTTTGCACCTGCAGCAGGGTGCCTTGTTTGGCATCCCAAAACTGGGTGCTACCACTGCTGTCACCACTCACAATGCTCCCATCCCTAAATCACCAGAGTTCAATGTCAATTCCACCACTACTAACATATGCAGCTCTGCAGAATATTGGGCCTACAGGATCATATATGGGCTTAGTACAAGGGAATATGTGGCCCAACTCCAAAATTACCTCCAAGAAAGATCATGAATACAATAATCTTCTCAACAAAAAAACCTAACCAAACCTCTGCGAAGGTTGGTACCTTAAAACCAACAAGTCCCAGATACAAAAATCTGATGCACTCCCCTTGCCCCCAATACCAGCTGTGATTCTGTAAACTTCACGATTGCTGGCAATATCCCAGCATCGTATGCACCTGCTTAACAAAACATAACTCTCATGAGCATCAAGAAATCTCCATACTCACAGTTAATGGCAAGCAGAACCAGGTGAAGAAATTCCTTTTTATGTCAAGGAAAAACTCCAGATAAGGTCTTAAAGACAAAGAAGAAGAAATACATGGAAGAGATGAACTTGTTACAGATGAAAGTATAATAGTTTGTACTACTATAAACCTAGTAGTATTAACAGCAGTGACAGTCTCTCACTTGAACAAAAACCATCAACAGTAACATATATGATAGAAACTTTACTATCACAACATACACACTGGCTTCATCAGCTCCCTAAAGCAGATACAGGCCACGTTGTTACAGGGAACATGTTCACAAAAGAAACTTGCTTACCCATCTGATCCACCTCCCAGCAACCGTGTGCCATCCCAAGTCCATGCTACACTCAGTATCCGACCTGCTCACACACCCAACTAGGAATAAAGCACCTCCAAAAACTCATAGCACACAGTTCTAAAGTTTGATAATGTCAACAAATCTATGGATCCACAGCAGAAATCCCACAAGTGCCAGCCACATCAGGTGGTACCCAGGCTTATTAGAGGCAACAAATAAGTATGAAATTGCAGAGAGATCTTGACAACAACAATTTGAAGGTAACATGACAGTGAGTGCAGTCATAACCTTATGGAGAGTTGCTCACAAAGTGTCAGACCATCACCTTCATCACAAAGACCAGTAAGGAGCTCCTATGACTACTGACCAACTTCATCAGTTCCGAAGAGTGGTACCAAGGCATATTAGAGGGAACAAGCAAGAAAACTACAAGAGCTCTGACATCAGTGTCCAATCCTCACAGTTAAACAAGGTCCTTGCAGATGGAAGATGGCCCAAAGAGATCTCACCTTTCACTCGTGGGAATGACTGCCGATAAATCATACCCAGTTTCTTGTCAGAAACTGCAAAAATGCGCACACATCCATCTTCACAAGCAACTGCCACTCTTTGCTCCCTGTTTTCAGGGTCCTCCTGCTCATCCTGACTACCATTGCTGCTTGCATCCTCACTATCACTGCCACTTTCATCCTCCTGGCTGCCTCTACTTTGCTGAATCCTGCTACTCCTCATCGTAGTTTTTGATCTCATCACATGTTCTGCAGCCAGCTGCCACACAGCACCACCCATGGACTCCACAGCTTCCTGCAAACCATGGAAACCTGATCATATTGAAGGACAACAATGTCCAAAACATAAATGATGATAAGGTCCAGAAGGAAGTGAAGTTGTGTGGAAATCCCTCCCACACATAAGGCTGGTGGAATTTCACAAATATCATACACCTTTGCATTAGGTTGAATGTTGTAGGGGACAAACCCTTACCTTAGGTTGAAGAGTTCGCAAATTCCACTCTGTGATAAATCCATCAAGACCAGCTGAGAATAATCGACCATGTGGCTCATCTTCATCTTCAGATTCACACCATACCAATGATGAAATCTCTGCATCTTTTCTACCTGCAATCCTCTGAGAAGTGTTGCAAACCAACAGTCAGACAAGATCAGCTCAAATGAACATTTGAGCTGATGGGTTCTCTTCAAACATTTCCCAACTGCTGCACTCCAAAGTTGCAACCCTTGCATGCATGCCATGCATACACTCCAAGCTATCCTGAACCTAACTTCTTCTGCAATATTTCAACTGAAAAGAACAAAACCAACTCGACCAGTGAAGAGCACACACGGAACCACATTCCCAAAGGACTCGAAAAACAAAGGACTACACCAACACTCCTCCATGGCTTCAAACATACGACCCAACAGACCCTCGAAGTCTACCAGCAGCAGCAGCAACAGTGTCCAGGAACATCAGATGCACACTAGCATAAACAAAAACACACAACAACGAGGAGGAAGGAGAGGTGGAAAACGCAAGTTCTTACCAATTGACAATGCCAGCCAACAGAGCCTGCAGCAACACTCCAAATCTCGATAGCTCCATTCTCTCGCGCCGCGGCTACCAGTGTCCCGTCGAAACTGGTGGCTAGAGCCACTACCGCACTCGGCGTCCAGTCTATTTGCCGGCATCTATGAACCTCCAGCATTGTGATCTGCCTTTCTCTATCTCCTTAGGAGGAAAGGAGAATTCTTCCTCAAGGGACAGCAACCGAAAATCGCTGCAAACAGCATTGAAACTTGTGAGAGACGAACGAAGAGAAGACCGACGAATCCCACCACAATCTCAGTCTCTATCTCTGTCTCTGTCTCTGTCTCTCTGTGTCGTGGAGGTTTGGGGTTTAGCCGGAGGTCGGGGTTTGCAAAGGAAAGAAAGAGAGGCTGCAGGAGCTTGGATTAGGGTTGAGAGAGAGAGAGGCGCAAATTAGGGTTTGACGTGCACCGAAGCGATTTTGTCACCATTCGGTCAGGAGTCCATTTTATTGTTTCCTCTCTATATGCGAGAGTTTCCGAAAAGGGATCCGGAAGGAGCGCAGAGAAGCGGCAATAGCAGCAGGAAAAGCTCGAGGAAGAAGCGCGAAGAAGCAGCTATAACGGCGGGACTATTGTAGCTTTGGGTTTTACGATGGAACCCTAACTAAGCTGGACTGGAGCTTTTTATGATTGAGATGAAGAATTCCATCGAGGACTTGATTCTCATTTCGTGAAATCGAAAGCAGGGATTCGACCTCGTACCCTTCTTCTGCAATTCAGTTGTTTGTGTTTTTCCTGTTGCACACAAATCCTGTAACCCTAAAACTGAAACCTGTGCATCGGTATGGAGATAGAGGGAAGTTATCGATCAGAAAGCAGCTTGGAGGTAATTAGAGCTTATTTAGCTTTGTGAGATTTTCTTGCGGCATATTGCAGGAAGTTAGATGGAGAATGAAGAAGTTCTGGGCTTAAGGGTTAGGGTTTAGGGTTTCAGTGTTGAGGTCTGAGAAAGAAAGAGAGGAGTGGAGAAGGAGAAGGATTTGGAGGTTTTCAGAACTTGCTTAGCTTTGTGAGGTTTTCCTGCGTCATATTGCAGGAGGTGAGATGGGGAAGAAGAAGCTCTGGGATTAAATTCTAGGGTTTAGGGTTTCAGTGTTGAAGTGTGAGAAAGAGAGAGGAATGGAGAAGGAGAAGGATTTGGTGATAGAACCGCCTTGGCTACCCCCACCAGTATTGCAGCTTGATGACAGCCGATACCAAGGTCGGTTGTCTTATCTGTGCCCTACTCTCAATCTATCTCAGCTTTGCCCTTCTTTTGTGAGCAAGAATGGACCTGCAAGCTTGGTGTTGGAGTCGGTCTCTTGTGGTCTGCAGCCAGCTTCAGTGTCTTGTACAGAATCTATGATGGTGAGTTTTCCAATTTCAAATCCATCTTCTGTGATGACTGCATTGGAACTGGTTCCAGTGCCTGCTTTGGGACATACTTCTAGTTGTCTGCAAGTTCCAATTTCCTGCAAAGGATCCTCATTGGTGACATCTGCAATCTTGGATCCAAATTCTTTGATGGCAGTGCCCAACTTAGCCTCTTCACCTGCTTCTGTAGATCCTGGTTTTGTAAGCTGCCATCCTGAACTCCCTCTATCTCTGGTTCCTTCTTCTGTCAATCCTTCTGGCTCTGACAGTTTCCCATCTTCTTCTTCCTGTGCCTCCTCTGTTCTTGTCTCTGATCCCTGTCACACAACTGTTGCTGCAAGCCTGTTGGGTTGCTCCATGTGGGATTCAGCTTGTTCTGGAACTGATGCCTCTGCAGCCAACAATTCCATGTCATCAGTTGAAATTCCTATTGCTGTCACAACTCCTCTCTCTATGGAAGGAATGAATGTTGAAGTACTCGGGTCTGAAAAAGTCTCTACGGCAGATCATACATCTGCTCAGGAGGAAGTTTTGGTGGGCAAACCATCTCAGGTGGTGGCTACAGCAGATTCCTCACAAAATCCTCCAGGTGAGTGTCTTTGTTTCAAACTGTACTTTATCCTACTCATGTGTATGAGTTGTAGCAGCAATTTGCAAGATGCTTGTGATGTTTCTCACAAAGTTCACAGCTGTCAGTTCTAATTCCCAACAATGTGAGTCATTTTAGCATGTCTCATTTGCAATTGTGCATCCTGTTCAGCTCTGCAGATTATCAGAAGATCAGTGTTGCCAGCATTGCCGAAGAGAATGCTTGGTGTGTTTTGAGAGGATTTCTGAAATATATCTTGAAACCTAGACTATTTACTTACATGAGAGCATGATTATGTTGTGTTGGCTCAATTTTCCAGGATTGATGCAGAAGACCACGTTTGTGAAGAATGCAAAAGAGAATGATGTTGGGTTACCAGGACCTGAGACAGCACACTCTGGAGCTGCCATGGCCAGTGATGGTTGGGAAGCAAGGGAGAGCATTTCTCCAGAGAATATGGATGTGATTGAAGTGGAGCTTGAGGAAGGTGAAATATCAGGTGAATGGGAACAAGATGAAGATTCTGAGGCTGCTGCTGCTGCTACAACATATGAAAATGGAGGGGTACCTCGAAATCAAATGCAAAGCTCAACACCTGAGCTATTGGAGGCAATTGCTGTTGCACATGAGAAGGCAAATCAAGCTTTGGTTGCTGCACTTAGTTCAAACCATCTTGGTAAGAGTCATACTAGGAACAATAAGCGACGGAAGGGTAAAGGTGCCATTGCAAGGCAGCGAAAGAAACTAAAGCTCAAGACGTCGAAAGAAAGTGATGAGAAGAGGCTTCAAGGTAATAGTACAAACTCAATCCAAATCTTGTACTCTCACTCCAGAATGTTAGTTTTTTCATGTCCATTAAAGTGTTGTCTTTGGTGATGCAGATGGTAATAGTGCCATGTCAAAGGATGGTGTCAAACCTGCTGAGGAATCTGACTCAAAGACTGGTGAAAAGCGAAAACAGTCAGGAGTCAACAAGGTTTCACTAAATAAGGAACCAGAGCATGTGGAGGTGCCAAGAGAGGTACTCAATATATCAAATATGCTTGTCAGCTGTCAAAGATGCTTGTGCAGGGTTGATGTTGGCTCACTTGGTAATCAACTACCCTACTTCTTGGGTTTACACTGATGGTGTCAAATTGCTTGTCTCTGTCTGCAGGAGAACAGGGGTTTGCTTTCTTCACTTATTGAAGAAGAAGTTGGGCTGTGGACCACAGATATAGGTGATGAGCAAATCACAAGCGCACAGGTCTGTCTGCTGGATTTTATATTCCTTCCCTAACCACCAGTGTGATGGATCAAAACAGTGCATCCATTATGACTTCAGAACAAAGTAGAAGACCTGTTTCTATGGTTGTAAGCCCTAAGCACTGTTAGTGGATAGTGCACATAAGTGGTCAGGGGAGCACTGGTTTGAACCCCATAACTTATTTTCCATTCTTTGTTTTGAGTCAGTTGTCCTCCAGAACTGCCTGAATGTGTTACAGCTTTTCTTTGAGAATTAGGTTTTGTGGTAGAATGGTTTTTTGAGAAAAAAGAGTCTCATGCAGGTTGAAATAGAGGGTGACAACAAGAAGAAGATGCGGGGCCCCATAACAGCTGAAAGAAAAGCCAAGAAAAAGGTTCATTCTTTTTCCCTACTCCTTCTGCTTCAATTTTCATATGACAGCAAGCTGACAATGTTAAGAGACCATTCAATTTCTTGGGTAATGTGTCATAAAATGTGGACCAGTACCTACAAATATATGTACTTCTTTCTGACTCAGAATTTGGTGCAAATTGACTTTTGTGAGAAGATTGCATATCGGATAAAACGTGCTCGGAATGAACGGAAGCAGGGCATTGTTCGCAATCGCATGCTGTTAACTTCCAAGCCTACAAGTGTACCTTGCACATTTTATTTGAAGGGCCGCTGTACACTGGTATGTCATGCTGTTTCTTTGTCTTTATTGCATATCGAGTGCTCAATTATTTCCTGGACATGGACCGTGCTTAGCATCCTGAACCTCTGTCGCTCTTGACAAAGTCTACTTTGGTGTAGGTTATCCAGACATCTGTTGCTTTGCTAGAGATACTAATAGCTTTCTTTCTGTCTGAAGGGAGCAGATTGTACCTTCTCACATGATGTGGTTCCAGTGACCAAGTCAGAGGTATGTAAATGTGTTCATGCAAATAGATGGGAGAAGAGCAGATAGTTGCTTTGCCATATGAGGTGTCAATTTATCAGATTGTTGTGTGGGAAAACAAAACAAAAGATGGGATGAAGTTGAGGGACACAGATTGACCATACTTTTTTTTTCTGTGGTCTTCTTGGGTGGCACCTTTCAACTCAGGAAGGCCATCTCATATGGTTTTGAACATTGAGCTGTCTAAGCTTGACAGTGTGGTGGCTGATGGGTTCTGGTGCAGCCTTGCAAATTTTTCATGATCAATCGCTGCTTGAAGGGTGATGACTGCCCGTTTTCTCACTCATTGAACCTATTTCCTTGTAAATTCTTCCACACACGAGGTCTCTGTTTGGATGGTGATAACTGCCCCTTCTCACATGAGGTATGACAGGCAATTTTTACCAAGTGTTTTTTAATGTCTTTTCTGAAACTCTCAGGTACTGCTTTCTTGCATGGATTGTACAAAATCTGGGTGGAATCAGTGACTGATAGCAGCATGTGGTTGTATGATTTGCTATGGAATAGCTCTGATTTAGTTTTTAACTTCCATGTGCAGCCATTGACTGAAGAGCAACGCAAGAACCTTCAAAAGCGTTTGGAGCATGACAGCAAGGAGCAGCGGACTGCCTCAGGGGCCCAGTTGGTTGTAGCAACATCTGCTATAACTTCATTAGACACACATCCTGACAAAGATTCTGCAGCAGACTATGCACCAACCTGGAACACCAGCCCAGCTGAAGCTTTGGGCTGGAATGTTTCAACAGCTGAATATATGCCTTCTAGTGTTCTGTCCTGTGAAAACACTTCTATTCAGAGCTCAATGAATTCTTTTAGGGCTGAATTTCCTAGTACACCACAGGTAGAATCCTATGAAAACACTTCTATGCAGAGCTCAATGAATTCTTTTAGGGCTGAATTTCCTAGTACACCACAGGTAGAATCCTATGAAAACACTTCTATGCGGAGCTCAATGAATTCTTTTACGGCTGAATTTCCTAGTACACCACAGGAAGAATCATTGTTAGAAGGCTCAAACAATTTCCCAGAAAATCATGTAGTCTCAATCCTTGAGAGGGGATGTGAAGGAATACCAAGTGAGAATGCAGTGCTCCAAGCTGCAAAGAGGGCAGCAGCAGCTGCAGCAGCAAAGGCAGCAGGGACTAGTGCTGCTGACAAGCTCACCTTTGGCAGATCTACTCGTGGACTTTGGGCCAGCCCTGGATTGACACACAGCATCTCAGCAGGGAACATGATCCGCTTGCATGGTCGAGTAGGGGATCCTAGAGCTATGGAGCCTTTGCAGCCCTCACTTGAGAGTGACATAGGGAATGAAAATTTGGACAATGGGGCACAAGCAAAGGTTGGCAGAAATGTAGGAGTAGGTGGCAGCTCTGTTTTAAGTGATAGCAGTTTTGGAGTAAGTGAGGTTGGAAATCAGGTTCAGGAAAGGGAAAAGGAAATGCATAGGAGTGGTGGAAGCCTAGATGTTGTAAGCAAGCTCCCTGGATCATCAGGATGTAAAGATGCGTCATCACTTGTTACAGGGGAGACTCCAGTTGACCAATTTAGGACTTCCAAAGCAGCAGGAGAGCAAACTAAGGGCAGCCCTGAATTGTTGGAGTCTCCGAGTACAGAGAGGGTCACAGCTGTTTACACCAGGCGAAAGAAGGTGGATAGCCTACTGAGACAAGCATTGGACTTGTGATGGGTAATGAGATTCTATTCCAATGTGAAGAGAGGAAGATGGTCTGGGTAGATGACACATAAGTGTTTGATGAGAGAATTGAATAACTATGGGGAGACTAATTTGCCTATCTACTTTGTCTAGTTTTTTAGTGCACAGAGATACAGACTGAGTTTTTATCAGCCTGAATTTGTGTGGGCCTGGCCATGCATTACTGTTCATAGCACACTCGTACTTGGATTCTTGACAGGTAAACCAAATGTACATCTTCAACTGAACTGCTTGCTTTCTAGTGTGTTCTCGCTCTTGTTGTTGAAATGTTCAACAAGTTGAAGGTGAAAACTTTGACAATCAACATCCTTGTGAGTTGCATGTTATATGGACTACCTTGGGATGAGGTTTAGAATTTTGCATCTTGAGGAAAGATGGAGATCATTATGTGGGAAATTAGTCTGAATGAAGTGAAGTTTGCTTGGTCCTCCCTTCTATGTATGCCTCTCTATGTGTTTAACCTTAGATGCACTCATGTTCATAGACAAGCTAAATGAAGTCAAGCTTGCCCTCACAAGCTTGTTGCAACCTGAATGAGTATACTATTGACTTTAGCTAAAAAGGATGAACCTTTATGGTTTGCAGGTATGTCACTTGGTGGCAAAAATAATGATGCACAACTCAAGAAACTAGCCACCCAAAAAGAAGGAAGGAAGGGTTAGATGGCCATTGCATAATGAGTTATAAGAAATGTTTGTTTTGTAAATAAGAAGACCCAAAATGGGTCCCTTTGGATTTATGCAATCATCAAAGTTCTTTTTATGCCAAGAAAACATGATTTACAACTTCATCAACCATAATCTAACTTAACTCTATCTAATATTCAATGTTCATGGGTGGGGATGAGGAAGTACCTTGCACACTTTTGGAGTGTTATTTGGATGTGGGAGACACTAGAAGAGGTTCACATACCAAAGTGGGTGGATATGCTCTAATGTATCACATTCTTTCCATCTATAAAAAGCATGTATTTTCTAGGCATCCATCAAGAGTTATCATTAAATTGGTTACGTTGTAAAAATGAATATATGTTATGTTAGAAAGCATTTCAAATATTTTATAAATTTAAAAAAACACAATGAAAGCATTGGTTACAATGGTTTAAGAATCTTTTCAATATTTTATACTCAATTCAAATGTAAATTCAATCCAAATTATTCCACATGTTTTGGTAATATATTATAAACATTGTTACGAAAAGGCATTAGTGACATACATCATTAATGCAAATTTTGATGTTAAAACATAAAAACCTAAACATTAGTTCAATTATTTGATCATTACTGCTGAGGTGACAAAATAAAAATGATTCCTTTTCAAAGTCTCAAGAATAATGTTTCGAGTTCAATTAAACTTGATCAATACTCTTGATCTTATTGAAAATAATGCATGAATACTAATTGTATGAAATAAGTAGTAATGTTTCATAAAAGTTATGTTATGAGTTTTCTTGAATAACAATGTGTCATGTCAAATTGATTGCTCATTTTATTTTTCATAGTGTTATGCAAATGTTTACCATCCATGAACATGAAAATAACACCATGTGTTTTGAACTTGACTACGTACTCCAACAAGCAAAACACTTTTTCTTCACCTTTCACTTGATGATTTTATATGTTATGTACAACAACTACATCAATTTCTTGAATTGGTATATAAATGAAATGAAAAATAACATAAACGACCATACCTTTCTATTACCACTTGACATGAAATAGA
>Ga0116228_10006174_pt1 | contig 10711 bp, 9 predicted proteins | sample S1TSphfallax_2_FD_89694 | JGI IMG/M metagenome (GOLD analysis project Ga0116228, IMG submission 89694) | Host-associated microbial communities from peat moss isolated from Minnesota, USA - S1T2_Fc - Sphagnum fallax MG | ecosystem: Host-associated > Plants > Peat moss > Unclassified | place: USA... | reverse complement strand
TTCAGGGCCGGCACTCAGCCCTGACAGAGGGACGGCAATTTGCTACAAGTAGAAGCGATGCGCAGAGCAGCCAGGTTCGGACTGATGTTGTTTGCATTGGCCACGCTGCAAGCTCATGCGCAGACGCCTGCCTACTCGCTGCCGCCCGAGAAGCTGGCGAAGGCGCTGGCGCTGAACCACCAGGAGCTGCTCCTGGAGGGTATGCGGCTGGTGTGGGGCTTCGTCCTGCTGCTCTTGCTGTTGCGGCTCGGCGTCGCGAGCAGGCTGGAACGATTGGCTGCCCGCGTTTCCGGGAAAGCTTGGCTGCAGGGATTGGTTTTTCTGCCGCTGCTGCTGTTGCTGATCAGCTTGCTCCATCTGCCGCTGGCAATTGTGGGGCATCACGTCGCGCTGCACTTCGGCTTGTCCGTGCAAGGCTGGGGGAGCTGGTTCGGCGATTGGGGCAAGAGTTTTGCGCTGACTTTGCTTGCGGGCACAGTGGTGGTGTCCATTCTGTTCGCGATCGTGCGCGCTGCGCCGCGATTATGGTGGTTCTGGTTCTGGCTGATTTCGATTCCGCTGATTGTCGGCAGCTTTTACCTTGTGCCCATTTTTATCGATCCGTTGTTTGACCATTTCCAGCCGCTGCAGGAAACGAATCCGGCACTGGTGGCGCAGTTGGAACGGGTCGTGCAGAGGGCGGGCGTGAGCATACCGCCGTCGCGCATGTTTCTGATGAAGGCGAGCGAAAAGGTAACTACATCGAATGCGTATGTCACGGGCTTCGGCGCGTCGAAACGCGTGGTGGTGTGGGACACGACCATCCGCAGCTCCACGCCTGATGGCGTGCTGTTCATTTTCGGCCACGAGCTTGGGCATTATGTGCTGGGCCATGTGCTGATCGGCGTCGTCGGCGCCATCTTCGGGACTCTGATTTTTCTATGGCTCACGTACCATCTCACGCACTGGCTGCTGCGCAGGCGGGGCCAGCGATGGCGCGTGACTTCAATGACGAGCTGGAGTGCAGTTGTCGTGCTGTTGCTGGCGGCACAGATCCTGGAGTTTCTCTCCGAGCCGATCCAGAACACCATCAGCCGCTCGATTGAGCACCAGGCCGATGTGTATGGCGAGGAGGTCATCCATGGCATCGTCGCCGATCCGCAACAGACAGCGCAGCAGAGCTTCCAGGAACTGGGCGAGGACTCGCTTGATGTCCCGCATCCGAATGCGTTGATCGTGTTCTGGACTTACTCACATCCGACAATCTTCGACCGCGCGACCTTCGCGCTGCACTACGACCCGTGGACGCCGGGGCAGAAGCCGAGGTATGTGCGGTAAGCTTTCCGCATGGATTGCATCTTCTGCAAGATTGCGGCCGGGACTGTTCCGGCAAAGCTGCTATTCGAGGATGATGAGGTGATCGCGTTTGCGGACATCCATCCCCAGGCGCCGGTGCATGTGCTGGTAGTGCCGCGGCGGCATATCGTCTCGCTGGCGCAGGCAGTGAGATCAGACGATGCGCTGCTTGCGCGTCTGTATGGCACGGTGGCGGAACTGGCACGGACGCTGAAGCTCGACCACGGCTATCGCACGGTGATTAACACCGGGCCCGACGGCGGCCAAACCGTGGACCACCTGCATGTTCACCTGCTGGGCGGTCGCAGCATGGGCTGGCCTCCGGGTTAAGGCTGCCTTAAGGCGCAGTCGGCGGGCGAGTGGCCTGCGCGACGGTATTGGACCTTTATCAGGATCGGACTTTGCGCTATCAGACCGGGCTTCTGTCTCGCATAGCAGGCAGACGACTGCATTCGTCGTTGTGTTTCCAGCGTAGAACGAAGAAAAAGCCCGCGCGTGGCGGGCTTTCGGTTTCGGGGAGATGGAGCGGATCAGGCTTCCATTTCTTCCAGCTCTTCGTCGAGGCCATGTCTCCGCAGGAGGTTGGGCAGGTTCTGGGAGAAGGCGGAGCGGGGCATGACCATGTCGCAACCGGCTTCGGTCGCTTTGCCTTTCAGGTCACCCTGCAGGTGGTTGAGGAAGCCGATGATGGACGTGCCGCGTTTGAGCTTCGCCTTCAACTTGGGGATGACGGTGAGGGGCTTGGCGCCGGCGTTGTTGAGGTCAAAGACGATCAGAGACGCGCGGTCTTCGTCGGTGGCGCCGGTGATCTTCGCGAGGGTGTCTTTGTCGGCCTTGGCGAATTCTACTTTCACGCCGAGTTTCTTTGACGCTTCCTGAATTTTTGCGACGAAGAAAAGATCTTCGATGAAAAAATAAATGCGGACAGGGGCGTCCTCACGGACAGGCGCGGCGACGGCAGGCATGCTGAAGACGTCCTGCTCACCGTAAAAGCCGCTGTGGGGCATGCCGCGGAATTCATAGTTGTGGTTCTGCTGATGATTTGTATCAGCAACGTTGCCATTCACCATGCGGTAGCTGTGGTCCATGGGGCCGACGAAGACTTGTTGCCGGCGCTGCTGCTTGCCCTTGCGGCGTCCACCGCCGCCGGACTGTTTCTGGCCATTGCCGTTGCCGTTGCTGTAATGGCCATTGGAGCCGTTGCCGTTCTGGCCGCCGCTGTAGTTCTTGAACTGGCGCGACTTTTGACGGGGCTGTTGCGCCTGTGGCGCTGACTGTTTTGGCGGGGGAGCAGGCTGTGGGCTGGGAGTATCGCCGGAGAGACCAGCACCCTGCGCGGCGGCCCCATTCGGTGCGCCGTTTAACTGGGGCTTTTGTCCCTTATTGCGACGGCGGCGGCGACGGCGGCGGCCCTGACCAGGTATGGGGACCTGTGTGGCTGCCCCTTGTGATTCGGAAGTCCTCGGCTCGACGGCCTGGAATTCGTTTTGCTCTGTTGTCATTCTTTGCACTTCCTGATGTGCACTTCTTGGTGCCGACTACGACTTACAACCTACCCCGGGAGCAATGTGCTGCTTCTGGAGCATGCCCTTGCAGAGAGGCCGCGGGAACTCACGACGCTCAAAGGGGGATTTTGCTGAAGAGGAGACTTCCCTCAGGTGTTGCACCGCATTTGGTATAGCTGGATTGGATACTGCTGGCGGCACGGAACTCCCGCAGCGCCGGAGGCATCTATCGCCGGTCAAGCTTGCAATGGTCAGCCTGCATGAACAGACGGAACCATCGCGACGAATTATCAAGTGGAGTCTTCGTATGAACTCTGTCCAACAGCGTTTCTTGGGTACCCTACTGCCCGTCACGTTTGTAAGGCCGGTTGTGTCCTGTTGGAGGACCAATCCAGTCCGGTGATGGGCCTGCAAGACGCTTCTTCAACCTTTACGGTCAGTGTGCCTCGAACAAGTTACTGCAATTTTTCTTGACTCTCGAAGGTGCGGCGAGCCTTTTCGGGTCTCTCTTGAACAACTTCCGGCCGATTCGCCGGTCTTGAGACCACGCCCAAAGCTTCAGCCGCTCGATAGGCAAATCCAATACTATCGCGACCCGGAAAGAATGACAAGCATGACTTTTGTGGATGGTCGAAAAGATGTACTGCCACATCCTAAGTCTATATGTCTTTTCTAGAACCGCTTGCATGGGTTCTCCTGTTCACAGGAGGGAAGGCATGAAGCAGACCATCAGATCATTCGTCGGCATGGACGTCCACAAGGCGACCATTTCCATCAGCGTTGCAGAAGACGGGCCGGAGCGGGCCTGTGCGCTTCATCGGTGTGATCCCGAACACGCCGGAAGCTGTACACAAGATGGCGAAGCAGCTCACGAGGCATGGTGAGCTCGACTTCTGCTATGAAGCTAGCGGTTGTGGATATGGTATTCATCGCCAGCTGACGCGACTTGGACACAAGTGCACAGTGGCCGCGCCGTCGATGATCCCGCGCAAGCCGGGAGAACGGATCAAGACCGACCGGCGCGATTCAGAGAAGCTGGCCATCCCGCATCGCTCCGGGGACCTGACGCCCGTCTGGGTCCCAGACACTACTCACGAGGCACTTCGCGATCTGGTCAGAGCCAGAGTGGATGCATCGATGCACCTGATGCGTGCGCGCCAGCAGTTGCTCGCCTTCCTGCTTCGGCATGGCCGCAGCTACCCGACCGGGAAGCACTGGACGCAGCGCCATCGCTGCCGGCTTGCAGGGCAGACTTTCCAAGAGCATGCCCATGGCATCGTCTTCCAGGACTACCTGGAGACGGTGTGGACCGCGCAACAGAGAAGAGATGCCTTGATCGAGAGGATATCTGCGATGGTCGGAAGCTGGTCCCTCGGACCGCTTGTGGAGGCGTTGCGGGGACTGCGCGGCATCGACATGATCTCCGCAGCTACTTTCATCGCTTCTACGGGCGACCTCAGCCGCTTCGAGTCCCCACGCCTGTTGATGGGGTATCTCGGTCTCGTTCCTTCTGAGCACTCCAGCGGCGGGACGATCCGTCGCGGCGGTATCACCAAGACTGGCAACCGTGAGGCTCGGCGGATGCTGATTGAAGCAGCATGGAGCTATCAGTATCCGGCGCGCATCGCGAAGGAGAAGGCTGAGATCCTCGTGCGCCTACCCAAGAACGTCCGCGATATAGCGTGGAAGGCGCAGACTAGGCTGTGTGTCCGTTACCGCTCCATGATCGCCAGAGGCAAGAAGCCGACGGTAGTTGTAGCTGCGGTCGCCAGGGAACTTGCTGGCTTTATCTGGGCAATCGGCCAAGAGATCAGAAGCAACCTGGCCTAATAGGTGTCGAAAGACGGCGAGTTACGGATGCCTCCTGACGCGCCGGACGACCGCCCTCACAACGATGAATATCACCAGTAGTGGAAGGCCGATGATGACAGCCCAGTAAAGCAGGGCGAGAGCAATTGTGTCCCATCCTCCGTGGAAAAGCAGCAGGAGCATCGAAGAAGTATACAAATTGCAGAACCAGAACATGATTTCGTCTATGGAATCGGGAACCGGGCAACCGGTCATGGTGATCCTCGAAAGCCCCTTGGGCCGGAGTTCTTCCGATGCCCGCGCTAAGTCCGAGGCAAACCTGCGACGACACACGTTCGTGCGGTAATCAATCCGCGTATGGAAGTTTGAGCGACTGTCGCTAATTGTTGCCCGGTTCCCTATTCCATAGGAACGCGAGGAAAAACTACGCCTGCATTGGAAGCAGGGGCGAAAGCCCCTGCGCCTAACCATTGACAAAAGACATCTTCAGGGGGGCGACGGGGGCAGCTGCGTTTCGGGCCGGGCGACGGCCGGATCGACGAACCGCATGTCGCTCCACTTCGCTGCTTCGGTCGAGGGGACGAGGGGCAATGGGGCTACCTCGCGTCCTCGAGGCCGCGATACTTCATCATGGCGTCGACGTGGGGAGCGCTTCCCCGCCATGCTGCGTAGAGCGCCGACAGGTCTTCAGTATTGCCGCGTGAGAGCACCATGCTGCGGAAGCGGTCGCCGTTGGCGCGGTTCAGGCCGCCGTGGTCGTCGAACCACTGGTAGGCATCGTCGTCGAGCATCTCTGTCCACAGATAGGCGTAATAGCCGGCCGAATAGCCGCTGGCCCAGATGTGACTGAAGTAGCTGGAGCGATAGCGGGGAGGCACCGCGGTCAGCCACAGGTGTTTCTTCTCGAGTGCCGACTTTTCAAATGCATCGGGGTCCTGCAGCGGAGCGCTGGCGGGGAGGGCGTGCCACTCCATGTCGAGTTCGGCGGCGGCGAGGAGTTCGGTCAGTTGATAGCCCTCGTTGAAGTTTTTGGCCTTCTTGATTTTTTCGACGAGCTCCGCGGGCATGGGCTCGCCAGTCTGGTAGTGCTTCGCATAGTGATTGAAAACAGCCGGATAGATCGCCCAGTGCTCATTGAACTGCGAGGGGAACTCGACAAAGTCGCGCGCAGTCGAGGTGCCGGAGAGACTGGGATATTCCGTATTCGAAAACATGCCGTGGAGGGCGTGGCCAAATTCGTGGAACATGGTGATGACGTCGCTGAAGCTGATGAGCGCGGGCTCACCGGGCGCAGGCTTCGGCAGGTTCGCGACGTTGTAGATGACGGGAAGCGTACCGAGCAGTTTCGACTGCCCGACGAACTCGGACATCCAGGCGCCGCCCTGCTTGTTATCGCGCTTGAAGTAGTCGCAGTAGAAGAGGGCGAGGGGTTTGCTGTTGACGTCGAAGACTTCGAAGACGCGCACATCGGGCTGGTAGACGGGGATGTCTTTGCGCTCCGTGAAGGTGATGCCGTAGAGCTGGGTGGCAGCGTAGAAGACGCCTTTCTCAAGGACGTTATTGATTTCGAAGTAGGGCTTGACCTGCGCTTCGTCGAGGTCATACCTGGCTTTGCGCACCTGTTCGCTGTAGTAGTCCCAGTCCCAGGGTTGCAGCGTGAAGCCGCCGTGCTGAGCGTCGATCACCTGCTGGATGTCCTGACCCTCTTTTGCGGCCTTCGCGGTCGCGACGGGGACTAGAGCGTCCATAAAAGCAATGGCGGCTTCGGGAGTTTTGGCCATCTGGTCTTCGAGCTTCCAGGCGGCGTGGCTGGAGTAGCCGAGCAGTTGTGCGCGCTGGGCGCGCAACTGCGCGAGGCGCGCGATCGTGTCGCGGGTATCGTTGGCGTCGCCGCGTTCGGCGCGATTCCATGAATTGTGGAAGATGGTTTCGCGGGTCAAGCGATTGCTGAGCGAGGCGAGGTCCGGCTGCTGCGTCGTGTTCTGCAGGGGAAGGAGATACCCCTGCTGGTTGCGTGCACGTGCGGCCTGCCCGGCTGCCGTGAGTTGTGCCTCGCTCATGCCGGCGAGCGCGGCCTTGTCCGCAGCGGTGTAGGCGGCATCCTTTGTGGCGGCGAGCAGCTTCGTCGAGAATGCATTCGACAGGGTCGAAGCTTCCTCATTCAGTTGCTTCAGCTTCGCTTTGTCTTCTGGAGACAGGTTGGCGCCAGAGTGCACGAACTCGTCATAGGTCACTTCGACCAGGCGCAGAGATTCAGGGTCAAGCTTGAGACTGGCGCGCTCTTTGTAAACAGCAGCGACGCGGGCAAAGAGTTTTTCGTTGAGGTAGATCGCATCCTGATGAGCAGCGAGCTTTGGCGCGAGGGACGCGCGCACTTTCTGCAAGGTCGGGTTGGTGTTCGCGCTGGCGACACCGTTGAACGCGGCGGACGCGCGTTGCAGCAGCCGACCGGTTTTCTCCATGGCGACAAAAGTGTTTTCAAAAGTCGGCGCATGGGGGTTGTCAGCGATTGCCTGCATCTCGCGCAGTTGCTCCGCCATGCCGGCTTCAATCGCCGGCTGGTAATCGTCGTCTTTGATCAGATCGAAGGGCGGTGCGTGAAAGGGGAGCGAACTGGGCGCGTAGAAAGGATTGGCGGGGCCAAAGGCCGCATCGGCGGCGTGTGCAGGCAGGTGAGCAGCACCGAAGGCCAGTGCGCCTGCGATCAAGGGAAGAGTCATATGTTTAAGCATAAAGTCCGGTAGGCGATACGTACGTTCATTCATGGTTCTGATAATTCACGGAATATTGCGAAATGCGGGGTAAAAACAACCTGTTGCACATGATGACGTTTTCACGAGACTTTGACATGGCCGCAACCAACGCCGCCAGGGCATTGCCTAGTGTTTCCGAGGAGGCAATCCCTTGAAATACCTTACATCGAAAGTATTACTCGGCATGGCGACGTTGTCGCTGGCCGTCGCTGCAACCCAGGCGCAAACACCGCAAACCGAGAGCAGGATCAAGCATGTTCTGCTGCTCAGCGTGGACGGTATGCATGCCATCGATCTGGAAAACTGCTCGAACGGGATCAGCACAGTGAACAACGGCGACCCCTACTGCCCGAACCTCGCAGCCCTGAGCAACACGGCCGTCCGCTACGTAGCGGCCAGCACCTCAAAGCCATCCGATTCTTTCCCGGGCCTGATGTCGATCATGACGGGCGCAACGCCACGGACCATGGGAATCTACTACGACGTATCGTATGACCGCTCCCTGGATGCACCCCAGGTGACGACGGGTAACGGTCTGCACTCCGGCCCGTGCACGGCGTATGGCGAGCCGACGGGAACAACGACGGAATATGAAGAAGGCATCGACATCGACCAGACCAAGCTGAATGGCGGCGCTCCCGGTGCAAGCATCACGGACGGCACCGAAAAGTCGATCGATACGCAGAGACTTGTCCGCAACCCCGCGAATGGCTGCGCTCCGGTGCTGCCGTGGAACTTTGTGCGCGTAAACACGATCTTCGGCGTGATCCATGCAGCCGGCGGCTACACCGCATGGTCGGACAAGCACCCGGCTTATAGCGCCGTGCAGGGTCCGGGCGGAAACACACTCGACGACTTTTACTCGCCGGAGATTAATTCCAATGTGATCGGCGTGCCGGGCTACACCACGCCGCTCGGCGAGAATTGCGCAAACGTCCTCGATCCTGCTTCGGACACGACCGCATGGACGAACAGCTTCCAGAATATTCGCTGCTATGACACCTTCAAGGTGCAGGGCATTCTGAACCAGATCGATGGCAAGGACCACCTTGGCTTGAGCACGAAGCCAGTCCCTACCCTCTTCGGCATGAACTTCCAGGCCGTCAGCGTTGGCCAGAAGCTCATCGAGAAGGCCAACGGCGTGAAGGGCGGCTACACGGACGCAGAAGGCAGCCCGACGCCCGCATTGCTGAAGGAGATTGAGTTTGCCGATGCTTCGATCGGGAAGATGGTGAACGAGCTCAAGGCAAAGGGTCTGTTCGATTCAACGCTGGTCATCGTGACAGCGAAGCATGGACAGTCGCCGGTCGATTCGAGCCACTATGTGTCGCAGTTGATCAATGGGACTTCGCCAGTGACGCTGCTCTCCAATGCCGGCTACATTCCGTACTCTGAGTCTGCGGACAACCCGACGGGCATCGGACCGACGGAGGACGACATCTCGCTGATCTGGTTGAAGGAGTCGTCTCCCGTCTATACGCAAGCTGCTGTGAACATTCTCGAGCAGAACACGGCTGCCGCCGGGATCGGTCAGATCTTCTACGGCAACTACGTAACGCTGAACTACAACGAGCCGGGCCTGGGTGACGGCAAGGACCCGCGTACGCCGGACATCATTGTTACGCCGAACATCGGTGTGACCTATTCCGGCAGCAAGAAGAAGCTTGCCGAGCACGGCGGCTTTGCCCACGACGACACCAATGTTCTGCTGGTGGTCGCCAACCCCTCCATCACCGCTTCGACGGTCCACGCAGCAGTCGAGACCAATCAGGTGGCCCCGACCATTCTGAAGTCCCTGGGCCTGGACCCGACACTGCTGGACGGTGTGCGCCTGGAAGGCACTGCTGCACTCCCGGATATCGACTACAGCAGCTTCACCGAGTAACGACGCAGCTAGCTCAACTCGCGGACGCCTTCGGGCGTCCGCTTTCTTTTGCGGCATACGAGCACATTAGACTGATGTAGCTTGCTTCCCCATTTGAAGTTCGACGCGGTCATCCTGGGCGCGGGCGCTGCCGGCCTGCTTTGCGCGATCGAAGCTGCGCGCGGCGGCAAGCGAATTGCTCTGCTCGACCACGCGGACCGCGTGGGCAGGAAGATCCTGATTTCAGGCGGTGGGCGCTGTAACTTCACCAATGTTCATTGCACGCCGGCGAATTTTCTTTCGGCCAATCCGCATTTTGCCAAGTCTGCACTGGCGCGCTACACGCCGCAGGATTTTATTGATCTGGTGGAGGCGCATCGCATTGCGTACCACGAGAAGACGCTGGGACAGCTCTTCTGCGATGGCTCCGCGAAGGAGATTGTCGCGATGCTCGAGCAGGAATGCGCCGCCGTTGGCGTGAAGCTCTTCGTGAGCGCGACCATCCACTCCATTCGCCACAGTGTCGAATACGTGATCGAGACGAGTCTCGGCGGGTTCCATTCGCCAGTGCTGGTCGTGGCGACGGGAGGTCCGTCGATCCCGAAGATGGGCGCTACGGGGTTCGGCTATGAGGTCGCTGAGCAGTTTGGCGTGAGGCTGGTGTCGCCGCGGCCGGCGCTGGTCCCGTTGACTTTCAATGCGGAAGACCGTGCGCAGTTCTGCGACCTTGCCGGCGTATCTGCGGAAGCGGTGGTTGCGACCGGGGCGGCGCGTTTTCGGGAGAAACTGCTGATTACGCATCGCGGCCTCAGCGGGCCGGCGGTCTTGCAGGCATCCTCTTACTGGAAGCCGAGTGAGACGATCACGATCGACCTGGCTCCGGACCGGGAGTGGACGGCTTCGCTGCGAAGCGGCGTCGCGCGCCGGGATGCTGCTTCCGCGCGTGCGTCACTGGGCGAAATTCTGCCGCAGCGCCTGGCAGCGCGATGGATGGAACTCTATCCGCCGCAGGGATGGAGCAATGCAGCGCTGATGGCAGCCGATGCTCTGCTGCATCAATGGACGCTTACGCCGGAGGGCACAGAGGGGTACGAAAAAGCGGAAGTCACGGCGGGCGGTGTGGACACGGATGAACTCTCGGCCAGGACGATGGAGTGCCGGAGAGTCCCAGGGCTTTATTTCATTGGTGAGGTGGTGGACGTGACCGGGCACCTGGGCGGGTTCAATTTCCAGTGGGCGTGGTCTTCGGGCGCGGCTGCGGGACGCGCGATACAATAGCCTTTGCGTGACAGCGTACGTGATGTCCCGCGTATGAACGCGCGCATCCGCGGATGAATTGAGGGTTTGCATTTGCAGTCAGGATTTTGGAAGAAGTTAGCGCATTCAATCAAGGCAGCCCCCGTGTTGTTGATGGCGGGCATCGCATCCTCAGGCAGTCCGGCGCT
>Ga0116228_10006173_pt1 | contig 10711 bp, 10 predicted proteins | sample S1TSphfallax_2_FD_89694 | JGI IMG/M metagenome (GOLD analysis project Ga0116228, IMG submission 89694) | Host-associated microbial communities from peat moss isolated from Minnesota, USA - S1T2_Fc - Sphagnum fallax MG | ecosystem: Host-associated > Plants > Peat moss > Unclassified | place... | reverse complement strand
CGTGGCGCTCAACCGCATGTCGACCATTTCCTATGGCCAGGAAGCGCCGGTCGCCCCCAACAAGACCCGCCAAGGGCGCGCCCAGAACCGCCGGGTGGTCGTGATCGTCTTGGCTTAAGGGGCTTTACGCCCGCCGCCGCGGAGCCCCAGGAGGTCGTCCCAGCGCCAGTCGCCGCCCCCCATGGCAAGGCGCGTCGCGCCGGGGCCGCTGTCAAGCGAGAGCAGCACCAAGCCGTGAACAGGCTCGGCGCGGCATGCGGCCGGGGCGAAGGCGACCTCCCACATAATCGCCTCGCGGACGGCTGCGAGGCCCTTTCCCGCCTCGCCCGAGCTCTGCAGCCAGTCGCCGTCCCAGACCTTCACGGCCTTGCCGGCTGTGGCGGCGGTCCGGGCGGCTGCCAGCACCAGCTGGTCTTTGCGCAGCGCCTCCTGGACTCGGCGGAGCATGTTGCAGGCGCCCCCACCGGGGCCCGAGCCGTTCCCGCCGCCGCCAGATGCCAAATCGCCCGCCGTGGCTGCGCCGGCCAACTCGGCCTGACTGAGCTCGATCGCCTGGGCGACCACCGAAGCGGCGCCAGGCGCCAGCGTTACAAGGTGCGGCGGGGCGGGCATCGGCGTCTTCCGCCCCAGGCTCTGGACCGCCGCCGCTGCCGCGGGCTTGGCCGACGATGGCTTCTCCGGCCCGGCCGGGGCCAGCGGCGGCCCGGTCACCAGCGCCACCATCACCGGCAAGGGCTCGAACGGCTGAGACGGCGCGACCGCCAACCAAAGGGCGAGAGCCACGCAGACGTGCGCGGCCAGGCTCAGTCCGATGGCGACGGAGCTCCGTCCCGCGCCGGATTTGCGGCGCGCTTTCGATCCTGAAGGCGTTTCAAAAAGCTTCATCGGAAAGCGCATCAGACCTCAGGCATCGGCCGAAAGCCACCGCGACGCTTCAGGGTCATGGCTGAGAAACGCTTCCCTACGCCTTGCGAAAGTAACCATAGATCCGCTCCGCCAGGGCTTCGCTCACCCCTTCCACCTTCGCCAAGTCCACGACCGCCGCGCGGCCCACGCCGCGTGCGGAGCCGAAGGCGTGCAGCAGAGCGCGTTTCCTGGCGGGGCCGACGCCTTCGATGTCGTCGAGGGGGTTCTTGATCATCGCCGCCGCGCGCCGAGTACGGTGGACTCCAATGGCGAACCTGTGGGCTTCGTCGCGTAGGCGCTGGAGATAGTAGAGAACGGGGCTTTTCGGCTCCAGCATGTAGGGCGGCTTACCGGGCATGAAGAACCGCTCCAATCCCGCGTCGCGGTCCGGGCCCTTGGCCACGCCGATCACGGCGATGTCGTCGAGGCCGAGGTCAGCCAGCACCGTCAGGGCGGCGTCGAGCTGGCCCTGGCCGCCATCGACCAGCACCAGGTCCGGGCGGGTCGCGGCTTCGCCGGCTTCCTCCTCCTTGACCAGGCGCGCAAAGCGGCGGCGCAGCACCTCCGCCATCATGGCGTAGTCGTCGCCGGGGGTGAGCTCAGTGCTCTTGATGTTGAACTTGCGGTACTGGGCCTTCTCGAAACCGTCGGGGCCGGCGACGATCATGCCGCCGACCGCGTTGGTGCCCATCACATGCGAGTTGTCGTAGACCTCGATACGCTCTGGCGTGGTCTCGAGGCCGAACACCTCGGCGACGCCGACCAGCAGCCGGCCCTGGGCCGAGCTCTCGGCCATTTTCCGGCCCAGCGCCTCCCTGGCGTTGGTCAGGGCGTGGCCCACCAGGTCCCGCTTCTCCCCCCGTTGGGGCACGGCGATCTCGACCTTTCGGCCGTTCTTGAGGGTGAAGGCCTCTTCCAGCAGGCCCCGGTTCGGCACGTCGTGGGATAGCAGGATCAGGCGCGGGATCGGCTTGTCCTCATAGAACTGCCCCAAAAACGCGTCGAGGATGACGCCGCCTTCGCCAAAGGCCGCTTCATGCTCTTCCTCCACGACCGTGTTCACCCGCGGGAAGTAGGCGCGGTTACCCCAGTTCTGACCGGCACGGAAGAAGAACACCTGTACGCAGGCCTGGCCGCCCTCGGCGTGGACGGCGAACACGTCGGCCTCGTCGACGGTCTCGGGATTGATCTGGCTCTCCATCGAGATCGCCGAAAGGGCGCGGATCCGGTCGCGCAGACGCGCGGCGCGTTCGAACTCCATCGCCTCGGCGGCGTCCGACATGTCTGCGGACAGTTGTCCAATGACCGCCTTGGACTTGCCGCGCAGGAAGTCGTGCGCCTGGTCGACCAGGCTGGCGTAGTTCGCGGGCGAGATCAGGTCGACACAGGGCGCCGAGCACCGCTTGATCTGGTGCAGCATGCAAGGCCGAGTGCGGCTGTCGAACACGCTGTCCGAGCATGAGCGGAGTAGAAACGCCTTCTGCAGGATATTGACCGTGCGATTGACCGCCCAGGTTGAGGCGAAGGGGCCGAAGTAGTCGCCGGGGATGGTGTGTGCGCCGCGGTGCTTGCGGATCTGCGGGGCAGGATGGTCGCGGCGCAACAGGATCTCGGCGAAGGACTTGTCGTCGCGCAGCACCACATTGAAGCGCGGCTTCAGCTTTTTGATCAGGTTGGATTCAAGCAGAAGGGCGTCGGTCTCCGTGCGCGTGGTGGTGAACTCCATCGCCCGGGTCAGATGCACCATGTGGGCGATGCGCTGGGTGTGGAAGCGCCCCTGGGCGTACTGGATCACCCGCTTCTTCAGCGAGCGGGCCTTACCGACGTAGAGCACCTCGCCGTCGTCGCCGACCATGCGGTAGACCCCCGGCGTCTCGGGCAGCCGCTTGGCTTCGTCGAGGATCAGGGCCGTGCCGGAAAGGGTGGGCGAGTCGGGACTCATGCCGCCCATATAATCCCCCCGGCATGCCTGGGGGGAGGGGTCACCAAAGCGGATCGGGCGCCGTCCCCCTTAACGCCTCGTCAACGCGACTGCGGGTTCCGGGCGTGGTGTCTTCGGGTAGGTTGTCGGGGTGGAACCAGCCGATATTGAGGATCTCGCCGCGTTGGGTCGGCTCGACCTTGCGCCATTGCTGCACGCGGAACATCAGCACATGGTCGTTGGGGTGGCGTCGATGATTGTTGTGGATCGACACCAGCAACAGGGGCCCGGTGACCTCGATCCCAGCCTCCTCGACCAGTTCGCGCGAGAGGGCCTGCTCGACGGTTTCGCCGCGCTCGACCCCGCCGCCTGGCATGTACCAGCCTTTCATATAAGTGTGCTCGATTAAAAGCACCCGGCCCTCATCGTCGGTCACCAGCCCGCGCACACCCAGCGTCATCCCGCGCGAGATGCCCCACCATCGATGCAACAGCGGAGTTACGAGCGGACTGAGACGTCGGCGCAAGGGCATAGGGCGTTTATCGCGATCTTGGCTTGAGGGGAGCCCGTGCTTGCCCGTGCGGTCACGCCGCGCTAAGCGAGAGCGTCGGTTCGGAGATTTAAATGGCGGCCATACTTCCCATCTTCCTGTTCGTGGTCGCGATCCTGGCGATCAACATCGTCGAGTTCAAGCGGCCGGACTGATGGCCAGGGCCGCGCGGCCTGCGGCGCTGGTCACCGGAGCGAGCAAGCGCGTCGGGCTGGCGTTCGCGCTCAAGCTGGCGGATGCAGGCTTTCCCATCCTTGTGCACGCTCGCCATGCCGACGATGAGGCGGCCGAGACGGTGTCGATCATCGAGCGGGCGGGCGGCAGGGCGGCGGTTGTCGCCGCCGATCTTTCGGACCGCCCGGAATTGGCCACCCTCGTCGACCGCGCCTCCGCGCCCTTCGGGCCCCTGGGTCTGCTGGTCAATTCGGCCTCCGTGTTCCGCGACGATCGGGTCGGCGCGATCACGCCCGAAAGCTGGGACGCCCATTTCGCCGCCAACCTCTATGCGCCGGTCATGCTAGCCCAAGCTTTTGCGGCGCAGGTCGATCGACTGCCGATCGGCGCCGATCCGTCGATCGTCAACATTCTCGACCAACGGGTGCTGAAGCCGAACCCGCAGTTCTTCTCCTACAGCCTGACCAAGGCCGCGCTGCATCAGGCCACCGTCACCCTGGCCCAGGCCCTCGCCCCACGCATTCGGGTGAACGGCATCGCTCCGGGACCCACCCTGCCGTCGATTCACCAGACCGAGGAGAGTTTTGCGGCGGAGGCGGGGGCAACCCTGCTCGGCCGAGGGTCCCCACCCGAGGCGCTGGCGGAGGCCCTGCTCTATCTGGTCGACGCGCGGGCGGTGACCGGTCAGATGATCGCCGTCGACGGCGGCCAGCATCTCAACTGGCGCACACCGGACATCGAGGGCGTATGACGCTCCGGCCCCGATGATGGGCGAGATAGCCGCCCTTCGCGTGTTCGTGCGCGGATTGCGAGTCGAGGCCGAGATCGGGCTCAATCAGGACGAGCATGGCCGTCGCCAGCCCCTGGTGATCGATGCGGTCGCGACGCTGGATCCCGGCGCGCCGCAGCGCCTGCGCGACACCTTTAACTATGAATACGTCGTTTCGGCCGCCCGGGCCGTCGCCGACGGTGGACACGTCGAATTGGCCGAGACCTTCGCCCTGCGGGTCGCCGAAATTCTATTATCGCACAAGGGGGTACGCGAAGTCACGGTGTCGGTCGGCAAGCCGGAAGCTCTGGGCGCCGCCGATCTGGCCGGTGCAGAGGTCAAGCTCCACCGTTGACGGGGTTACCGTAACGTCACAAGCTGTCGAAGACTTAATTTCGATCGGGATAGCCGCACCAGCGTTTCGCCCATATCTATGAGCACAGGGCGCAAGGTGCGCTGTTACGGGACGACGACCATGACTGATGCTTCGGCCTTCAACCCGCGCCCGATGGCGACCAGCGAAGACCTTACGCTGCCGATCGTCGTCTATGTTCTCTATCTGCTCGCCCTACCTACGGCTTTCCTATCTCTGCTGATCGGTGTGGTCATCGCCTACGCCAATCGCGACCGATCGGGCCCGGCTGTGCAGAGCCACTATGCGTTCCTGATCCGCACCTTCTGGCTCAGCCTCGCATGCATCGTCATCGGCGTGGCCGTATGCACTGTGGGCGCCGTACTCAGCTTGATCCTGATCGGCATTCCGATCCTCATCGTCGGTGCTCTGATGCTGGCCGGCGCCAAGCTCTGGTACATCGTGCGCTGCATCCTTGGCATCGTCTACGCCGCCCGCCACGAGGGCTATCCCCGTCCGGACGCCCTGCTCGCTTAGGTTGGCCCCTCTATCGCAGGCCAGCCCGCCTCAGCGTACCTTGCATGAAGTCCGACGGTGGGGCGGTTTCGGCGAGGACGCTGTCGCGGATGGCTCGGGGTTCGCCGAACAAATGGCCCTGGCCGTAGGCGATCTCGAGCTCGAGGATGTCGATCACCTGCCGTTCGGACTCTACCTTCTCGACAATCAGTTCCACGCCATAACGGCGCATGAGGCCAGCGTAGTCCGACGCCTGCACGTCGGGTAGTGAGCGCAGCGCCAGCCGGCCGTCGACCTCGAGCAGCTGCGCCAGCAGAACGTCTGCCGCCACCTTCACAAATTTCACGTCGGCCCGCGACAGATCCGCGAAGTCGAGGTCGAGGTTTGAGACCTTGTCCATCGAAAAGCGGAAGCCCAGGTCGGCGAGCTTGGCCATGTTGCGCGCCTCGAGTGAGCCCCGGTCGCCGAAAGCGTTTTGGCCCACCTCAAAGATCAGAGCGCCCGAGAGGTCTTTGTTTTGTGACAGGAAGTCGAGGAACTGCGGAAAGAACACCTCATCGCCCAGAGACGCGAGAGAAATGTTGCAGAAGATGCCGATGCGCCGATCGGTTTTAGCCAGCCGGCGTACGATCTGCACGCATCGGAACAGTAGAAGGTTGTCGATGGCCGAGACCAGGCCCTCCGGCTCGGCGACCCGGAGGTATTCGGCGGGCATCAAGACCCGTCCATCGGCGTCGCGCAGGCGCGAGAAACTTTCGTAGAACACGGTGCGCCGCTGTGGAAGGGAAACCACCGGCTGCAAATAGAGGTCGACACGGTTGTCGGCCAGCGCCTCCCGCACGGTCTCGAGCAGGGCGGCGGTCCGCGGGTCGGTGCGGCCATGGGCGCCGCCACCGTAGCTGCGCAGCACCCGTGGGTCGGTGATGCTCTCGCTGAGCCGCGCGACGAGATCTTCAAGCATGTGCACTTCGTCAGTCAACGCCCGGCTTCGGGTCTCGGCAGCGGCCTGCAGTCGATCCTCAAGGCCTTCCAGTGCGTCCTGTGTCGCCTCGATATGGTCGACCATCAAGCGGTGCGCCTCGCGCAGACGTTCCAGTTCTTCGCGGAGCCTGGCGCTTTCAACGGCCCGGGCGACCAGATTGTGCAGGGCGAAAGCGACCCCGAGCGTACCGATCAATCCGGCCATGCCCGCGCCCCAGCCCGCGCCGGTGCGCCATAGGAGCACGGCGACCGTCGATGCGAGGAAGAGGTAGGCGCCCGAGAGCAGCGCCATGACGGCCTTTGACATCATCTTCATTTCGATGGACCGAGAGCCGGCCCGGTTAGAATCATACGATTATCAGGGCGTTCGAAGAGAAACGCGACCGGTGATTGACACAGCCGCCGCGACCGATTGCATCCCCCGTGTCCAGGTGCTGCACCGTTGACGGTCTCGTGCGCCCGTGCTCCCTCGGCTGCACGTCCGCTTCCTGATTGCGGGGCGACGTCCACACATATCTCCACAACCAGGCCCGACGGGCCTCAGGGACAGAGCCGTATGAAATCCAGACGCCTCGGCAAGAGCGCCATCTACGTGTCGGACATCTGCATGGGCACCATGACTTTCGGCACGGGCGCTGACGAGGCGATGTCGTTCCGCATCCTCGACCAGTCGCTCGATGCGGGGATCAACTTCTTCGATACGGCCGAGAACTATCCCGTTCCGCCCAAGGAGGAGTACGCCGGCGTCACTGAAGAGATCGTTGGCCGCTGGCTGAAGACCAAGAACCGTGACGCCGTCATCCTGGCCACCAAGGTATGCGGTCCCAGCCATGGGTGGCTCAAGGGCTCGCAGCGCGCGGGCATGACGGCGCTTGACCGGCACAACATCGTGCGGGCGGTCGAGGCGTCGCTCATGCGGCTCGGCACCGACTACATCGACCTCTACCAGACGCACTGGCCGGATCACGGCGCCCGCTACGAGGAGGCGCTGCGGGCGCTCGACGATCTGGTGCAGGATGGCAAGGTGCGGATTACGGGCTGCTCGAACGAGACCGCTTGGGGGTTGATGAAGAGCCTCGCCGTGTCGGACGCCAACGGATTCGCCCGCTACGATACGATCCAGAACAACTTCAGCCTGAACAATCGCCGGTTCGAGGATGATCTGGCTCAGGTCTGCCGCCAGGAGGGTGTGAGTCTGATCCCTTATTCGCCGCTGGCCGGAGGGGTGCTCACCGGCAAGTACCAGGACGGCGCCCGACCCGAGCCGGCGCGGTTCAGCGCTTATCTGAAGATGGGCGGCCGGCAGGAGGCGATGGCCAGGCGCTTCGTCAACGACAAGAGCCTCGCGTCCGTGGGGCGGTTCACCGCCATCGCAAAAGAGGCCGGCATGAGCCTGACCACCCTGGCGGTGGCCTGGTCCAAGCAACACGATTTCGTCGCCTCGACCATCGTCGGCGTCACCCACGTTGACCAGCTGCCCGACATCGTCGCCGCCGCCGATGTGACGCTGAGCCCCGAAACGATGAAGGCGATCACCGCAGTCACCAAGGACATCATGTATCCGATGGGATAGAGGGAACGGCAGTCACCCGCCGTACTCATCGGCGTTGTCGCTGGGCGTGACCTCGCCATGGCGCGCATCAACCCCTAAATAGCGCATATGGACGCCGATGTTCTCGATCGCAGCCCGGCGCTGGATAGCGCCGCAGCCGCTATGGCCCTGCCCGCAGGGGCGCGCGTCGTCGCGGCCATGTCGGGCGGTGTGGACTCCACCGTCACCGCCGCCCTGCTCGCCCGCGCCGGTTATGACGTGGTCGGCGTTACCCTTCAGCTCTATGACCACGGTGCGGCGCTGAAGCGGGCCGGGGCCTGCTGCGCCGGGCAGGATATCCGCGACGCACGTCTGGCGGCCGAGACGCTCGGCCTGCCGCACTATGTGCTCGACTACGAAAGCCGATTCCGCCAATCGGTGATCGACGATTTCGCCGACACCTATCTGCGCGGCGAGACGCCGGTGCCGTGCATCCGTTGCAACCAAACCGTCAAGTTCCGCGACCTCTTGGAGGTCGCGAGGGACCTCGGGGCCGAAGCTCTGGCTACGGGCCATTACGTGCGCCGTCTGGATGGCGCGCACGGCCCCGAGCTGCACCGCGCGGTCGATCCAGCGCGCGACCAAAGCTATTTCCTGTTCGCCACCACCCGCGCACAGTTGGAATATCTACGCTTTCCGCTCGGTGGACTTGAGAAGCCCGTGGTGCGCGCCGAAGCCGAAGCGTTCGGACTCGCGGTGGCGGCCAAGCCCGATAGCCAGGACATCTGCTTCGTGCCCGAAGGCAAGTACGCGACGCTGATCGACAGGCTGCGCCCCGATGCTGCGGGCGCGGGCGATATCGTGCACCTCGATGGGCGGGTGCTCGGGCGGCATGAGGGCGTCACCCGTTACACAGTCGGTCAGCGGCGCGGACTGAACGTTGCGGTAGGTGATCCCCTGTTCGTGGTGAAGATCGAGCCTGGGGCCAAGAAGGTCATTGTCGGCCCGCGTAAGGCCCTGCTCACCTCCTCGCTCCGGCTGAAGGAGATCAACTGGCTGGGTGACGAGCCCGAGATCGAATCGGCGGCGATAGCCAGCAAGCCTGTACTGGCTCGCGTGCGTTCGACCCGCGATCCCGCGCCGGCGCGGCTGGTCCGTCTAGACGGCGGAGTTGGCGTGGCCTTCGACCGACCCGAAGAGGGGGTGTCGCCTGGCCAAGCCTGCGTGCTCTACGACACAAACACCCCGACCCGCGTGCTCGGCGGCGGCTTCATCGTCAGCACCGAGCGCGCGTAGCCCTGGCGACAGCGCAAACTGCCCTACGGGGCGGGCGGGCGCTTGTCGTGCTCGCCGGGAGGACCAGCGGAATGCTCGCCCGCTGGCGGCGCGGGGTGCGGCGCAGCGACTGCGTCGCGCTGAGCCGCTGGAACATGCTGCCGAGCGGCCGCCGGGGCGGCGCGCGACTGTCCCGCTTGGGCTTGGGGGGCGACCAGTTGAGCCTGACGCTGCTGGGCTGCCGCCGCTGTGGTCTGCGGGCGCCCGGCGGCTTGCGTGCGGGCCGGAGCCTGCGACATGGTTGACTGGCGTGCTGGGGGCGCCTGCTGCTGGGCCGCAGCTTGACCCGCCCGGGCGCGTTGAACCTGCTGTTGGCGCTGCGCTTCCGCTGCGGCTCGAGCTTCCTCGCCGGCTGGTCCTTGCTGACGTGCCGCTTCGGTCTGTGTGCGCGAATTCGTCCCACCGTAGGCGCCCGGCGCTGGCTGCGGCTGTCCGCCGGCCGACCGCTGACCCTGTCCAGGCCCCGGGCCGGCGCCGGGCCCAGGCGCTGATGCAGGGGTCGGTGGCGCGCCGTGGTTGTGATGACCAGCGTTGAAGATAGCCGCGGCGGTGGCGAGGGCGGCGACGCCGCCGGCGACCTCCAGGCCGGTCCGGTCCTGGCCGCGCTGATCGCCGCGGCCCTGGCCATACGCCGCACCCAGCGCCTGGTCATAGGCCTGGCTCTCGTCAGCGCGGCGATGCTGTACACCGGCCCAATACGCTTGTTGCTCCTGGGCGTGCGCGTCGTCGTAGCTGCGCCATTGCGGGTACTGTTGCTGCTGCTGTTCCCAACGTGAACGATCGGCGTCGATCTCCGCGCGACGCTGGGTCCAGCTTGCGACGGCCACCGCCTGGCGCTGGCTGTTCAGGGCCGCGGCTCGGAGCGCGCGGGCGCGGGCCAGATAGCGGCCCGCTAAATCGGCGCGCTGCTCGATGAAGCCGGGGTCCATGATCCGTCCGTTGCGGTCGTAGATAACCGCCAGCTGACCGTTGTCGTAACCGTAGCTGTAGTCAGAGTCGCGAACCAGATAGGGATAGTCAGAACCCGGATCAAAGTAGTAATAGCGTTCGCCCCCCGGGGTCGGTTCTGCGAACTGATAAGAGCCGTTGGAATCCCAGACATAGGGACGCACGCCGCCGTAGTCGAAGGTATAGTCTGGCGGCGCGTCCGCGAGCACGCGCGAATAGCGATAGGCCCGGTCGGCATAGGCGTAAGCCTGGGACTGATCCGCCACGTGAACGACTCTGACCGGCGCAGCCGCGGGCAGGGCCGTCGGCATGGGTGCAGGCGCGCTTGCAGGCTCTGCGTCAGTGGTCAGCGGGAGGGCCGGCGGGGCGCCGGCGGCGGTGGCCGTCGTGTTTGAAGCGGTCTGTGCGCCCTGGTTGCAGGCGGTGAGGACAAGGCTGGCCATCGCCGCCGTAAGGACGAGTGTCGAGGCGCTAAGCTTGAAGCTATTAGCTGTGCGGGTCATGGCGGGGAAATTCCTCAGGCTGCGCGAACGTTCCAAACTCGGCGTCAGATATTTCACCTATGACATGAATGCGGCGCCGACAGGGTCGCTCATCCTCCGTTCATTCAGGTTCACGCGCGCCACGCCTGGTCCTATAGGACGTAGGTCCTGCCAATGGAGTCCGCCGTTATGGCTGCCCCGTCCTCCGATCCCGTCGTCATCTGCGCTTATGCGAGAACGCCCATG
>Ga0116228_10006169_pt1 | contig 10715 bp, 9 predicted proteins | sample S1TSphfallax_2_FD_89694 | JGI IMG/M metagenome (GOLD analysis project Ga0116228, IMG submission 89694) | Host-associated microbial communities from peat moss isolated from Minnesota, USA - S1T2_Fc - Sphagnum fallax MG | ecosystem: Host-associated > Plants > Peat moss > Unclassified | place: USA... | reverse complement strand
GATTATTTAAAGGCTACTTAGGGGATTTAATAGGGGGATGTTTAGGATTATCCAAAGGCTTACTTTAGTTAAAGGATACCTAGGGACTATTTAGAGAGTTACATAAGGCTTATTTAAAAACTTCCTTAGTTAAAGGTGATCTAGGGATTATTTAAAAGTTATTGAGGAACATATTTAAAGATTGTGCAAGAGTTTTATGTAACCTCTTAAATACTCTAAGTGTTTCCTGTAGGTAGCCCCAAATAAGTTCTAAGTAATCTTTACAGATTGCCTTCTAGGTAAACCTTACATAACCCTCTAGGTAGGCTTTTGATGATCCCTAAATAACCCTACATAACATAATAAGTCAGTCCCTAGGTAGACATGTAAATGTAAGCAAAACACAAGAAACAAGAGCAAACTCAAATCATCCAACCTCAGTTTAGGAGAAAATTTGAGTTTGTTCTTATGATATATTCGTTTAGCGTTTAGCGTTGTTGCATCTTGCATTTTGACTATTGTCCTCAATTTTAGGGAAACAAAGGTTCTACTCCTAAGTTTTCCTGACTTTGCAAATAACTTTAATGGAAGAAATGTAAACAATGACTAATGAGAAGTGGATAGTACAAAAGGTGAAAATGTAGGCAATGAATGGACAGGAAGCGTATAATGCATGAAAAACATAGGCCATGAACAAATAAGAAGTGGATAATATATTAGATGAAAATGTAGGCAATGAATGGACAAGAAGTGGGATAATCTATGAGAATCTTTGTTTGGAGGTACTAACCAAACATGTCAAGGGAAGTTGAAGGACCATTCGAACCAGGTCTTTATGGTCTCATGTTCAGCCATATCATATTCTATGGTATCACGTTCATCCTCAAAGGAAGTTGTATGTTTGCCCTTGTGATGATATTTGCAGCAGCTTCTCGAGCATCTTTCAAGATTTGTCCCTGTTACAAAAAGCAAAAAGCATGTGCAACAATGCCAAAGTCCACTTGTCAATAAACAACAGGTCAGAAAACCGAATACTACAGTGTTGTCTAAACATAGAAGATACACGGACAGACCAACCTGAAGTAGGATGAATGCTTAATTGTAGGGAAGGTTTACCTCATTGACTGTCAGAATTTTGCAGTTCTGCATAATCCACTGGCCATCACATATGACTGATTCAATATTCTCTGTGCGCATGCAGTACACGATATTGGCAATACTGCAAAAAAGAGAACTGGGAGAATCAATTGCTTTGAATAGCACACAGATGTTGCTAATACTTCTGATCTCCATAATGACAAATCCATGCTGATTAGAAAGAAGATGTGTGCTAATCCCACCTTAAATGGAGTCAAGGAAGACAACACCCATAAACAATAAACTGGGTCATTGCCTTATTCTACAAAGGGTATCAAACTGAATGTGTGTGACATCGAAGACTAGGCTTTTGTTCCACTTTCATTCTGCAAGGAGGAGCACTCACACTATCTCCTAGAATACTAACCTATTACAAGCAAGAAAAGAAAATGTTCCAAGTTTTATATTGGGTCTGCTTCTCAGATATTTGGTTCTGTTGTTTTCTGTTAGTTGGAGTATGATGAGAATATGGAACTTACGGGTCATGAACAGGAAGCGTAGTCCAAAGATCAGGATTGAGTATGACCAAGTCAGCCTGAACAAGATGAACCAAAACCAGCAAATTAAGCAATGTTAGTCTGTTATTATTTGCTGCATGTGGTCATGGTAAAACAAACATGCTACTTTGATGTGATCCACATGTGAACTATAGCATTCTCCACTGGGTCAAGAGACGAGCGCCAGAAAATTTGTAAAGCAGAGAGAGAGAAAATGGAAAACTGGTGATCTAAGGCAATAGATCTTTACCTTTTTCCCAACTTCAAGTGATCCAATCTCATCCTCCCATAGCACAGACTGTGCCCCATTGATAGTTGCCATTTTCAATATGTTTTCTGCTGGAAGTGCAGTTGGATCAGTGGTGCCCCTTGTGTATGCTGCTTTGCCCTTGTTGATCAGTGAAGCCAGATACATCTCATCAACTGCTCTCATATGCAGCAGATACACAAACCTGTCTTAGATCTCTTGACATGCAGTGAACCTTACATTAGGCAGTAGCTCTACAACATGTGGAAAAGATGAGTTATGGTGCTTGGTTGGCAGAGATAACATGTTTTGCTTCCATGATAGCCCAAAGTCTTCAGAAAGGAGGAGCAAAAGGTTACAAGTGCAGGAACCTAGACTCATTCGGTTGTTTGATGGAGCACCATCAGTTCCTAGTGAGACACACACTCCAGCACTTTGCATCTCTTGAATAGGAGCAAAGCCTAGCATACGCATTGCTGCTGCAGGGCAATGTGACACCTTCACTTGCTGATCTGCCATCATTTGCACCTAAATTTGCAAATCCCCACAGATCCAGAACACAAATCACATATCTGCTGCACCTTATCTGCTGCTGCAACTGTAGCAGCATGATCAATCTTTCTGATTCCAGTGGTTCTTTGGTCTTTCAACCTTTCTCCAACTTCAATGCCTGTTTTCCGGAATTGAACAGCCCTAAAAGCATCTCTAGAGTGATGAACCCAGAGATTGAACAGGGAACCGCATGAAATTAATGGAGCATGTGGGACAGGGGGGAGGGAGCATCTGTAGAAAATGTACCTCTCTTGGATTGACCCAGACAGAATGAGCAGCTAGGAGGTTCTTCCCTAGAACTCCAATATTATTCAAGTGCGTGACTGTTCCGTGATCAACATTTCTTGTCTTCACAACCCATTCGTTTTCATACGGAATTTCTGCTACATGCTGTGTCCAAATAACAAATAGCATATGGCTCATTATTATCACAAGTCTGTATGTTTGCTGAAGAAGAAAAAATAATTTTCAATAGCAAATGTAGGAAATGTAGCAGAGAGATTCAATGCCACATAAATTAAGCAAGCTATCAAGGACAAGGAAATTAACAGCAATGATTTGCAAATGGTGCACTGAATCTCTCTGCTACATGAAGGCAGAGGTCAGAATAAAATGATGAATTCTCAAGCTGCATCAAGATGACCTTATTACTCTCATTCTGTGGGGGTGGAAGATAGTCACCATGTGGATACCGGTTTTATGCTTATCAGCTGCAGCTTTAGTTCTGAGCAACAGAGAGTCTGAAGCATTCAGAATTTGGCGAAGTCCATACCAGATTCTGATACGACCTCCAGCACTTCCATGATACTGTTCAAACAGATCTTCCTGAATCTGCACATCCATATCTCACCACAAGCAAGCAAGCCCCGATATTCTCAACTCACTTTTCATGAAGGGATTTCTGGAACAAAACATCATCATGATGCCAGCAAGATGATGAAGAGTATCCATTCAATCTTTAACTAAAATCCTGACCGATTGACATACAAAGTGTAAACCAAGCAAGGATCGGGGGATGTTACGAACATGGAATAACCATGACAGATCTCTGACCTGCAAACAGGAATCTGTGGTCTCTGCAGCCCATAGTTGAGGCAATCCTTCTCCACTGTCCATAGTTGAGCGTGCAAGACAAGCACGAATTCCAAGTCTCTGAACTGCACGGGCCATTCCTGGCACATGTTGTCCACCTGCTTCTGCAAAACATGTCACCTGACCACCGCCCCAACAACATCCACAAACCATATGAAAAGAAAGCTCTGCCACATCCCGACACCTGCACAAACTGGCTGCATCAATGGCTCTGCATATTCCTTGATAAAGATCTGATGCAGCCAGAGCTCAAGGAAAGATGTGTTTATTCTAAATGCTCTCTATGTATAAGAGCTGTGGAGTTGGGGTGCCTACCCCAGAGTGGATAAGCTCAATGCCACAGAGTAATGTGGAGAGATAGGAGTCCTCCTCTGTCATGTGTGACTCATATGGCCAGATGCGACCATGCAACCAGGTGAGCAAGTCTACATCATCAGCAATCCCTCGGCCGAGTTGTTGTGAAGTATGCACATGTGTGTTGATCAACCCTGCCAAGTCTCTCTTGCAACCCAAGAATTGAAAATCAGAAAGAGGTCTTCTTGCACTTCTTCATCATCAGAGACTGGGCATCATCACCATCATCACTCAAAGTTCCAGACAGACAGGATCCCTGTGGTCTCTTGTCTGGTTGATTCTCTGCCACTTTCTCTGGGAAGAGATTTGAAAAGAGCTTCAGACTGATGGTCTCTAAGAATATAAGCAGATTTGTGTCTTAAGAATTCTCAGCTTCCTTCAAGCTTGCTGATGCTTCAACAGAGATGCTTCAAGACAAAAAGGACCAGAGGTTGTGATGGGATTTTGATGATCGGTGTTGAAGCTTTTTACCAGGCAGAATCCAGCGACCTGACAAATCATGCACTTGGGATGATGATCCATACTGCGCCAGCATCGATTCTGTTTTGCCGATTGCAGTGATGTTGCTACCAGTGATGAGCAGAGCTCCGTCCCTGTAAACTGCGGCATCAGGACCCATGGTCACTATACATGCACTGTGGAGCAGCAGCCTTGTTTCTTCAGCTGCTTCTTCGCCTTCCAAAACTGCCTTGTCGTTCTTCTTCTCCATTGCCCTCGTCTTCTTCTTCTTCTTTGTGCAAATGGGTCGAGAGGAAGAAGGCGGAAGTGGATCTCGAGGTCGAGAGGAAGAAGGTGCAAATGGGTGTCGAGGTCGAAGGTTCTCAGCAGATTCTTCTCTGGATCTTCGCGTCCATAGGACCAGGAACGGCAGTCGGGCCCACACCTCGGATCAAAAGGGCAAACCAAATCTCTACCGTGCATTTGATGAAGGATCAGTACACTCTTCATACTGCACAAGAGGATGAACAAATCATCTTGCCATTCTCATGCAGACATGGTTTGCATTCCTGAAGAATGTTTCACTATCAAAACGCGGTCCAAGACTTCTTTGCAGTTTCTGAGGACTGAAGAGGGTTTAGGGTTTCTTCTTGAGTTTTGAAGGTTTCTATTGCCACTCATGTTGTAGGGTTGCCCGCTATCATTTTTACAGTAGTAGCTTGGATTGTGCTCTGGATTCCTGAAGAATGTTTTACTAACAGAACTTGGACCAAGACTTCTTTGCTATTCCTGCAGCTGAAGAGGGTTTAGGCTTTAGGGTTTCTTCTGGAGTTTTGAAGGTTTCTATTGCCAGTAGGGTTACCTGCCATCATGTTTACAGTAGTACCCTTGACTTGGAGATCGTGCTCTGGATTATAGATCTCTGATTTGTTGATGATCAGAGAGGTGTGTTGTTGCTGCCATCTGTACCAGGTTATTGCACAGCTTGTGGGATGAGGGTAAAATCAGGGCAATTGTACCAACTTGAAGCTCTTGGCATATCTGCTGAACTCAAGGCAAAAGGTATGCTGAATTCCTTTCTCTGTCTCTGTCTCTGTCTCTGTGCTCTTATCGCCTTCCCTCTTGATCCTGGAGTTCATAAGCACACATGGGAACATAGAAAGAGAGGCAACTTAAACTCATATTGTAGGAATCCTTTTTGAGTTTTTGATTAATTTGTGGTGGGAAGCAGGGGTATGCTCTGCTTTGTGTTGGCTTCTCCCTTTTTGATATTGAAGTTGAAACACAAGATGAGGATGAGGAAATTCTAGTACTCTGATCCAAACCTTGCATGTTCACATACTGCACACATTAGTCCCATACAAATATATGACTAGAGCTTTACAATTTGTTGCTTATACGATGTTGCAGTATAAGACTAGTCTTAATTATAATGAACCTAAATTGCATGTTAGTTGACCTTCGAGGCTTTGGGATCAGATTTGTGTTTGGTTGGCTTGTTAATAATTGTTGGTCCCATGGAATATGTGCCACACATTTGTTGGCTGAAGTTTGGTCAATACTTCACAAAGAGGCAATTTGGTAAGCACAATTGACTTCTGCTGCCACCAAAATCTGTTCTCTAGTTTGAACTGGTATTGAAATTTCTCCAGATTCCCCTAGAAATCTCAAGTTTTGAAAGTGTCATGTACCTTCCAATCCATATGAGTCACTGATTAGGAACTGATTGGAAGTGAGACAGAGGCAGTCCATACTGGATGTTCTGCAGAAACCTCAGTACATGGAATGGGAATTGCATTGTACTGAGGTTGGGAAGCTTATCTAGTTTGTGCGTTTGGTGCATGATTTTCAGGAAAGTGATGACTATGCCCTAGAATTGGCCATGGCTCATGAATGATTCTCACCAACAATTTTGAGAGGTGTAGACCATTGCAGGGAAGCAGTCTCTTTCTGTCCTTTTCTAGGTTGCAGAAATGTTAACTGTAAATACAAATGTACATCTCCTCCCATTTCTTCCACAAATGTGACAGAAATGCACGATGCAAGTTTTGTATAATAGTTGAAGCCTGAACTTTTGGGTGGATTATTATATACTTATACACACCCACTGCGAGGAGCTGAAGATGTCAGTGGTTAGTTGAATTTTATGCCAATTGTTTTTATATTTAGGTCGATGATAATTTCATCCTCAATCAAGGAGTACCCTCAATTATGACCATATAATTGTAACGAAAGTCATTTCATAACCAAAAATGCAGGCCCACTTATTGGCTGGTCATCCACATATAATTGAGCACTTAGAACTTCTTTGACCGATTTCCACTTCTTTCATACCCATTTCCCATACACCAATGCATGTATTTGGAATTATTTCATTCATGTTACTTTTATTTATCATAACATACTGTGACCTAGAAATAAGTCAGGATAAGACTAATACAACATCAAGGCTGCTGCTGCAGCAACTTTTTAGATGTGTGTTGTGGAATCAGATTTATTGCAGCCATTGTGGCAGTTTTTTGCTTCCTTTACAGCTCTGTATCTTGAATCCTTTCCTGCATCAACCTGCTGGACATGTTTTGGAATGTAAGTAGAAGATGATGACATCTCTGTGTCTGGAGCTTCATATGCCTGGCAACACTTTTGTTTTCAGAAAATTCAGGATTTGAAGTACTAATGCCCCATTTAACAAGTGTAACTTCTTCTTTTCTTTGTAGCATACAAACTGCTGCCACTGGCACCTTTGTGTCTTCGTAAATCTGACTGTAAGAAAAGCTCATACACAATTGTATTATATCAGTTCACAACTTCTCTCAACAATTTGTACAGAGATTGTTTCTTTTGTTTGCTCTTTAGAGGTGAAGCTTCTTGGCACATGTAAGTGCTAACCTCATGCTTTTTCCAAGAGTTTGGCATGACAGAGAGGATGAAGGTGTTCTTTGTCTGCAGGACCACTTCCCTGGACCCTTTCTCTCTTCTACAACCAATTCCCATTTGCACAAACATGTGCCAGCATTCATTTGTGAAGAACTGAGGATTAGATGAGTATGTGCATCTCTTTTGTTGATCAACATGGTGTGATCGGGTTTTGTCCTAAGCTATGAAGCTAGTGTTGTTCTCATGCACTGCAAAAGAACTGCCACTGAATCATGCATATGTTGTGTTCTCATGTGCATTACAAAACTGGTGAAGTCAAGACAAAGTACACCCACATGTAATGAGAACATTTGCAATGCGCATTTGGTGGCATTTTTCACTGGATGAAACCAGGGATGGTTGGGAGGCGCTATGCATATGCCTTGTTAGACTCTCTTCTGTACTCCAGAAACATGGTAATTAAAATTGCAGGCTCTCCTTGTACTAGAAACATGAACATTGAAACTATATCTGATTCTCCTCTGGGTTTAAATGTTTAAACAAAGTGTTGGGGGTTTAGGGTTTAGAGTTCTGAGCATGATTTGTGAAAGAAAATCAGTTCCACCAAAAAGATTTTGCAGATCTATTCATTTTGAATTTGATAAGTGTAACACTTGTGAAGTGTGTGCGATCTGTTGTTGATTGGAAATGAAGAAAGAATAAGATGTTTGAACATTTGCTATTGTCTTGCACAAAATCATTAGGCAAGTTCATGTGAAATTGTGTGGATTAGAATATTTCAGAGTTGAAATTGATCAATTTGTGTCGTAGCTTTTCATGAATCAAGTTGTCATGTTCAAGCGCTTGGATTTTAGGGCAGGCTTTTGCTTTTTGTGGCAATTTAAGCTTTTTGGTCATGCAAGTTTTAATCAATCTATCTTTTGTCACTCTTTGCAATAGCTCAATTAATAGATACTCCTTTTTCATACCTAATTTTTCATTTCATACAGATAAAGTAGCTTTGGTTTTTCCATGTAAATTAATATGCTTCAAGTACCATTTTGTTTTACAAAATTGTTTGAAAACTACTTTGAAAAACTCTTCCCATTCATGTTCCCAAAAATAATTCTTTATCAAACACTAGTTATATGATTTATGTTATCAATGGACTTCCCTTGATATTGATACAAGGAATGAAAAAAGTGGTTTTGGAAGGAAAAACAAAGAATGGCAAGATGAAAGTATAACTTCAAAGTGGATGTTAATGGGGCTCTACTAGTATAGGGTACAAAATGAAGGAATCCTTTTTTCTGACATTGATCTTGACAAAACAAACATGATGATCTAAGTATAAAATCTTTTTTTGCACTAAAGTATTGCCTATTTAAAAGGGTGGTCTATATGTCCATGCATGCCTTTGCAATATGGTTATTGTGGGAGATCACCCTTCCAAAGATTATTTTGAGTTGAGTATGTTCAACCTTAATTCAAATGGCTTTTGGTGTTTTGAGTACACATATAACTAGGTTCCACCTACAAGCAACATGGTATGATACAACTTAATAAAAAAAAAACCTAATTTATAAGGAAAAAAACACCTTCATGGGGTTGCTTCATTTTAATTTGATAATATGATATAATTTATTTCAAATTGGTGTCTTTTATTGGGCCATGTCATTCGATGAGGACCATGTATTCACTTAAATAAATGGTTATTTTTATAAATTGTGAGGTAGTATGGCCATTCGTCTCCAAGATATGTATTCATTGAATTAAATTTTTTAAATGTAGAACAATTATATAAGGAGATTTGATTGTTAGTTTAAATCTATTTTCATCCTACTTTTTTTCAAAACAATCAAACAATGTTTCTTTTTGTGGCAAGATTTTGCATTGTCACACCAAATAAAAGTGCTCACAACTTCTACAAAGGTCTTTTTGGGGGGTGAAAATGACCCCAAGTTGTCATATTTTGAAAAAAAAATGTCTAAACTTGTTATAGGTTTAAACTATAGGTTCTACCAAGTCAACAAATTAAAGCAAGAATCTCTAAAAATTTCTACTCTCCCTTGTATCATGTAGCCAAATTTGATTAAGTCTTCTTTTGCATGATTGTTATACCACCTACCTCACAAAATTGAAAAAAAAAGATTGTTACCAATATAATTCAATTTTTCAATTTTTTACCTTATCTTACTTGCACCCAAAATATAAATGAGTCATTGTGTAGTTTTGTTGGTGGTAAGATAATGCCTTAAAAGGAAGGGGCATTCTTAAAATAAATGGGTAAATAAACATGTGACATATCAAAGTTGACACCCGTTATTTTAAAGAATGCCCATACATGTGGGCATTAACCCAACAATGATCAAATGTAAACATGAATTAAAATTAACATAACATAAAGTTGCATGAAATGGATTAAACATTTGTATCTACTGCAAGGTGATGATGGATGCTTAGATCATGAGATGACCAACGTACCCTTTACATGCAAATGTGCTTTACACCTATTTTCTCAACACCATACACCCATGACTATACCGAAGGTGTCTTTGGACACCTAAGGAAGGCGTTGTTCTAGGACATGAAATGCCCTTTTCTAGAACTAAAAAGAAAAACCATGTGTTCATATAGTAATAAACACAGTTGGGCTATTATGAGAAAGAGGAAACAAACTTGTGGTGGTTATAGGGCAAGTTTTAGGATTCATACTTTTGTGATTTTCAAGAAATAAAAAACTTGATTTTAAGATGTAACCACATTCCTCAAAATATTTCAAAGAAATGAAATAATTCATAATCAAATTGCTAGTTCATTATCAGTTTTTTCATGAAAAATGTTGGGATTTAAAAGTTTTTGAAACAATAAAAACTAATTGTTCTTTCATTCCTTAATTGCTTTCAAAAAATTGGAATTAAGAATTCTGAGACCAAAGGACATACATTCTTTTAAAAATTTCCATAATACATGAGTAAAAATATGGGGTCTTGCATATGTTGGTTGTTCAGTAAAAATCATAGTTTAATTAGTTTTATAACATGGTTATGATTATTATGAAAATAAAATAAAATAATGTAGGGTAAAAAATATCCTCTTCTCTAGGAGGCAAATTCATGGATATGAGGTGCCCTCCAAATACACAAGGGAAATTTCTCCTAGAGCTTTACTACAGTGCACGACATCATGTGAGCGGTAGTTGTTCAAGTCTCAAGAGCACAATAAAATACATATATGATTTGTTTGCATTTTATAAAGTTTTTTTTTTGGGCCCTCAAAATTTTCATAACAATTTTGTTGTTGTTGTTGTTGTTGTGATGTGATGCACACATACATGAGATAGAAGGAGTACACATGAGTGATTGAAGAGTGCATATTAAATGTTCCTCATGTGATTCTTCCTTTGAATTGCAGTTCTGTTGTCATTTGCAACACAGATTTTGTTTGTAAATGTTGGGTGGAGGAATGTGATCATGATACGTGTACACACATGAGCTGCAGGAGGAGTCATTGAAGAAGAAGAAGAAGCAGCTGCTGATCAGTACAAACTTTTATATATATCT
>Ga0116228_10006168_pt1 | contig 10716 bp, 5 predicted proteins | sample S1TSphfallax_2_FD_89694 | JGI IMG/M metagenome (GOLD analysis project Ga0116228, IMG submission 89694) | Host-associated microbial communities from peat moss isolated from Minnesota, USA - S1T2_Fc - Sphagnum fallax MG | ecosystem: Host-associated > Plants > Peat moss > Unclassified | place: USA... | reverse complement strand
TATTATCCTATATGCATGTGTAAATCCCCTTGTTTCATGGCACATCCATGAGGGGCAATTTTCAAATGTTAGTTTTCTTGTCAAGCAAACCCTTGGAATCCTTTTGAGTCACAAATGGAAACTAAACATGAGATCAATCTTGTTGGGATGTTGATAGATCTAAAACAATGTTGCTTGTAAATAGAGAACAAAAAGAAAATTGCTACTAACATGCAAGCAAAAAAAAAGGTGCAACTTGTTGAAAAAAAATATTTTATAATTTATTTAAATATGAATAAGTTCTTTAGAATTTTGAAAATACACCTAAAACATATCTGAAATATTTTCAAATTTAATAATAAAAATATTTTATTATTTCATAACCTACCCAAAAAATACTCTTTTATTTTAAAAAATACATATTTGAAGGACTACATGAAAACCAAAGAATCGACTTTAGCCTGAGGTCGCCGTGTGAACGGGTCGTCGGGTTGAGCCCTAGGGCAGCAGCTCCTCGGGGCCGATGTCGAGCGCACACGGCGATGAAGCGATTGCAGAGTGCGAGCAACGGGATTGAGTAGTGAGAATTCTATTGAGAGAGAGAGAGGACGTGCAGGTGGAGTGGGCAGAAAACGCAAGGATTCCGAGGAGGGTTTTTTTGCATAGTCCAGAAGGAAAGAATTCCGGGCTCTGTGGGGTCTGACTGAACGTGGGAATGTTGGCGGTGTCAAGAGTATTGAATTTGCTGGAGCGAGAAGACGTTGTTGCTTTTTCATTGCTGCTTTGCAAGGGATGGGTTCTGCAGTGATGGCGGAAGTGAGGCGAGAGACGGATCAGGATCCCTGCACGCAGAAAGAGGGCCGCCACTTGCGGCCTCCTGAGCGCTCCGGGGAGACCCGTACTACCGCACTGCTTCCGACTGTGTGCTGTCTTCTTCTTCTTTTCGATGCCTTGCTTACGGCCTTCGTGATTGCACGGGTGCCTTGTACGGCGTTCTCGCTTTCATTCCCGTTTGTCTTAATTCTTTGCCTGAACGTTTGCTAATTGAGTATCTTGTTTATTAGAGAGGGGGGTACATACTTGGAGGAGAGGTTTTTCTCCTTTGTCGGATCGAGAAGTATGCGGTTGGTTTCCTTTCGAGAGTGAAGTTTTGGAAACCTAAGCGTTTCCAATTTCTTTTCGTTGTTGATGAGTTTCGTTAGGGTTTAAGGCTTTAAGCTTTCCTTAAAGCAGATCTTGGGATGCATGCATGAAAATGCCCTCCATGATGATGAATCTATTTTCAATGTATGATAAGGGAGTCAGTAAACTGCCTACTTTTGCTCAGAATGCTGAATAATGTGGGGGGCTGCATCTAGGAGCTGCAGATACAAAGATCGACTGGGATGCCTATATGTCACAGGTGATGTCTAATGTGGCCTTTGAACTCAGCATTGTTGTTTTACTTGATGTGAAATTGCTTTGGAATTTCAGCTTGCTGGCGTTTGGACCAGGAGATGCAATTCTCCAAGTCTTTGTGGAAGAGGACGAGTGTAAATGTGACCAGAATTGTCAAGAAGTTAGAAGATTCTTGTGACAAGCTTCCATGTTAACATAGTTATAGCCTCTTTGCACCAATCTTTACAATCATTTGCAAATGGACTACTGTTTAGAGTGGATCTGGCAGAAGTGACCAAAGAGTCCTTCATTCTGCCTTAAAGTTTTAGTTAGGCCTAAGTTCTCTGCTTCCCTGGTCAATAGGCTTGACTCCAGACCCCATTTAATTTCCAGAGAAAGGCAGAACAGAAGGAAGCACCCATTCCTTGCATGCTTGCTTCCTTGACCACAGTTTTGGCAAGGTTTCATGTATCTTAGTCTGCTTTGGGTGGGCCAGGTAACAGGGTTTTTGGCTGGCGAGAGAAACTATGCAGAACTCCATGGGGACACAGGCCCTTTGGTCTATCCTGCTGGTTTCCTATACGTCTACTCAGGCATTCGTTACATAACTAGAGGTGCTATCTTTCCAGCACAGGTATTACATTGCTCCTTTCAAATTCAAACTGGTGCACAGTGACTGACAAACATAATTTTGGTTGAGTTCAGTCATGTGCCTGGTTGTAACTTGGTTTCTCCTGAGTAGTGATGCAGATTGTGTTTGGGGTTTTGTACATGGTGAACCTCAGCCTTTGCCTGCTTATCTACACCCGGACTCAAGTGGTGGGCTATCTTCAATTCCCTCAACCAAAAACCCTAAACCCTAAGCTGAGTGGCAATCCATATGCGTTGTGCTCCTTTCATGCTGATTGCCTTGTATTGCATTGTGTGTGTTTACTCCCAAGTAGTGATGCCAATTGCCTTGTATGGGTCTAAATTTCAGGTACCATGGTGGGCACTTCCTTTACTCTGCTTGTCAAAGAGAGTCCACTCAATATTTGTGCTGCGTCTTTTTAACGACTGTGTGGCAACCACACTTACACATGCTTCAATAGCACTCATGCAGCAACAGCACTGGCACCTTGCCCTCACAGTTTTCAGGCAAGGGATCACTACTGCATAGGCTTTACGCAAGAAATTGTTGTGCTGTGCATTGTAGGCAACGTGGCATGTAGGTCTTGAATACCAAGATACATCACTGGAAAATCATAATGAAGGGTCAGGTGAAGACCATGTTTAGATATGATCAACAGTCTAGTTGCTCTAGATTGTTATTGCAATCTGCTACAGGCTGGCCCTTTCATATCACATCCAGGTGCTGGAAAGTAGATATTGTCAATATTCACCATCTGCATTTTTGCCTGGGGTGCACTAGACAATCTACTTATAAGGTTGGACATGTGTTCCTTCATTCAGTAGTTTCTAGAGAGTTGATCAGTCTAAAACTAAAACAGGTGGCAAAGGGTTACTTGAAGTCTCATGGCTCGGTGATGGTTTTATGTACCAGTGCGGCAGTATCTGTGAAAATGAATGTGCTGCTGTTTGCACCTCCTCTACTGCTTCTCCTGTTCAAGGTAACAGTTGATCATCCTTCTTCCTGATTACTTTCTTCAAGCACCTAGTGAGCAGGCCATGTCAAAGTATGTAAATATGAACCCAGCATAGATGTATGAAGCTCAAAGGTTTGAATTGGGATGGTGAAACAAAATAGACTGGCAACTTGCTAAATTGGACAAGGTGCAGAGCTTGACCATCTGGGGAGTGCTGGCAGCTTTATCCTGTGCAGCGATTTTTCAGGTTCCTCTTCTATTCTCTTTGGAAATTTTTGGATCCAGGAATTTTTCTTCTAAAAACCTGGAACTTCAGCATATGAGTTGGCTCAACATTCATTGCACTAGTGTTTACTGACATCAATTCAGAACTTTGTTTTAAAATTCAAGTTGAAAGCAAAGTATTATAGTGTCTCATATGGAGCAAACTGTGCAGGTCATAGTTGGTATGCCCTTTCTTGCAGCATATCCAACAGAGTACCTGTCAAGAGCATTCAATCTTGGTCGAGTCTTCATCCATTTCTGGTATATTCATCCCAACTGTTCATTTTGGAAAGAAGTAAATTAATTGACAGTCTACACTCCAGTTTTGTATTGTTGAGATGTATTGAGCTAGATTTGTTACCTTGCTTGTGATCAGTACTGTATCACTGCTGTTTTCTGGTATTTCAAATGCAAACTGGCAGAACATTGTTGTGGAAAGTACTCTGTTACATGATCCTGGCTCGAATATCTGAGTTCATACTTTCAGGGGGCTTTGCAGACAGGAAGTCAGATTGGTCTTTAAGGAGTTTGCTTTTGTTGCCAAAAGTCTATCTCAACCTTAGAAAATCAGTTGAAATTGTATAGGGTGACTTGCAGGTCTGTAAATTTCAAGTTTGTGCATGAGGAGGTTTTCGTATCAAAACCATTTGCTATTACACTGCTGGTGGTACACCTTGGCCTCCTCTTCCTCTTTGCACAATACAAGTGGTGCAAGTATGCAATGCTTCTTAACCCCTCCATTCAGTTATCCTTGATGTTTATGGGTTTGGTAACCTCTTTTCCTTGAATAAAGTTTTCTTGTTATGTCCTAGATGAAGGTACCATGTCGTCTTGTTCTTGGCAGACATGAAGGAGGGATTGCTGCAGCATCAGGGCTTGTACACTCAAACAAGGATGATGAAAAGCTGAGCAATCCTGGCTTCTCTTTTGTCACAAATGTAAACAGGATACAGCAGGCCCTTCGAGCAGACCGTATCCTTGTCCAATTTCAACATTAATGCTAGATTTCTCATGTACGGAATCTGGTGACTTAATTTTGGAAAAAGCTATAAAATGCCCACTGCAGTGTAAACTGTGACTTCTCTTCAGATATTGTCAGTGTTCTTTTTACAGGGAACTTTATTGGAATTGTCTGTGCACGTTCTCTTCACTATCAGTTTTACTCATGGTAAGTTGGAATACAATGTTCTGCACACATGAGCTAGGGCCAAATGTGAATTCCATATCTTGGTTATCACAGAATGGTTGTATGTAATGTTTAACTAATTCTCACTTTTTAATGGAGGGAAAATGGTCAATGGAGGCAGGTATTTTTACAGCTTGCCATTTCTGCTCTGGAAAACAACGTTCCCTACCCCTATTCGGTATCAACTCTTTTTTCTTTCTTAAGCAAGCCTTATAGTGGGCTGGTAGAGACTCATTTCCCTGTATCTCTACTGTTGGTGGTTTGAATGTTGAATATGCAGTTTCAGTTATCCCTGATGGCATGTCATTTCTTTCTGCTTCTGGTTTTTTTTCATAAGAGTTGTTTCTTAGAATGACAAGTTGATGATAGCATCTAGTTGAAAGGCTTTGGCATTGCAGTATTCCTGGTTCATTCTCTAATATCTGAAGCAGGGTTCTGAGTCTGTAACCCCATAATTGCTTTGTGTATCTTGGATTAGAATGACTATTCCATGCTTCACTGCACATGTCCAGGAACTAGAGGATCTCACCACATGATCTGATGAATTTGTAGCATGAAAGTCAATTTTTTGTGGAGTAACTGATGATCATTTTATTTTGCAGTTTGGCGCTGTTCATTGGGATTGAGCTTTGTTGGAACGTGTACCCATCAACTCCTCTCTCATCTTTGGTGTTGCTTGCATGCCATGTTATTGTTCTTGGAGGCCTCTGGTGTGCCCCTTCTGAATATCCCTATTACATTTGCAATAAGAAAACCAAGAAAGGTGATTGAAATCCATTTTTTTCTGCATCTGCATCTGCTCATCTGTGACTTTGTCTTACTTCTCCAGGATTCAGGGTCTCATCAAGATCCTTATGATTAGTTTTGTGACTAGCAATGAGCTACAAGCTTTCATTAGAGAACTTTCTCCTAAGAAAGGCAAACCATTTTTAGCATGGTGTGTTGCAGAAGGTACCTATTCATTTGTGAATAGGTTGATCTCAGGGTGCAGAAAAGGCAAGACTTGAAACATGAGAACCATAGAAATTTAGCAGACAATTGATAGCGTGGGTATGAATAGTGAAGGGGTCAAAGTGGAATGTCCACTTGCAAGATGAATTCTACCATGAGGTGGTTTGTTTGGCATTTCCTTGAACTATACTTGATAACTTGTTCAGCTGTCTGTGGGTGGTTTGCGGCTGACTTCACAATGACCCCAGGAAAACAAGTCTAGCAACAGAGGATACCACAAGCCTATTTGCTACCTTCAAATCATCATGTGTCTCCATTTCATAAATAAACGAATAAATAAAGGAAAAACACCCAGCAAGGGAACAAAAGAAAAAGGGAAGGACCTAAGTCCAAAAAAAGACTATGCCCAAAAGTGCGAAATGTACAATGGGGAGCTCTAAGAGGAGAAAACACGAAACCTAGGAGCTAAATCCATCACTAGTAGCATGAAGCAAGTTGTGCAAGGAGATGGCCGAAAAACTTAGAAGGACAACAAGTCTAAAAGATGTTTCTTTCATTAGCATAATTGTTGATGTAAGACAGTGGGGGATTGAATTCTTTGGAGAGTTATTGACACCTCTTGTTTATAAAATGAACGTATAATCGAAAGAAGAGGACCTCTAGAGGCCTTTGTTAACCATGTCAAGTTGACAAATTGATGAAAGAAATCATCCACATGTCAATGTAAACAACCCAATGTCTCTATTGTTAGAGAGATGAAATCATTGTTAAGGTGTTCGTTGCAATATGACACAACCTTTGTTTGAATTGTAATCATCAAAGTGATTCCTTAATAAAAAACAGTTCATGAAACAAGATCTACACAAATTGGGTTAACATTGACTATGTCTCCCAAAGTGCAAACCATTTGTTGTAAACATAATATCCATTCATCGTCATGATGATTGAAGAAATGACATTGAAAGAACATGTGTTTGCTCGTGCAAAACATGTAACATGATGTCCTTAACAATGGAAGTGAAAGAATTTTGAATTACATCATGTGTGGCCATGTGCTCTTCCCCATGAACATAATAAAGTAAGTGAATCCTTGTCAAATCTATGGCTTGGTTACACATGCATAAAAAAAAACCACAAGCTATGGGATGGGGGAAGCCCAATCTAGTGTGTAATGTTTAGGAGAAAATGTCAAAAACCATCTTAAAAGATGGGATGATTAGGTGGGTAAAAAGTCAAACACTCGAGGTTAAGCCTACACAAGATTTTAACCAAATGCAATGACAATCTAAAAACAATTTTGAAATGATGTTGAAAAATGAATGTTCGTGCACATTTTTTGAAATTTTTTTTTGAAAATGATTCGTTCCTCTCTCTAACAACTATTTAAATGATGGGATGGAAATTTAAACAGCTAGAGGTAGTATGTCATGAACCCACCTAATGCGAGCTTAAAATGGAAGTGGATTTAAATTATTAGACCTTATAGCCCTCAATAAAAATGGACATCAATCTTGCAAAATTATGGATGTGATGATTGGGCCAACAAGCCCCCAACTTTCTAATCCATTTTCTTGAATTCCCATTATTTATCTTGTCATTTCTTTTTGGCATCTTGGCATCTACACCCACTATCCGCATCTTAGATTTTTGTTTATTATCCTCAATGTCACTTTTCTTGTCGCAACCCTAGCTTTGGGCTTGTGACCAAGGCAAAAGGGGTTGTAAGGTTACGGGCCAAGAGGAAGCCCGGGAGTCACATCACATACTTTCGAGAGTTTAAGAAAGTGTGAGGGAGTGAACCCTCACACTCCCAAGGCAACTCCCACTTTGGGAGATGGAGTCCTGATGGAGTCCCGAAACTTCAAATAACAATTTCAGGGGTCAAAACTCAATGGCTTATGACATTCTTTATATCACTTTGAAATGTAGATGTCTAAAATGGGCTCGCATTGCTCATTTGAACATTTGAAACACAAATTATGGCCAAAAGAAGGGCCAGGAGTCAAACTACCAATTTGACTCCCAACCAGAAAAAGTCAAGAATTGACCCGATTCACTTGGCTGCAGACAACGTGCGACATATCGTTGGAAAGCTCTCGATGAGAGCTACAACTTTGCTTTAAACCACACCTCGATTCGAAGTCTGTTCGCAAAGTTATGGGGCTCCAAAATTGTGGGAGTCCGAACTAGCACGATTTTGGGACTCCCATTGGGGAATCCCGGGAGAGAAAAGCCATTTGGATGTGGGCCCTGTGGAGAGGTGTAGAGTATACTATAAAGGGGAAGGTGGTGGCTTCCCCCAAGTCCGGGCCGTGGTGAGTCTCGTGTGTCTGTGTTGCCCGTGGCTCGTCTTAGCACCAAAGGTGCTCCAATTATGCACTAACCACCTTGTGTGGGTTGTGTGCAGGCCCGTGTGAATGAGTGAAGCTTGTCAACTCTTCCTAATCCCATACCAAAGCTCCAACACGCCCCTCTACCCCTCAAAGTGTTGTGAGCTAGGGAGCGTGCCCCGATTCCTCCCCCTTCCGCTGTCTTGTATTTGGACTCACTTTTGAGTCTTGCAAGGAGTTGGGAGTGCGTCATTTCTCCTTGCCACCTTTTTTGTCATCCAAGGAGTTAATACACATTAATTTAATGTGTTTATTCACCTTCCTACTAGATTATTCTTCCATTATATAAAAAACATATATATATATATATAACATATGAAGGGGTGTCACTTGCAATGCCTTAATCAATATCTTTATCCATTATCCTTTTTATTCTTATTATTAATTAAAATGACATTCATATGTGTTTTTTTTTCCATCCTTACAAAAACAACCCAATGTCATGGGTTTCCCTTTTACTATTAAAATAGTTGCAATAAAATTGAATCACTTGCACTCTACCCTTTCAACAAGATAAAGTCTTTTCCGTTATTCCACACAAGTTTTAAGGTAAGTTCAAGAATAAGTGGGAGGAGTTGGATAGGGTTCTTTGGTTGTGATCATGATTCTTCCTTCCCTAATTTTTACTTTCACCTTTTACATGCTTTCATCTGATTTACCTATGTACCAATTTCACCCCTTACACCCACTCAAGTTACATTGTACTTTTGTTTTATTTTTTTTCTTCTCCTTTTGTTTGATTTTACACACAAACTCTCCTAAGCTCCTTCACCCTCCTTTATTTATGACTCCCAAATAGTTAATGAATAAAAATTGAAGACAACCTACATGCACATCACCAAGCACACTATCAAATACAAAATTTACCACACAACTCTAAAACATAACAAAAAACCACAAGCATGTTCATATTCAATCTCAAAATTCCACTGGTTTAATAAAAGTTCATGCAAGTTTATTCAAACCATCCACCTTCTTCTTACCTCCCTTAGATACTTGGTTTTCCAAGTTCATCCTACTTCTTCAAGGTTTGTATTTTATGTCTTTACAACTTCTACACCATGTTATTCAAAGAAAGTAATAACAATTATGCATTTCCAAAACAAAATAAAAAAGCAAGGTAATTTTCCCTATCCTTTACCTAACGATTGTCCAATCCATAAACATCAATAAAGTAGGCCTTATCCTTCATCTAAAACAAACTTGACCCTACTCTGATCTTACCCAAACCAAACCCATTTCATCTATTGCAATGTTAAATGTATCCAAAAATTCAACCTAACCACTAGACTTTGCACATTGGCTTACCCAAAAACCTTGTTTTCACCATGCATGTCCTACCTTTTTCATAATGCTTACCTTATCTATTTAAACCCCACTTCAATTAGCATTAGCTATCCATGCAAAATGGCCCTCCTACCCACTAACAAAAATGGGTGAGGTTAACTAATGCCCAATGGTGACCCCATCAATTGTCCCCATACATTTTTTATCATTGACATCCCATCCACCCTAACTTCATTGTTCCCCATCATTCCTCCTATCATTAACCTAACAAGATTGGGACATCTCCAAATTGAAATGATTTGGATCCATACGAAACTTTTATTAACATGTTTAGGTTCGAAACATTTTGAAAGTCAATGTCCCATTGAAAATGTTGATGTCAAGATGAAAACTTATGAATGAACCAATGCATATGACAAAAACATGAACATAAATTTGCAATGTCATATCAACTTTCACAACAAATTTATTCTTAATCACATATACAAAATCAACATTTTGTATGCACATCTTGAAAATCATCATAATTATCATATGCTACACTCTAAATAATTTCACTATTCATGTGACAATATCATAATATTAAATAGACAATGGAAAATTCAATGATTTCAAGGGGAAATTTTTATCAATGAATGAAGTCTTAAATTGATGTCCTAAAAGTTAAAATGAACTTGGGTCTAAAAGAGACCACTCAAACCTAAAGCCTTTATTGAATAGAAAAAACATATATAGTTGGGCTTCAACAATGAGACCAAATAGAATTTTGACGCCCATTTGCCCTTGGTCAATATGGAACATGCCTAAAGGTTCATCAACCTAAATTAACAATTGTATGATCTTAGAACATCCCCACCCGTGCATTGTAAGAGCATGTTTTGGATGTCAAATTGTAAAAGCTTGTTGATTTGGTTCAAAAAAATGGTTTTGGGACAACACATTTGCATTGGATGCAAGGGTTGGCAAAAGTCATTGCGCAATCTAAATCCTATTGTGTTGGATAGATTGCTTCATTGTTCCTCACATCATAGCCTCCCACTACTCCTATTGATTGGTTAGATTATTTGATCAGTCCACTTGCTTCGCTATTAGTGATCTCCCACTTCAAGTTTATGGGTGGGGCTGGGGGTATGTAAATAACTAGTAATATATGTGAGATAATTAGTCTGGGTGGGAATGTTTTTAGAGGTGACATAGAAGAATTAATATGTGGTCACCCAAAAACAAAACCGATTTTTAGTACATTACAAGTTGGATATGTCATGAAGCGAGGCCCACATTGATCACAAGAGGTAGCTTGCCACTTTTACCTACATTGCACAAGTACAAAGTTGCAACAAGGCCATCCAACTAGTTCCATCTAGGTCTACCAAGCTCACCTAAGCTACTTGTGTGAGGACGCATTTTTTGTTTTTTTGAATGAGTAAGATCAGTTTGATCATGCCCAAGAACAATAGCCGATGGTGACATGGGAGGAGCATATGGAGCAACTGAATGTTGTGGTGTGCTTCCTTTGTCATTCTGTTGGCTTGTTTTGAAGTAGTCATGCAAGGACTTGATGGCATGCACATGTAGAAGTTGTTGCTCCAATGTGGGTTTGTGTCGCACCTGCCTTTTTACTGTTTAGGTCAGCATGATGGACCAAAGTGTAAATAGACTTGGCTTCAACCCCAACAAATTATTGAATCTCCAATCT
>Ga0116228_10006167_pt1 | contig 10717 bp, 14 predicted proteins | sample S1TSphfallax_2_FD_89694 | JGI IMG/M metagenome (GOLD analysis project Ga0116228, IMG submission 89694) | Host-associated microbial communities from peat moss isolated from Minnesota, USA - S1T2_Fc - Sphagnum fallax MG | ecosystem: Host-associated > Plants > Peat moss > Unclassified | place... | reverse complement strand
GTAAGTTGCACATACATTCCTAAAGGCTCGCTCCTCTGAGCCTTTTTCCTTCTCTTTTATTTCACTGGTTCTTTTATAGTGAAGGCTCATAAAACGTAACTCATGAACAGCACCGGTTTGCAGATTATGAGTGAAATCCCTAGGTCATTTTCTTGCAGAAAGTACTGGTTTCTGGGAGAGAAGAGTACTGATAGTTGTGAAGAGTCCTGTGGATACATCATTGCTGATGAGTTCAAGATGGCCATGACCATGTAGGAATGTAGTTCAATTTTTTTTTCATTTTCATTTCTGTTGCCTCTCTCAGGAGGACCACAAGTTTACCCTTGCAACTTTGTGTCAAATCATGTCAGGTCTCAGTAGGTGACAATTGTGGGACAGAGTATTCAGCATACACTTTTAATGTTTAGAGCTGGGCCATTTGATCTGCTTTGTTCATACACTTAAAACATACTTGTGAACAAACAAACTCTCAGGTGTGAGTGTATATACAACAGTAGTCAGTCATACTTTGGACAGGTTGAGCAATTAACAATCATGCTGTTGTCTTTCATAGACAATAACTCAATTTAGAGCAGTGATCCCAGCATTGGTATATGAAATGTAAGCTGATGATGGTTCATGGAGATGGGAGCTTGGGCAAGAGTGCAGTTTAGGGGTTACATGCAGAGCTCCCCTAAGGAAGCTCCAGGTCATGCCAAGAACACCCTCTTTCCTGGCAAAAAAAAAAAAACCTTTTACTTATTTAGTTGCGATGACCCTCTTTCCTGGCAAAACAACAGGGATCTTGACCTGGAGCTTCCTGGTGGTGCTCTGTGTGTACCAACTAAACTACACTCATGCCAGGAGCTTGTATAGCCTACATATGTATTTGATCACCTCAGCAATTTGAGTCTTTATTGCTTCTGTCAGAAGTTGGTATGAGAAGCTTGAAATCTGTACCATGACACATGCCAATTCTCTGATTTTGTGTGAAATATTAGATCCCTTTTACCTCCACCTGTATGTAAGCTCTAATTCTACCATATTGGCAATGTCATTCTCTGCCAGCTGGTGGAGTAGGAAATAGCTGTTTTGGATATCCTGAGTAAGTGTGTGGAACTGGGTCATGCCTCTGAACATGTCTTATTGTTCTCATGCTGGTGGATGTCAAAGTTTCTCTACAGCAATACAATGGACTCACAATCAATGGTTTGTCTTTGACTTTTTGTGTTTAGATTAGGTTGTGGTGATATAGCCTTTCTAAGGCATTTGGTTCTGTATCTTTCATCTGTTATTCAGTTGAGTCCTACAAGTTACAAGTTTATATGGCTGCCAGAATTTTTCTTGTTTGGTAAGCATGAGCACTGGGTCTAGCGAGTCACTTGCAGGTAGAGAAGTTTCATATTTACACTTGATGTTCAACATCCTGTTCATTATGAAGCAAGGATTCAGTAGTAGATTCAATGGGAATTACTTGAAGTCTCTTGTCATCTATTTTGAACAATTATGAATGCTCATGAACATTGGCTCCTGGTATTGTGAGAGGAAATCAACATCCGCAGTTCACTGTGCAGGGTTGAGTCATAGGAATTTTTTATTTTTAAAAGGGCACATGGACTGATTCTTAAATGTGCACATTGGGTTTTCTGAAGAGTTTGTGGTTGGATGTGGCAGATCCATACATACCCCTTACTGGCTTTCTGGTGTGTGTTGGGTGAACAAAGAGAGAAAGTGAGGCAGCAGCTGGCATGTTGGTTTGGCTTTCTGTGAAGTTGTGGAATGACTAGATTGACTTGGAATGTGTGTGTGTGTGGCTGGTTTGGCTGGAATGGTTGATTGCTTGCAGAGGGTTTCAATTCGCTTCTGTTGCAGATGATATTAGAGATCTTGCCAGCAAGGACCCTGCCCACCGGAAGCTGTTTGTGCGTGGTCTGGCTTGGGAGACCTCTTCACAGGCTCTGCGTGATGTGAGTGCATGTTTGATCGCTTGCATGTTGCCTTGTCTCATCTTGTGGTCCTCTTCAGTAATGTTGCTGACAAGGGCAAGATTGGAGCTTTCCTTAACTCTCTCTTCAGAAGATCATGGTTCTAATACCTACTAACCAGAGATGGATACTGACTGAGTCAAGTGAGGCAGTTCTGTTTGGGACAATTCTAACAAGAGTGGTATACAGATCCAGTGAAAAGATGTGAGAGAATGAATGCCTTGTCACTCTCTATGTATCACCTCAAAATGTGGTGAAGCAGACTACTCAGAAAATTATTGGGTGAGGATTCCAGAATACTGCTGTTGTTGCTATGTATTCAGGTAAGAATTAAGGTGGGTTACCAGTGAGGTTCCTTCATCCACTTGCAGCTGAGCACTTCACATGTTGGTCTGAACTGGGCCAAATGAATTGATGGTTTGAATTGACAGTATGACCTTCAGACTGGTACTTGTGGACAGTTGCCTCTAAGAATGTGTGCTGTGAGTGTGCTGCTATAGCATCTGTGCAGAGCAGGCTAATACATTCAATCTGAGCACCTGTGTGCATGAGTGGTGTATCCCTGGCCAGTGGCCTTTTTGTAAAATTCTCTGCTTCACTTGAGCTTGTAGGGCGGTCTTACATGAGACTGACTTCTCTGTCTGACCCATCAGCAAAACAGTTTTCATGTGCGTGCTCCTTGACCTTTTCAATCATCTCATTTAATTTTGACTCTGAACAGGCCTTTGAACAATTTGGTGAAATCGAGGAGGGAGCTGTCATCACTGACAAAGGAACTGGGAAGTCTCGGGGTTTTGGGTTTATCACATTCAAACACATGGATTCTGCACAGCGTGCCTTGAGGGAACCAAGCAAGAATATTGATGTGAGTTCCACTGTCAATGCTGAATTTTCTCTTCCTTAGATATTGAAAATTAGTCAATATGAGCCATTTCCTTTTCTGTTTTCTCTTCAGCAATGTAACCCTTTTAAAATTTTAGTATGTAACAAATTATGTTTGGGATTGGCTTGGTTTTTTTCTGAAGGGTCGAATTACAGTCTGCAATCTGGCATCTTCTGGCAGCTCAAGTGGAACAAGTGTGATTGACCAATCACAGAGGAAGCTCTACATTGGGGGGCTGTCATATGACACCTCCAGTGATACTTTGTTGAACATCTTCTCACAGTATGGAGAGATTGAGGAAGGTGCTGTTGCATATGACAAGAACACAAACAAGTCCAGGTAATTGCTGTGATGGACATGTTTCTGGTTTGTTTCAGCACATGGTTTGTCCTAAAATGAGATCAGTCCACTAGGGCTTGTCTCTCCTCTTATGCAATAACGTGCATCCTTGGATTTAAAGTATGGGATGCAGATCCACCTGAACTTTCTATGTTGTTACGATTTTTGTGCTTGCAACAGAGGTTTTGCATTTGTGACATTCAAGACAATTGAAGGAGCCAAGAGGGCAATGGAAGACTCCAACAAGAGTATTGAAGTAAGTATGTCAGGTTTGCGAATTTGTGATATTAGGGCCCTTTTTGCCTAGCTCTTCTGTCTCCGATAGAAACTGTTGCAAATGAGAGTTGTTCCAGAGGCTTATGGTTCTTCTGACAGGCAATGTCAATGACACCACTCATTAATTCTAGTTTGTAGTCTGGGTTTTCTCTTTTCTTTAGGGTGGGGTTCTCTCTTTTCTGTGGTTACTGTTGGTTTCTGGTTTTTTGGTCAGACCTGAAATATCGAGTTCCTAATTTCCAATTTCTTTTCAGGTTGCCTTCAGTTGTAAGTATCGAGATATTCTCAATACTTATGAAGATATGGTTTTACCTTCTCCAGTAGGAAGGATGATGTCCATGCCTAATTGCAGACTGAAGCCCCTGCACCTCTAATTGCTGCACTCCATGTCAAAAATACTCTTGTATGCATATGAACCATTTAGTAGACTACAGAATGTGTAACTGTCTGATGGCTGTTCTTATCATATCATGTCTTGACACTATTCTGCCTGGGGTTGTATAGGGAAGGCACGTGATTGTCAAGCTAGCAGCAGAGGGGCAGAGGGAGCGTGCACCAGCACAGGTTGCAGCCTTGCAAGTGCAGTCAGTACCCCAGGTGCAATCAGGCTACAGTGCAGTGAACCCCAACATTTCAAATTACGCAAGGCCTCAGGTTGCAGCTCCAACAGCACCTACGCTAGCATTTTCAGCATATGCTCCTCTTACGTATATGACTCAACCCACCTATGCAGGCCTGACTACGTCTCAATTTGGACCCATGGCAACTGCTACTCCCCAGTACAATCCCTCACAGTATTCCCAGTATGCAGCAGCATTTGCAACTCCACAATCCACTCAGACAGGTCTCCCGACAGGAGCAACAGTCATGACTGGGTCATTGCCATCATACTACACAGGTGCTACCTAAGATTTCAAAAGCATAGGGAAGTTTTTGTCCTTTTTATTTCTTCCCTGGTGCAAGATAATCAATCGTTTATCATTCTTGTTTCCAATTTGTATGGTGTCACCTAGCTGTGTTTTCTTCAAGATGTGTAGTTGGATGTGGAATCTCTACAAACTTATCGTACGGTCACTCTCAATTCTATTCAGGTTGACATAATCCTAAGTATGGAGAAGGTCTCAGTACTTTTAAAGACACTTTGTTTCTGAAGACATGGGACATTTGAAGCTGCAGAGAGAGCAAGCAGCAAGAGGAAGTTTTGACAAGAGGTGCTCTGATCCCAAATAGGTCTGGTGTAAGATTCAAGGATACCCACAAATACAAAGCATTTTATCTTTTTTGGGACCCTGTAGGACTGGGACATCAGCCAATTATGATGAGATAATATAGTAAGGCTTCAGCTTGATGGTCTCTCTTGGAAGTGAGAATTGGTGATTCACAGCCTATTTTGTTGGTGGATGAGAAGTTGAAACTTTGCTACTTAATAGATCAGCTGATTCACAAGCCATGATCTGGTGGCAGGACTGCAGAATGTGTGATTACTGATCACCTGACAGCCAGTTGCTGTGTATAACCAAGTTTGCTTGCAAAAAACTTCAGGGATCTGAATGAATTCTGTTCAAACATTTACTAAAGTTTTGAATCTAAAAGTTCAGGAAGTGTGTTTAGTTATTCCTGTTGCTAGTTATTTTTTTGTACATTGCATCAGTCATGTATGATTGATTGTGTAAGGTGATCAAGCAAGAGTGGGGGATGTAGCCTGAATAAATGCCAGAAAAAACAGGAGGAGGAGACTTCACTTCCCCACCTTCCAAGTTTGTTCTCATCACCTGAAAATCTGTCATTCCTTACTGTTTTCTCTGGTATCCAAAGAGATAGTGACTTAAACATTAAAGTGCACTTTTTGAGAAGGTGATAATAATCTTTGTGATGCACAAGTAATACACAAAGAAACTCTGTAGTACTATTGAGCTTTCCATAGACAATATCATCAATGAGTTGGGTTTGGGTCTGCTTGTAATGCTTAAAGCTCACAAATGAATCATGTAAATACACTATGAGTCGAGAGTGATTCTTTCACTTTGAAGGATTTGGTTAACACTAGAAGTTGAAGCGGGCACATTGCTCCTAAAATCAATTAGAGATACCTGCACAATAGAATGTTGAAAATGTTCTAGGTCACAGTTAAGTACTGTTTCCTGTCTTGCCACCTTTTCTGTTGTTGCCAGAAGAGTAAAGACAAGTGACAAAACAAGGAAAAATATTGCAGCTTGAGTTTGCTGACTCAGGATTTTCATAGGTGAACAGGAGGTACACATGCTTTGTAGAACAAGTGAGGTCTGCCAGATTTGGGGGAAAAGGCTCTCAAAGATATCACAAGTGAGGAATACTCAGATGAGTTTTTGAATCAATCTTGCAGAGTAAGTAGTTTTTCTTATGTATTGTTTCTCATAGGTTAGATTGTTTTATGGGTGTTTCAATTACAAATGCTTATAATAGCAAACTGCATGTGAAGTAGCTACTTGCAGTTATAAGAAATGTTGTTACATGAAAATTTAATGTGGGCCTTGTTGTTCAAGTTGCGGATTTTTGTGGTGTTTTAAGGTTGAATCTAGGTTCATTGTGTTTGTGGAATGATTTGTTGTTTGTATTGTAGCAACTTTCTGTATTCTATATTGCAGTAAGAACTTTGTATTCCCAAATTGAATGACACAAGAGGTTGATTATCAATTGCTGTTGGCAATTGTTTTTTGTGGATTCCGGAATTGTCCCCATTTGAAATTGTCTTCTGTGCTTATGCTTTAGCTTGACTTTTTCTTCATTATGACAAATCATGTGCCAGGAATTCAAATTTGGTTTATTAATGTCAAATTTTCAAGGCAATATACAAATCTCAGTACTCAAGCAAATCTGTTTACTCCTAGTAGATATTCGGATATTTCAAGAATTTATGCCAAATCTGAAGTTGTCAATGCAAGTAAGGATTGTCCTAGCATCAAATGACTGCAAATGTGAGCTTTCCTTTTTCCTGTAGCTCTACGCACACTAAAGCTCTTTGATCAGTTGCTATCACAAAAGAATTGGTTTTCACTTTATTTGATCAAATCTTGTGAAAGTGTTGTTTGAAACTCTTTGGTGTTTTGATAAAGTGTCATGAACAAGTTTTTGAAACTCGTAAGGTCTCATTGCAATTGTAGGGAACAAAGGTGAAAAATGTGAGAAATAATTTTGTGTACCTTGGTAAGTTTCAACCAGAAAATGTGTACATTCATAGCATGCTAGAATAGGAAACCTCATAAGGAAAAAGTATGCACCATATTTTGCAACAATCAAACACAACTGATCCTTCTGGTGTGGGAAGGACATCATTTTTTTCCCTCATTAGCTATGGCATCTGTACTTCATAAAAAGTTCAAATCATGATATATCACTAAATCGACTATTGCAAAGTATCATATAATAATTATTAAGTTCATGTATGTTCCAACAAGCAGATTGAAAGTGGTCATCAAGAAATTGTAAACACCACTTGTAGAATACCAAGTTTCAACCAAATTCAAGGTCTATCCTACTTTGAACTTAACACAATTGAGCTCAAGTAAATTAAATTTCAAAGACTACAATCTCACTAGCTCCACCCTAAAATATTACATCATAACATATCTTAAACCCCAAACATCTTGAATGTTTTGAAATCCAAACTTGACAAGGTGTTTCATAATATATATATCAATTGTGAGAATTTGAGGACTCTCTTGGATATTTCCATTTCTCAAAGACACAATATTTGACATTAGTCATGATATGCATCCAATGAAAGATTGTGACAAGTTTGAGGACAAAGTGCTTGAGCAAGAGAAGTGTTGGATGTTCATGAACAAATGTGTTTTATGCACACCCATGCTCAAACATTCTAGGGTTTGTTTTGTTTTTTGGTTTTTCGTTTGGTGTGACACCATATGGTGTTTGGCTTTTAATTTTTCAGTTTATTTGGTGATTGGCGGTTCTTTGGCTCTTGTGTGCAGAAATCTAAATGATGCAATTTCCAAATAAGGTGGCATAGCGATTGTTCAAGAAATTGGAAGGAAACCTTTTTGGTTGGAGGTTAGATTTGAGGGAATGCAATGGGTCTATGAATTGGTGCAACAAATGGATTCCGTATAGTTGGTGCATCTTAGAGTTAACAACCGAACTATCCAACTAGTAAATAAAACTCATGTGTTTTATTTGGTTATGATTGTTTTTTCTTTCACACACACATTCTAGGTTATGTTTTGTTTTGGTGTTTTCCATTTGTTGTTTTACCTTCACACACATTTTTTGTGCATGCATGGAAGAGAAGTGGAGAAGTTGACAATTGAAGAAATTTGGGGTTGCCCCACTCACATTGTCTCTTCCTAGTAAACAATGTCATGACCCAAAAAAAAGTAATAATCATCATTGTTCGATTACAACTAAGGACAATTTCAATTATGAAGAAATCTTTCATCTTTCAACTATTAGGCATTGGAAAACATTTCACAAGATAATACCAAAAAGTTTGGAAAACCAAAAGAATTAATACAAAATTTTGATGTATAAAATTCGTGAAGAAAAAATTGAAAGTACAAAATTCATGACCATCCTCATAGATCTTGTAGATGGTCAATATGTGAAATTGGTATGTGTTGAATATGCACACCTAAACTCATTCACTGATGTCAAAAGCACTTACGTAAACATTGATAACTAAGGGATTGTAGAGGCAAATATAAAATATTAATCTAAAATTAGAACAATTCATCTAAAGTACATCAACTAAAGAAGTTAAAAAAACAGTTGTGACAATATTTTTTTGTGTCTAACAAATGGCAATAACATATTGTTGGAAGTTGTGCATGATCACCCACCAAAACCACTAGTTTAGAATGATATGGTTCATTTGTATCATTTTCAACTTGGCATAGTCTAGTTTCAACACTTTGCAACAATGTATTCATCATCATTGACATTTTGTCAATAATGATGATGTTAGCTTTTTTGAAAATTTGAAATTCAACACTTAATTCTTGTAATGGCCAAACATGTCATTTGTATTATATATGAAACATGTTGTGGACAGTTGAAACTTTTGAACTAAACCTTGATGCTGCACATCTTGTTGTTGTAATAAGGATAACCTTTTTCTTCAATAACATATAATATTTGGTCAAATACCAAATGAAAATGTCTTTCCACAACCAAGAGTTGTTGACATGAAACATGATCACAAATAATGAATATGCATAGTTATAAAGAATAATTGCTTATATAATTTAGCAAAGATGCAAAATATTTTGTAGAATTTGGGTTTTACAAAATAAATATAAAAACTGATTACCATATTATGTCTTTCATACATGCAATATAAATATGCATAACTTCTAGATGGTAGTTATTTTGATATTTGAAATGAAATGAAATTTAATATTCACAAAAATAAAATAAGTTATGTACTTGAAATGACATGTAACCATTTGTTTTAGAACAAATGATGTTGAATATGTGCATTTGTTCATATGAAAAATTTGCATTTTCTAAAGAATCACCAACATCATGTATCCAATAATTTAGATCAATTTGCAAAGATAAGATTAAGGTTTCTCTTAATATTAAAAATATTTTATTGCAAAAAATAAAGATGATAATAACTGACTAATTAATTCAAAAATCACACAATTGATTTGAATTTTTTTCAACCCACCTTTGTGTGATTGGATGTTGAGCTGCATGTTGTTTAACAAATATAGTAATGGGAAATCCATATTTGCAAGTTCCAATGTGCGTATTTGTTTTGCATTGTGACCCACATTGATGCATTTGTTTTCATTCCATTAGCTTGAACAATGTCAAATCATGTTCATTGCTTAACAATACAAATTTTCTAAAGTGTTCATTAATAGTAACAAATACCATTGTAACTATTTTATTTGTGATGTGGTCAACATCAATGTCATTTATCCATAATATGATGCATGCATGTACAGAACCTGGGTGAAAGTACAATTTGAATTTAGACAATTCTTGATTATTGTTAGCATAAATGGAATGTACCATAAAATGAACATTTATTAAATAAAATATTTAAAAGCATAATTATTTCAATGAATAATATGATCATATTATTTTACTTATGGTTGATTATTATTATACCATTTTTTTCCAACAAGTTATACAATATTAAACTTGTTATAAATTCAATGCATGTAAGTGTGTTTTGACAATAATATTTGACAAGATTTCAAGCTCTATGTTATTGGATTTAAGTGTTTAATAAATGATTGCATCAAAATGTACTTGTTTAATATTTTGTTTATGTTAAATTAATTATGCTTTCACCCACCTTGATGTTATAATTCTAATCGTGTTACATGATGTTTGATAATGCCAAAAATGTTTTCACCACCAAGAACATAGGTTGACATGAAGGCTTGCAACCCTATGAAAAATAATGCAATACATTCAACTAGGCAATCCTTCCAAGAAAATGTCTTCAATTTCTTTCCATCTCAAATTTGATGTTTCATCATAAATCAAAGTGAGGAAAAAATGAGGCATTCTAAAGTTCTTCATTAACACTAATAACTTTTTGAATTGGGTATGGTGCCATTGTGGTGTTAATGGAATACAAGGTGGTAATTTGAACTTCATGATATTCTTGAAAACATCAATTTCTGACCATTGAGGATGTTGGCGTTTTAATCTTTGTACATCCCTCTCCAAACATAAATGTTTTGTAGCATTCAATAGTTGAAATATTTGTTGCACTTGGTACATCAAGAGTAAGTATGGTGGATATATAATGTAAAAATAGAGAATAATGTAGACATTCTTTGGTTTAAAATAAGGCAGTAAACCACCAATTCCATCATATGCCCCACATCCATGTGGAAATAGGAAAAGGAATAATGCCTTTTCAAGTAACATGCTCAATGTTGGATTGGTGCACATGCCATCTTCTCAAACCAATAACCTTCTAGTCTTAAAAGGGTTGTCATTGTTGCGCATAGTTAAATCTCCAATTTCAAAGGCATCATCAAAATTGTGAAGAATTCCAAGACACATGTCAAAAAACAATGACAAATTTTGAGTGAAAGGTTCAACATCCATACTTGAAAAAGGCACCAATACCAATTTTTGCAAGTATTTCTTCTAGAATAGAAGAACATAAAACACATAATCCATGAGTTGGATTTGGTTTTTCAATATTGGTGACATATTTTTGTATAAGTGGATTTGAAAACAAATTTTGGTGCAAAAGATCTTTAAGGGCCAAATTAGCATCCTTCGATGT
>Ga0116228_10006166_pt1 | contig 10717 bp, 4 predicted proteins | sample S1TSphfallax_2_FD_89694 | JGI IMG/M metagenome (GOLD analysis project Ga0116228, IMG submission 89694) | Host-associated microbial communities from peat moss isolated from Minnesota, USA - S1T2_Fc - Sphagnum fallax MG | ecosystem: Host-associated > Plants > Peat moss > Unclassified | place: USA... | reverse complement strand
TTTAATTATTTATGAATCATGTATTAATAACTTATGAGTAACTAGATAGCTAGTTTGTTAAATATTAAGAAGTTATTGTTTATTTAAATAATTGATAATCAATACTGAATATTTGTAATGTATAATCTATAATTTAAATATATGTAAATTAGTCATTGTTAATTAAATGATTATCTAATTATCTAGTACGTGAATTGTTTAAAAATCTAAAAACTAAGAAAGTAAGGCATGAAGAAAATTTTGGAAGTACAACTTAGTTTGTGAAGAAGTTGCAACTTCAAAACTTATCCCATATTGTTTGTTCTTCATTCTTACTTTGAACATTATATAAACAATGGGGTGTGGTCATCCAATTTCACATTAAAAAATTTATGCATATGGGATGAACAAATAAAAAAATTCAACCCAAAACAAAAAAATAAGTTATGCATATTTCTAAAATATTTACCTTCCCAACCTATTTATCTACCTAGGTAGGTAGGTACTTAGTTTGACCTACCCACCTAGGCTAACCTATGTACCTACCTACCTAAGTACCTACCTATATGAGTAGGTATTTTACCTAAGAAGGTAAAACCTACCTACTTATATTTTTACTTAAGTAGGTAGGTTGGTATGTAACCTAGGTTTGTAGGCCCTTATTTATGTACCTAGCTAGGTACCTACCAACCTATTTTTTGTAATGCCATGTGGCATATTTACATTGGGCCACGTGTCATAATATAAAATCATCCAAGTATTTGAATTGAATGTCCTAGATTATTTCAAAATAATAATAATAATAATAATAATAATATTTTAAATAATCAAATATTAAGACACGTGGCAAAACATCATTTACCCTCAATTGTGACCAAAATAGTTGCATCTTAGTCACATGTGACAATACGTATACAATGTAGTCAAAGGATGAAATGTATTTGTTGATTTTTTCTTTCATACAATACCCTTTGTCATTTGCGACTAATTTATCACATGCGACTTGTCTTAGGCGACTAAAAGGATTTTAGTTGCAAAATGTCTCTTGCGACTAAAATTTAGTTACAAAGACTAGTTGAAAATACATGTTTTTCTTCTAGTGATTCTAATCATGGATGTCACATTCCAATAACTCAAACCCATGTGGAAGACCCTAAAATCTAACCAACATTGTGGATTTGTTGGAATTTTTTGTTTGCCTTCTAATAAATGTCATTGGTAGCAAAGCCTTATGGCTAGCTCCTATTTGCCATCCTAGTTGATAATATACAATTTCTTCCCAAAAATCTAACATAATCCCTAAGGGGTATGGAACCACCCCTCCAAACAATATGTCATAAGATGTAACATGTGTAACCACTACTTTGGCACACATTGTGGTATAATCCATGAGTTTGTTAAGATTAACTTGGATGACAATTTATTGTTTGGTTAATCTTCAATCATTTTTAATTTACCCATAGATGTCAAAATCTAGTACATGTTTGGTTCAAAATTGGCATTGGTCAACCCGAAACATGAAAAAACATTCTTAAAAGTATGACTTCATTTATGATTAATTTTGTAATCATACTAGACATTACATGATTAAGGGGCCTTTAATTGTGTCAGATGAGTTGTTTAAGACAAGAAATCATTGAATGTTCAACATATCATTTTTCCTTGTATAGTCATAAAGGACAATTTTCAAATTACATAGGACAAGTCATGAAGGTCAAGCCATATATATTGTTGAGGTTTCATGATATTGAATGACTAAAATATGATTAGTAGACAATGGACAATTTAACCAATCAAATTTATATTTAGATTGAAATTCATTTTTTATATTATTATTAAAAAATAATTTTTAGTAAGGAGGTAGCACTACTAGAAATTTTGGGTTTTGCAATTGTTGTTTGCAACTAAAATTTAGTTACATGTGACACATGCAACTACAAATTTGTGTAGTTGCTTAAGACAAGTTGCACATGACATTCAATTGCATGCAACACTATGTATGCAACATGTATATACAATGTTAATATACATGCTCATCCATACATACTAATCCAAATGTAGTTGCACCTTATGTGTAATTCTCCTTGCAACTACATGCAACTAATAAAAATATGACACATGTTCAAAAATTGGACAACTAACTTGTGGATACGTGTCACTAATTAATTTTTATTTTGTTTTCAAAATTAAAAATTCATTGGATTAATTTCAATCATTAAAATTTATGCCACTAAGATGATGACACGTGGCACAACCATGGAACATTCATTGACCATTTGACACGTGTCCATTTTAAAACACCAATTATATGGTGACACGTGGAAATTAAGGCCCACCTATTTTTTATTTTTTAATATTAATTAATAAAATCTAAATCTTCTAATTTATAGCTAATAAGACGTTGACACGTGTTGCCTAAGTAGGTAGGTTATTATTAAACCCTATTAGGTGAATAGGCTTACTTAGGTATGTAAGTAGGTTGAACATAGCTAGGTTTAAGCTATATAAGTAAGATTAGAATAATCCAATTTTATTTTAAAGATTAACCATTTCATAAAGGTCAATTTTTTTTTATTCACTCATCCCCAATGGCATTTGGTGTTTCGTTATTACAAATTTATTGCTCCTGCTTATATACTAAACCAAATAGAATTGGAAGCCAACGGATATGGGATAAAAAATTCCATTGCAAACCTCATGAACCAACTTAGTTGCACATTAGCTACAACTAATGTATTAGAGTATAGCAGCCAATGGAGGGTTCTATTGTTTCTAGTGCCCAACAAAACTTTAAGCCCTCCTCTTGGCACTTCTAAAAAAATAAGAATCGTCAAAAATGGATTAGAAATGAGAAAGTTATGGCCCCCCAAAGTAAAGGGGGTCAAAAATTCAAAAAAGACCATTGAACACTATAAAGGCCAATTCTTAAACACCCAAAAAGTTCTTTTTATGTTAGTTTTTTTGATATTAAAGTTCGAATATGATTTGTAGAACTTCAGTTGCCGCTCCTATAGCACTTTAAATCGTTTAAAATGAATAAGAAATAAAAAAGTTATGAGGTTTGAAAGTAGGAGGGGTCCAAAGAAAAAAAAAAAAACATGTTTTGTAATTTGGAAAAAAGTTTATTTTTCTTATTTTTCATGTTTTTCTTCTTGTTAATTTTTCATTACTCCTTGTCTTTTGCACTTCAAAGATGATTGTAGGATATTTTTAATAATTATAATTACTCAATGAAAATATGATTTTAACATTATTATTTAGCTTAAACTAGTTATTAGCTTAAGATGTTTATGTACTTGTAGGTTAATTCCTGTAGCCCATTTACATTAATATTTAACATAAATAATAAATTTAAATATATAATACCTATGGATTATATATATATAATTGATTATCATTATAATTATGATAGAGATTTAATTGATAATTATGAACATTTATAATATATTTTAATATTTTAATATTAATTTATTCTAATTTTATTTTATTTAATCAAATTTACATTTTCTGAAAATATTCCAAATATAATAAAATAATTTTTTTGACTTGCCAAACAAATATTTAAATATATTTGACAAATAAAATTTTGAAACTTGTAATATATATTTAAAGCATCGTTTAGTTTAGCTTAATTTAATTTAACGTAATTTAGTTTATTCATAATTAATTTAGCCTAACTTAATTTAACCATTGTTAGTTTTAGCTTAATTTATTTTAGCCATAAATAATTTAACTTAACTCAATTTAACCATAATTATTTTGGCCTAACTTAATTTAGCCATAGTTCATTTACCATAACTTAATTTAGCCATAATTAATTTAACCATGGTTAGTTTTAGCATAATTTAATTTAGCCATAAATATTTTAACCTAATAAAATTAAGCATGGTTAATTTTAGCCTAATTTAATTTAGCCATGGTTAATTTAACCTTTTTGTTTATTTAGCCTAAGGTAGTTTAGCTATGGCTATTTTAACCTAGGTTAGTTTAAGTTAGCTTAAGTTAACATGGGGTTAACCTTAATACTAAAGGCACATAATATTATTACACATAGCCTATATAGATATATTGAGTATAATAATTTAAGTATGTATAAGTTTAAGCCATTATTTTTATGACATGTGTCCATGTTCTACACATTTAGTTACACGTTAGTTGCACACACAACCATATGGCTGAAAATTTATACAATACCAAATTTATAGTTGCAAACATGACCAAGATAGTTACAAATGACAACCAAATGCATGCTAGTTGCATAGTGAATGGTTACAAACGACAAGATTTCTAGTAGTGTAGGTAGGTGGTAGCTTAACCTAATTTACTTACTCTAACTACTTTAGTTTAGCCTATCTACCCTAGCCTTTTAGAAATGCACATGGGTTGCAATTATTAAAAATTGAACCCCTCACTCAATGATGATAAACCAAGTCTTTACCAATGGACTACACCATCAAAAGGTGTTGACAATTGTTGTCAAGTTTTTTTTTTCACATGTTTATTCATATCATTATAATACTATGAAGAAGATAGTAGGCAAGTTGTAGGATGGTAAGTAAGAGGTAGGTAGGTAGGTGAGTGGGTAGGCAAGGAGGTAGGTGGGTAGGTAAGTAAGTAGGTAGGTTGGTAGGTAGGTGGTGAACATTACCCTTGTCATTATAAATTAATTATTTTTTTATCAATTTCCACCTAGTTACTCATATTTTAGTCATTTCACAATCGTTTGAAACTACCATGTGCGAATATTATCTATTCCATTGTATGGCAGTCATTATTTAGTCATACATCAACTACTATGTTGTTCAAAATATAGTCATTTGATAGTTGCATTGAAAAGCCATGTCATCATTGTCGATGTCATTTTAGACAATAGTCATTTTATAATCATATAATTGACAACTAGAAGTTCACATTATTTTGTCCTTTATCATGGAGTCCTATGGATGAAAAATTTGTGAACTAATGATTTTGTTATTATTATATGTGATCTTATCATCTATTAGTCACAAAAGCAATTCATAGGATTAAGAATAATGTTTGTTAACAAAAAAATTGTGGGAAATGAACATGCTCAACACCATATTGAAGGTCCAACTTCTTGTCAACACCTCAAGGTTCCAACATTCAAATGTGTAACTTGTCATTAATATGAACATTAAAAATGTCTTTACTAATTTGAAAACCCTAACTTGGTTCTGATCATCATGGTCTTTTCAAACATTTATCATAGCTTCATTTGGGGCTACTGAACCTATAAATTTCAAAAATATGCTAGGTTAGCTTGATATATATATGGTTGCACAAGAAGAAAACTTGTCCTTTTCCACCCCCACACATTGCGATTATTATTTGATTTGATTAAATTTCAATTACAATTGGCCTTCTTAAGTTTACAAGTGGCTTGTTGCACCAATTAATGGTCAATATTATTCATAGTTGTTACATTCACTTTGTTGTTCACTTATGAGTATAATTTGAACTTTATTTAATTTCTTAATAATTTCAAATTGTTGTCATGGAAATTGAAGTAGCCTTTAACTTCATTTACATAATGCATTATAATGTGATTTTAAAAATATTTCTTCAACTATCAACATGGTGCATGAATTGAACCATTAACTTTCAACATGTTGAAACCATTACTTAAAAGTTGTATTTTACACTTATCACAATTTATTAAACCACATGTAACAATTTTAAGCCCCATATTTATATTAGAATGAATTAATGATTTTTCCACATCTCTTCGATTATCAACATTTGTACATGAGTTGAACCATTCACTTTTAATATGTTAAAACCATTACTCACAAATTACATCTTACATTTATTATAAAGTAATAAAACACATACAACTAAATAATTTGTAATAATACTTGAATGGTTTAGTGATTTTTTCACATTATTTGAATTATCAACATCTTTACATGAGTCGAATCATCCACATTGAATTTATTGAAACCATTATTCAAATGTTGCCTATTACACTTATTAATATATATTGAAACACACATAACAACTTAATGTTTCACATTTATACTTGAATGGGTTAGTGAGTTTTTTCACATCTCTTAAACTATTAACATTTGCACAAGAGTTGAATCATTCATTTTGACTATGTTAAATCCATTATTCATGAGTTGCATTTTGCGTTCATCAAATTTTTTTTAAATGTATGTATAAAAATTTGAAAAGTCTCACATTTATATTTGAATGGGTTATTGATTAGATCAAAATGTTCATGCATGCAAAGTCTAAGATGCATGTAGACCTTTAAATTAATTTTTTTCATATATTAAATTCATGTACATTTATATAAATTAAAATGTATGTTTTACCTTTAGCTTTTTCAGGCATCATGAACAAATTTATTATTATGAATGTTCATAATGTCACATTAAAAATCCCCCAAAAATAATTCGTAAAATTTTCTTCCTTTTTTTTCTTGGTGTATGAAAAGAATCTATGTCAAAAATAATGATTAGAATTTTAATATTAATATTATAAGAACATGATTTATCAACTTCTTTAAGCTTGTTTAGTTACAAGTTTATGTTTAAATATTTAGAGATGGACTTAACTTTTTCATTTTTAAAACATCAATGCATTATAAATGGTGATAATAATAATGACATCAATTATTATTTTAGTATTTTTATTTCTTCAATTTTGTAATCTTGTTCAAGATCATCCACAAGAAAATTTAACGATTTTTTGGTTATAAACCATATATGGAAATATAAAGTTGATAAAATATTTATATATTTTGGCTATAAGTCCTAGAATACACTATAGAATTATATCATTTTAAAAAATATAATAAGTAAACATAAAAAAATATTCTTTTCAAGAATTAAAAAATATTTTGTTGATGTTGATGGCCTTTTTTATGTTTACAAAATGGTGGAAATTCACCACAAAAAAACAATCAAGTACATTATTAATATATTTTTAAAAAAATTCAAAAAAACTAGAAAAGGTTTATAGTGATTTCAAAGATTGAACTTAAAATTTTCCAAATAAATTTGATGTTGAAATTGTTTGTGTTCAATGTTGAAATTGTTTGTGTTTAATGTTGGAATTATGTGTTTAATGTTGATGGTTTAATTCATGTATGAATCATTTTATTAAAAAAATATGATTTTGATAATTTAATGTCTATATTGACTACTTAAATTTATTTTTCCTTGAGGCCAATTTTTCCCAATTTAAGGCAGCAACATCAAGAAATGATTTTTTGAAAGAATTATTCTTTTGTTAAATTTAAAATATATATTGTCAATGATTTACAATAAAATATAGTAAATAACCATAATATTGAAAGATTTAAACAAATTTCCAATTACACAACTTGTCTATAACCAAATGTGGCAAATGTTTTATGGATGATTACCATTTTAACAACATTATAACAATAAATAAATAATATTAATCATATTGGGGAAAAGAAAAACTTCAAATTCTACAAAAAAATGAATATATTTTATGTATTGAAAATAAAATTGTAAAAGACTTAATGATTCCATTTTTGAATTGATATTGAATTTATAAACATCAAAGGTCAATTTAAACAAAAAAAAAATTATAAATTTATTCATGATATACAATTTCAATTTTTTAAAACCTTTTAAACTTAATTTTTATAAATTATTATTATTATTTGAATACCTTATTGATCAAATAATTTTTATATTCTAATTACAAGTCCTAAAACACATTATAGAGTTCTATTTTTTAAATTAAATTAAAAATGATTTTGATTAATTTTATATTTTAAAAATATCTAAAATCTTTTGTTGATTTTGATGGCCCTTTTTATGTTTGCAAAATGGTAGAAATCTACCACCAAAAAAACCTTCAGTTACATCATTAATTTTTATTTAGAATTTTCAAAAAAATGGATAAAGTTTATGATGATTTCAAAGATTGAACGTAAATGTTTTCAAATAAATTTGATGTTGGAATTATTAGGATTACTTTTAAATTTTTATTCATTAAGAGTTTCATCTTTTTTTCAATTTTTTTATCTCGATATTTTGGAAAGTTTTTTTGTTGTTTGGATTCTTCCTTGAATTTTCATTTTTCTTCCAACAAGAATTTCCAAATTAAGAAAATTCAAAACCAAAAAAACATGTTGGTTGGGAGGAAGGGGGTTAAATTTCAGCAAATTAAATTTTTTTTACTTCTACAAAGGAAAAAAAATGTAAAATATATTCTTACATCATTACATTTTATATATGTTGTGAATTTTTTTAAAGTTGTTTAATTAATTATTGGTATTGATGTATGATTAATCTTGCTAAAGAAATATGGTTTTGATAATTAAATAGCTATGGTTACTTAAATGCTTTTTTTTATGATCAATTTTTGCCAATTTAAGGGGGCAACAACATCAAAGAAGGACTTTTTGGGAAAACAAATTTGGGCCAATATATATTATAAATAATATATCATAAATATCCATAATATTGAAGGATTTAAACAAGTTTTCAACTACAAAACTTGTCTATAACCAAATGTTGGAATCTTCTTATGGATGATTAACATTATAACATCATAAAAAGAATAAATAAATAAATAATATACATATATATGGAAAAATAAGAACTTGCAATTCTTCAAAAAAGGAACATATTTTATGTAATGAAAATTTTAATAAAAAGACTTAATAAATGCACTTTTGAATTCACATTGCATTTACAAAGATTATAAGTCAATTTAAACAAAAAGGTATTTGTAGATTTATTCATGAGATGTTTTTTTTTTAAAAATTACCATTGTCAATTTATTTTTTTGTGAATTATAATAATTTGTTTGAATACATTATTGATTAAACTTCGAGATCATATTTCATTTGTAGCATTTGATTAAATTTTACAAAAGAAAAAGTATGTTAAAATTTGAATTTCCTAAACAATTTCATGCTAAACATAATAAAGTTAGGATTTTTTATTTTATTCATAAAGTCTGAAAATAGTTTGATGGTTAAGACCTTAATGTGTTTCCATAAGGTTTTGGTACAAAAAAACAAATTGTCCTTTTTCACCTTATAGATTGCAATTATTGTTTGATTTCAGTACATTTTAATTACATTTGGCCATTTTAAGTTTGTAAGTGGTTTGTTACATTAATTAATAGTCAATATTGTTCATAGTTGTTACATTCACTATGTTGTGCACTTATGAATATAAATTAGACCTTATTTAATTATTTAACAATTTCAAATTATTGACGTGGAAATTGAAGTAGCTTTTAACTTTATTTACACAATGTTATAAAATGGGTTAATGGTTTTTTTGACATTTCTTTAACTATCAACATTTTTACATGAGCCGAATCATCCATTGGCTAATTGAAACCACTATTCAAACATTGCATATTACATTTACCACTATATATTGAAACACATATAATAATTTAATGTCTCACATTTATACTTGAATGAGTTAGTGAATTCTTTTGCATCTTTTGAACTATTAACATTTGCACATGAGTTGAATCATTCACTCATCACAATTTTTAAAAAATGAATGTATAAAAATTTAAGAAGTTTCACATGTATGTTTGAATGGGTTAATTATTAGGTCAAAATGTTCATGCATGCAAAGTTTAGGATGCATGTAGACCCCTAAATTATATTTTTTTCATATATTAAATTCTTGTACATTTATGTAAATTAAAATGTATATTTTTACCCTTGTTTGTTTTAGACATCATGAACAAGTTTATTACTATGAATGTTAATGATGCCACTCTAGAAAAACCCCAAAAATAATCCCTAATTTTTTCCCCTTTTTTTTGTTGTTTGAATTAAAAACCATGTTAAAAACTATGGATTAAATTATAAAATTTCTAAGTATTATTATTATTATTATTATTATTATTATTATTATTATGAAAAATTATTAATATTTTATAATTAATATTTTAGTTTAAAACATGGTTTATCAATTTCTTTAGGCTTGATTGGTTACAAATTTATACTTAAATATTTAGATATAAATTTAGAATTTTAGTTTTTTTAATAACTAATTAACTATAAGTGGTGATCATAATAATGACATTAATGACATTTAATTTTTTCGTTTTTTCAATTTTGAAATCTTCTTCAAGATCAGCCATTAAAAAATTTAACCATGTTTTGGTTATAAGCCATATATGGAGGTAGAAATTTGTTAAAATATTTTTATATGTTGGCTATAAATACTAGAACCCATTGTAGAAATATATAATTTTAAAAATATAAAAATGTAAAAAAAATTTAAAAATCTTTTGTTGATGTTGATGGCCTTTCTTATGTTTGCAAAGTGGAGGAAATTTATCACAAAAAGTAAATCGATTACATCATTAATATTTTTTTCAATTTTTCAATTCATTTTTATGATGATCTCAAAGACTACTCTTAAAAGTTTTCAAATAAGTTTGAAGTTGAAATTGTTTATGTATTTAATGTTGGAATTATTAGAATTACTTTTAAACTTTTACTCATTAGGAATAACCTTTTTCTTTGAGATTTATGATTTCAATTTTTTTACATTTTTCTTGAATTTGCACTATGTTTTCCATTTTTTTCCCAACAAAAATTGCCAAGTTCAGAAATTTGAAACCAAAAAAATATGTATGTTGTGGGGGTGGGGGGGGGGGGGGGGGGGGGGGGGGGTATTTAAATATTTAAAAAAAAAAAGACAAAAAAAAAAATTTTTTTTTAAAGAAAAAAATAATAAAATATTTTTTCACC
>Ga0116228_10006164_pt1 | contig 10720 bp, 9 predicted proteins | sample S1TSphfallax_2_FD_89694 | JGI IMG/M metagenome (GOLD analysis project Ga0116228, IMG submission 89694) | Host-associated microbial communities from peat moss isolated from Minnesota, USA - S1T2_Fc - Sphagnum fallax MG | ecosystem: Host-associated > Plants > Peat moss > Unclassified | place: USA... | reverse complement strand
TTTACCCGCGAATGTTTACCAAATTACACTGTTTACCAATTAAAATTCTATAAAATTCTTTAAAATTCTTGCTTCTTTGGGCTTCCATAACATTCTCGCACCAAGAATGTCATAACTATGCATTATTGTGCATTAATTCACACATAGAATTTTTTGACACATTAATGTACCTGTTGAATCACATTAGAACCATGTGATGTGTAAACTTTTTTAAAATGTTTGTTTAATTTCCCTTTGATTAATTTATAAGTGAGTGTTTGTGATTTTTGAAAACACTTTCATTTGATAAAAACAAGTTATTATATAAGTACAAAGTTTTATGTAATAGAATCGTGAAGAGAATTGAAATTTTAGTTTTCAAAGCTTTGCCATAGTTGTGAATGTGTAGAATCCATGATAAAAGGATGTTTATTGAATGATAATTATACAAAGAAAATTTAAAAAATGAAAAAATATTTGTGTAAATAAAAATATAAACTTCCATAATTATGTAATAAACATATATAGTTTTGATCCTATACCAGCTTATTAGTCTACATAACCAGCCTTCCCTCATTTTAAAATTTATTGTTTACATAGTAGGAAGAGAACACATGTGCTTGTCAATAGCTAGATACATGGTTATAACCTTAAGTAACACTCGGTTGCAATAGTTCATGTTGTATAACATTCATTGTTTGCAAATTTTACATTGAACATATTGCATGTGGGTGCTGGGTTACAGGGGTGCATATTGCACTTTATAAACTTAATCATAAATTCCCCTTAAGTGGGGATGAGAATGACCAGTTTGGGCCAAATAGGGGATGAGATCCAAAATAGGGATCTAAATGTGTAGTTAAAAGAATAATAGGGGACAAAAAAGCTGATTAAATTGGTGCAAAAACTAATTTTTTCCCAAGTCTTCATTATTATTCTTTTGTTTTTGGGAAGGGGCAAGGGGTTGTGTACAAGTCCTCTCTTTGTTTTTTTTTAAAAAAAAAGTGTTGGGGGGAAGGTGGGTTGGGTTCAAGCTCATTCTTTTTTGGTTTTTGGAGGATTGGGGGGTGAATACAAATCCATTCTTTCTTTGTTTTTAAAACGTTGAGTGCACCCGACAAGTTTTCCTGACCCTCAAAAACCAAAAGAAGGATTTGTACCCACCTTCCAAAACCCAAAGACTATGGACTTTTTGAATAACTTTAATGTAATAGAAAGAGTTCTGAAGAGAAGTTTCAATTTCTAGTTTTGACACTTTAAATTCACTTGGAGGTTCCCCGAGTTTGATCTTGAAATCAATTCTTACAATTTTGAAACTTTTTAATTTTGATTCTAGCATATTTTTACCAAATTCAAGAATTTCTAGGCTTAGTTCAAAAACAAATTTTTTGTACACATTGCCCTAGAAATTTTATAAGCATAAAGTTTGTCAATGGATTAAAAAAGGGGTTTATATAGGTATGAAGTTGAACAATTCATTAAGATAAATATTTAATTATAAAATTTGGCCTATTGATTGAATTTCTCAAAAAAATCAACTTATTTATCTAAAGAACTTATCATATGTTAAGAATGTTTTTTCATGGTTCTAATTTTTCAATCTCAAATAACAAAAGACTAGTTCTATGGTCTAGTTCTTCTGGTGGTTGCAACAAAAGAGCACAAATTCATGTGTGTGTCATAAGAACCTAAACTTCCATATATAACAAATCTGCAAATGAGATACCCTCACAACCTTGCATTATATGATAGCCACTTGAGAAAGTTGTATGCTTGATTATGTTAAAACCCAAAAAATATTGTTTGCACTTTATATAATTATTCCTTCACAAAATTCTATTCATTGGAATAATAGTTTTTTGAAAATTTCAACACTTTTACAAATAATATAAATTAGTGTCAAAGCTGATGAGGTACTAAATTGTGTCACATTTAAGAATAACTAAACATTTTGGAAGTGCGAGAAGAAATGCACGTCTGTTGAGATTTCTCACAAACGTTGCCATTGAGCTATTGGATCAATTTCACATGGTTCTTTTTGTTACGGACAAATGGAAAGAGATCACAGTAAGGCCAACCCTAAATATAAATAATGAAGCATAAACAAAACGTGAGCTGACAAGGGGCTGTGGTTCAAGTTTGCAATAGACCCACAGCGTTGAACTTGTCCAGTTTACAGAAGGTTCATGTGTTTCGATTGAAATAAGACCTGCAACCTCTGCATGGATCACACGGACCTGTAAACGCTGCAAATAATCCAATTGCCACCTCCCGTCCCTGATCTTCTTTGGTGTTATATAAATTTCACAAAAGGTTTCGTTAAACTGTTTTTCTTGTAATGAAGTGGTTCTCATGTATTTGAGAAGAGTGGAGACTGGATTTCTTCCCAACTACACAATTATTATTAGTTGGGATGAAGTCAAACTCTTCACTTCCTTTGCTCCACTGCCAACAAAAGCAGACACCGAACAAAAAATTCACATTTTCAAAAGCAGAAAGAAAATTTCCAGTCATGTCACACACTTGTTAGTTGACGTTTTGAGAATGTTTCTGGCGATAGTATTCAGTACTCATATCGACTACTGGCTCTGAGTTGACACCTACACCTGCTACCATTTAACCTGGTTTGGTGCCAAGAAAAAGACTTGGTAATTGGTGGAGGTGAAAGGGGATTGGGAGAGCGTATCACTCCACAATAATACGTACATAAATCAAGCCTGTGAAACTGTAGCAAGTAGAAAAGAATCTATTGGCTAGTTTGACAATCCAGGTTTTCTTTTTCCTTTTTTCAATTCTTTTTCTTAGTTTTTCCATTTGGAAGAAATTGACAAGTTTTTGTTCTAAAAGAACATTAAACACTAAGCACTGAGAAAACATGTTTTTACCAAAAACATTTCTCAAAAATAAGTTTCACAGAAATAGCAAAAATTGGACAAATTTTTTTCCCAAAAGGGTAGCAAATCTAGTCAAGTTAACACTACAAATACACATTTTTCCAAAAACATTCCCAATTTTTTGTCCAAGAAAGGACAAAATTTCTGGAAAGAAAATCACTGAAGGGGACCAGTTGGAACAACTCCAAAAGTAAGTTAATCCCAGGCAGCAATACAGTTATCCTTAAAGTCAGACAATCAGGGGGCGAGAACGGCCAGTTTTGACATTATAGGGCATCAAACTGGAAATGAAAATTTTACAAAAAGAAATAACTGGGACCCAAACTAGTTTTCCCAGCAATATAATTAATACTTGAAGTCAGAATCAAATGTCATGGTATGAGAATTTGCTAAAACGTTGGACTCAAATTGATTGCCCTCGCAGGGCTATAAAATCATTTCAGTTCGTTCATTTTGCTTCAAACTGCGCGCTCTCTGTCCCTCTCTGTGTCCTCCCTCCCTCTCTCTCTCTCTCTCTATTCACCCCCCGCTCAAGAACAAACTCAGTGTTTCCTCGCTGCAAACTCGGTTCTCTTTCAGGTCTCGTGTCATCGGTAGGAGCAGGAGCAGCTTCTGGGCGAGTTGCATTTGAGTTGCCAAGCAGCAAACATGGTGCACACAGTGTCGCACACTGAGCCCCCTGCAGTGCTCAGCTGATGGCATCTGGGAGGCTTGCAAGCATGCCGATGAGATCTTGCCTGCACTCATGCCCAACTACTTTACAAAGAGTGTTTTTCTGCAAGGACATGGTGAGCCTGGTGGCATTCGCATCGTTAAGATGGGACCTGGTATGGCCAACTAGTACTGACTGCAATGCTACTATTAGTCATCAAAGCTATGTTTTGGCGGCCTATAATTTCGGACTACCGTAGTAGTATGATTTCAACGCACCATCGTGCTCGAATAGCTCGGATATTTTGTCTGTGTGGGATTGTTTGTTGTTATGATCTAATTTTGAAAGGAGTCATCAAGAAATTGTAGTTTTCATTACTAGTGGAGTAATGAATGTGGGCCGGGATATAATTCAATTGTTTTTTGTGAAGAATTTCTTAGTTTGATTTCGTTGAAATGGGTCCCTGCAGCCATTGCAAGTTCATTATTAGACTCCAAAAGAGTCCAACTATGTTAAAGAGCGGAAGTAGTTGGAACTTGGTGCTGCTCCCAACTTCTAGCACTAAAGGGAGTGAGAGGGGTGTGCTGAAAGCTCCGACATTAGACTAGGAAGAGGGACAAGTATTTAGTTATTCGATCTTGCAACAAACCAACCACAAATTGGTTAGTTCACCTTCGGAAACACTCTTGGTGTTGGGACAAGCCACGGGCAACATGAACTCACTTGATTCACCATAGCCCGGATTCGGGGGAAGCCACCACCTTCCCCCATATAGTATTTTGTGCGTTGCTTCGCCGCACCCACATCCAAATGGCTTTTCTTCTCGAGATTCTCAAGGAAGAGTCCTGAAACTGTCTCGGTTTGGACTCCCAAATCTTTGGGAGCTCGTAACTCCCGGCTCATACCTCGGATTGGGATGAGGTCTAAAGCGAACTTGTAGCTCTCCTCAAAAGCTTTCCAACAGTGTGTCACACTCTATCTGCACACACTGGGATCGGGTCGATTCCCGACTTTTAATGGTCGGGAATCAAATTGCCAGTTTGACATCCGACCTTTCTTTTGACCATAACTTATGTTGTAGATGTCGAAATGGCTCATGTGAGGCCATTTTCGACATCTACATTTCAAGACCTTTCCAATGGTATAAATAACACCTCAACATGATGTGTTTTGACCTTTGCAATTGAGCTCTAAAGTTGCGGGAATCCCGGACGACTCCAAGTTCCCACTTTTGATAGTGTGAGTCTCATCTTCACACTTGCCTCAAAGTGGGGTTGCGATAGAAATTCAATGACCTTTAAAAGCAACATGTATGGAAGTGACCAGCTATTGTAACATCTTCATTATGTCAAAGCTCTTGGCTCCATCTTGAACACATAAGAAATGTAATGTCTTGGATGCTTGAAAGCTCGAAAAAAACATCCAAGAAACGTAACATCTTAGACGCTTGAGAAGAACACACAAGGTTTTGGATTTTGCTCAAGATGAACACACAAAAAACACAATGTTTTGGATGTTGTTCGAAAAACGAACACAAAGAAGCAAGAAAGGTTTTGGATGCTGCTCAAAAAGGAAATATTGCTCACGGCATGCACCTTGTGCAATCTCGACCTTGTGGTCGAAAATGAAGTGAAGTAGTTTACATTCATCCAACAACTCACGTAAGAAAACTTTATGCATTGTGGACCGCTCATCTTCGTTTTGATAATGACCCGTCCTTTTAGTCACTAATCTTCTACCTGGTAGTTTTGCCTTTGTGTGCAGAGTGGTTTTTTGTTGATGCAAAGTTGTAAAGTGTAAGCTTTTTTGAATAAATTAAAGAGCAAGAAGTCGTTGTATGTGTTCATGCACACTACTGTATGTGAATGTTTAGATATCATGTATGCATGCCAATAAATTGAATATGAGCATCATTTTGTGTTTAGTGAATGCATCTTTATTTGTGTTTCTCAGTTTTCTTCATGAAGGTTAGATCCTAAGCCAAGTGATCCAAAAACGGACTCTCATCATGATGAGGTGCCATGATAGTTGTAGCAACAATAGTTGAGGCAAATGAGGAGGATGTCCCCATGCGCACAGGCAACGACAGCGTCGAAGAAGCCCCATGCATACCGTCGCTCCTTTTCCCTTTTTCTTCTTCTACTCTTCCTCCTTCTCCTCCCACTTCTTCTTTTGTGTTGTCCAAAACCGTGGAGCACTAGACCATCGAAGCCCTTGACTAATGACGAAACCCTCGATGACCAATGAAGCTTTGCACCGACGAAGCCCTAAAATTGTTACTATTTCACTGGACCCTCAACACCATTTCCCACTTGTTTCGGAGGTCGTTATATCCTAATCTTTGTGCTTTGATGTTCTTTATATTAAGCTCAACTATTTGGTCGTGCCAGTCAAGGTTCTCTAGTTACTAAAGGATACCAAGACAAATTTGGAAGATAAATATGCGTTTGTGAAATGGCTCAATCCAAGTGTTGCACAGTTCACCCACTTTGATGATGAGGTAATTTCTAATCTCTCTTTATAGGTCTCAGTGGACCTTTTGTATTGTTTTTCAAATTGCTTCTCTATGCCTTAAGCTTGGATACTTGCTTATATAACAAGAAGTTAAACTCAAATGAATCTTTACCCTCACAAGCTTGTTGCATCTTGAATGAACATATTATTGACTTTTTTAATTAGCTATGACTTTTGATCACTAGCCAACTTTGTGAATGGAAATTCAACACATCTCTCACATTGCTCTTGGAAATTCAACAAAAACTCAGGACACCACATGTTTGTCTAATGTAAGTAAAAAATTATAGGGTTTAGATGCTAATCAAAATCATTCGTTTGTGATGAAAAGAATCACCTAGATATTATTTAAATAAGTTGCCTTTGTCTCCTTTATAAAAAATTGCAAGAATACTTAATATTTAAGCAAAAAAAACGCTGGAAGCAACTTGCACAAGAATACATGCATTTGAGTTGTACATTGTTGAGTTCATTGCCAAGGGGGAAGTGGTAAGAAGTAGTAACCACTTCCATTCTACATCAATTTTGAGTTTTCTATTAATGGTTTTGGGGGGATAAAATTTCCTACAACCTTTAGTTGTAGATTACACCAAATATGCCATAGTTCTACAAATCTAGAACGCTCCTATTGAAGACCATGAATGTCTATAATCTTGAACATATTTTGATTTTTACAAGTAGTTGTCAAAACTTCAAACTTCTAGCAAAGTTTTTAAACATTTGTACCAATAGTCTAAAGTTGCCCATCTGCCATACAAGTATTTTATGCATCTTATATGACTGATACATAAGACCAACATAATCTGATATGCTAATTAATGAGGTACACTCTTATATGCAATATCTTATATTAGATTAATTAATTAATTGATGTAATTAACAATATATCTTATGTTGGTCTTGTGTACTAGTAATATTTTTGTAGAAGGAAGTTGTTGAAGAGGTGCCTGGTAAGTTTGCTAAGAGGTGCCCTAGTAAGAAGCCTTACATGATGTGGAGGTTGGAGGATTGAGGGTATAGAGATGTTTCATGGTTCTATAAATTACCTGGTAGTGCTAAGATATTCTGTGCATTTGCACAATATTTTGTAAAGATGAACCTTGATAAAGAAATATGCATCTGAGTAGGTTTGGACTTGAGTAAAAATATATTTTGCTATAGAAATCTACATTAAATGGCCTCTTGGTTGGCCTAAGGGAGGTCACCTTGGACCTTAGATGTAGCTCTTGTAGAATGCCCATAGACATTTTTTATCCTGTCCTTTTGTCTTATTCAATGTATAATTATATTATTAATAATATATAATGCTGATTAATTAATCTAATATGTTAATTTGCTAATTAATAAAACTACATACAACATTAACAAAGTGGATGTTGGTCTTATGTATTAGTTTATAATTGTTTTGTTGTGTTTTTACCAAGTTGTGGAGTACATATGGGAGATTGTTGGATCACAGGTTATAGGCAAGCTACATGATTAGACTGCATTTCTTCAAACTGTATCTTAAAAAATTTGCTGACTAGGTATGTGATGTATTGTTACCTCAATTTTGTCTTCTAAATGTCTTGCTTAAATAAGGATTTGTAATCCTTTTAATGTAAGATAGTTGTAATTCAAGTTCTGTAAAAAAACTTGTAGTTGTTGTCTAGTAAAATTGGCAAGCTTCTCGGTTCATGGGGTGGGCATCAAACAACAGTGCTCTAAATGGAAAGGGGAGGAAGCTATGTATTCACACTTGCTACAAATGGAGGCATTTGTGGCTGGCATGTAGCATCCCTCAGCCCTCTTGACTCACTTCTCCAGACAAAGTTGTCATCAAGGACTAGCACATTCACTCAGTAGTGGCTACTAAGGTATAGTAGTCAATCACTGGAAAATATTCAGTACCCAAATTGTTCTTAGTAGTTAGTTGGATTGAAAGGGTTTAGTGTTTAGGGTTTAGGGTTCAAAGATACAAACCAAATCTTCTCAAGAGCCCATAAAATCATATAGTGGGTTAGATCTAAAGGGTTAAGGGTTTACGGTTCAAAGATGCAAAGCAAATCTCTTCAAAAACCTATAAAATCATTTGCGTATTTTGCAAATTGTTGATACAAACTATTACAATCTACTCTGCTCAAGTTTAGGTGGAACATTGCTCCCTTACTCATGATTTTGCCCTTGATCTCAAGGTGTTTGCTAGTACGTGGAATGTGACCCAAGGGGAAATTTTATGCTGTTGACGACAATGTTCAAAAGGTGGAATGATGGTTACTGAAAAGCAAGGACATGCACTTTAGCAAAATACTTGAGGTGTTTTTTAACAAACAACTATGTCGAGGTAGGAGTGTCATAGAAAACTCATTTTGCATTTTGAAGAAAACATTGCTTTCGAAAACAAACTTGCATGTCCTTTTTCTACTTGATGTGGTAGTTTGTTGTTGCATTCCTTACAATATGATACCCAATAGGATTTTGACATTAACATATTGTTGACTCAGTTAAAGTTGGAAAATTTTGTGTAGAATACATGTTCATGGTTAGAGAAGAGGAGGGTAGGAAGAAACAACATATCAGATCCCTTCCACTAGAGTGAAAACTGTCATTACAATCTATCAAACATTGTTTTTTATGAAACACTTGTGTATGAAGAAGATCTGCTTTTTAAAGGGCCATCTTTTGGTGAAGGCCTTCGAAAAATTCCTCCCACAATGGGAATTCAAGTAGCCACGATTGAGAATCAAGCACGGTTTAATGGTATGGATTTGTTGATTGGTTCATTTGAGGGTTTGGGCTGAAGTTTCTCCACATTTTGGAACAATCTTCTTGGGTTTTCCCAATACACAAATGTCTTCTCAAGACAACATTTTGTATATGATGGTGCTTTTGAACCTTTCAATGTGGGACAACCACATTCTGGTGCATCTTGGATTGAACACCCCTTCTCTACACCACCAAAGAGCCCCAAGCCAGTTGCAAAACTAGTAGGCTCACTCTTTGAAGAATTTCCAATTGCAAAAGCTTTCACTATTGTTTCTTTTTCCAGTGCTAAAGGTGCAACCTTCATGCAAGCAAGGCAAGCCACACAAGAAAGGGTTGCTACTATCAATGCCCTTGAAAATACCACCAGTTTTTGCAAAACTGAAAAACAAGCCAGCCGTTGTGAGGCTGTGGCAGACAAAACTATTGTCGGGACCACACTATATTTAGGAGCTATGGTGGTGTTTGCCAAGCTTGCATCAATAGTCACATTTTTTGAGAATAAGCCCAGAGAAAAAGTAAAAGCTTCTTGGATCACAAAGGGGGTGGGCGTTGTTGACCCATAAATTTTATCTCCATCGACAACTTCAAATCTTTCTGGGTTGGTTGAGTTTGGGCACATCAAAGTTTCGATGAATGTGGGACGGAGTAATGCTTTCTTTGCAACTGGGGGAGGAAATGGAGTTTACAAAAGCACCATTGAGGGGATATGTCCATGCAGGACATCTTGTGCCATTGGAGCTCGGCCTTCACCCTTTGAAGGACACAAATATGTCAACTAAAGCTATTGTGTGCACAAAGACTTTAGTATTGGCTGCATCCAACGTTCACCTCCAAGTCTAGGACATTGAAAGTGCAACCAAAGAATGTAGTGCAGTAATTGGAATTGTTGACAATTTGACCGAAGATGAAGATATCGCTACTTATCATGTGCTTCTTGTCCACATGGAGCCTATTTCATACTTGGCTATGGATGTAGCCTACCACATCATGTGGAGTGGTCATAAAGATGAGAAGGTGCGAGGTTGGCCTATGTAAGTTGTGACTGAAAAACCCATGACCACCACTGTTTTAATTCTCATGTGGGAGGCACATCAGAGTCTAGTGGCTGCCATTGCAATATATTCATATGGTAGGATGGAAGAAGCGTTCTACACTTAAACCCATTCTCACGAAATGTTGGATGTAAATCTTGATGTTTTTTGTGGGCGGGTGAGCTCTAAGTAGGATCAAAAAGTGGGTTCATAAATGTGTGGCCTTGTGAAGTAACATTTAGTGGCTTAGTCCATGGGCAAGAAGATGAAATGATAACAATTTTTTTCTTTGCTAGATTGTGTGTGCCACTGTGTGGGTTAATAATCAGAAACAACCCTTCACAGACCAAACTCTACTTTCTGGTAGTGGTTGAGGACTCAACTAGCTACATGTGGGCTAAAGGGATTCTCTACATTACTTTCGAGTATGTGCCTTTTTGTTGCATGTTTAGTTACAAAGATCATCTCAGAATGATGTTGCAACATGGTTTATGTTTTGGTTCCATCTGTTGTGTTGACATTGCTTTCCTTTCTCTTCCTACTTGCACTAGAAGAAAAACCTTGATTTACAACTTATGTCTACGACTGTTTTTTAGTCGAAAGAGACATTTTACAACTAACTATCTAATAGTTGCTTAAAACAAGTCGCAGACGATAAATAATTGCATGAAACATTACATCAGGATGACGTCATCAGATGGTAGATGAAGCCTACATTTAGTATATACCGTTTCATCTGATGGGGCCAATATATACATAATGTATACAAGGCATCATTTTGTGACTATAAATTGCAACTATTTTGGTGGATCCAAACTCCAACCATGTGGAGACACATGTTAACTATTGAAATACTTCAATTATATTTCCTTAAATCCTTCTAGATTTATCTAGGTCATTGGATT
>Ga0116228_10006162_pt1 | contig 10721 bp, 6 predicted proteins | sample S1TSphfallax_2_FD_89694 | JGI IMG/M metagenome (GOLD analysis project Ga0116228, IMG submission 89694) | Host-associated microbial communities from peat moss isolated from Minnesota, USA - S1T2_Fc - Sphagnum fallax MG | ecosystem: Host-associated > Plants > Peat moss > Unclassified | place: USA... | reverse complement strand
ATTGGGCCAATTTCCAACCAAGGGAGAAATCAGCTATGAAAAAATCAGCCATTGAACATAAAATTCAGCCATGGAAAACTTCAAACCATGGGAGAAATCAGCTATGGAAACATCATCCGTTCACCATAAAAATCAGCTGTTGAAAAAATCCAACCAATGAAAAAATTAGGTATGGAAAAAAATCGGCCATTGAATGTAAAAACTGACCATGGAAAATGCCCAAACAAGGAAGAAACCTAGTACGGAAAAACTCGCCACTAAACATGAAAACCAGGTGTGGAAAACTTCCAACCAAGGAAGAAATTAGCTATGAAAAATTCAGCCATTGAACAGATCAGAAAGAACACAATTCACCCCTTAAAATAACAGAAAAATACAAGATTGCGGAAAGTATGTTTGCTATGGAATCCCTAATCTTCAAAATAGGCCATGGAAAAATGATGTTGTCGCTTGCCTTTCAAGTGCACATTGAATTGGTTTATAAGTTATTATTGTTGATTTTCAATATGTTGTTGCATTGTATGACGATATTCTTTCACACTTGCCTTCCTTTGTTGGATTTCTTTGACCATGTGATACACTTATGAATGTCAACTTGAGCAAATTTGATTGATGCATAATGTAATCTACTATCCACTTTGTCATTTGAAATCGCACATTGAAATGTCTTTCATAGCACATGGTCAAAATAAGAGCCATCAAATAGCTCGATTGTGTCAAGATCATCACATGACACAACTGATTTGAAAGCTTGAACACAAATTTACAAATTAGAGCCCTTGTCCTAAACTTATAAGGTTAGAATCTTTTGTGAGTGAAAACTTGTCAAGGATGTTTGAACTTCACAACCCTGGCAAAACCAAAGGTATCATGGGCCTCAAACAACCCAACAATGATGCGTTTGGGCTTCCAATTGGTGGAAAGAAGATTAACATCCACCATACAAACCTTAAGATTGAAAATGCATGTAGCTATCATGCATTCTGCCAAGGCAGATTGCACATAATTTATCAAGGTCTTGTTCACTAATGTAGGGAGAACTTGTATGGGAAATTCATCTTCAAGCATAATTGAAGAATCAATCTTTGCAACCAAATAAATTCAACTTCCTTAATGGCAAAAAACCCTTAATCACAAATAACATTATATTTTCTAGGAACCTCTTTTTAGGTATCATGGTCTTTCAAGAATGTATTAAATGAAGAAAATTTAACCAAAAATTGAACATGGGGTTACAATTTGCCATTTAGTTGTTAGTTTTCAATGAAAAAGACCTCAAAGATGAACTTGTTGCTCCTATTTAAACCTTTTAAGTAAAGAAGCATGTTCTTGCTGCACATATTTTGCTATAGTTGATATGCCATGAACCTTGTTATAACCAATGAAACATTGCAACATCTTGTGTGGAAGGCTAGAATTTTGGGGCCCATTGTTTCACTATGATAAACAACACATCACATAACTTGACTTTGCTACATATCAACTTCTTGATTATTGTTTACCTTGAAGAATGCTCAAGTTGTTGAAGTCCTTTGGTGAGGTTTCTAGAACACTAGTTGTTTCTTAAAAAAATTTAACAACACTTCTTGCACTATAAAATCATTAACATTAATGTCAAACAAGCTTTCTAGTTCCACATTGTTCACAATATTGTTACTACTACTATATATTTTGCAATGTGCCCAACAACAACATACACAAAATTTGAATCTAGCACATTAACATCTAGAGCTAGTTACTCCATGGTAACAATAAGCTTAAAAGATGGGGTTAAAATTCAAAGTTGCAAAATGCAATTAAAAACATGTTCAATTTGAACACATAAACATAGATTAAAGGATTAATGAGTTGAAAAACTAATGATAAATTTGTGACAATCCATGGTAGCATAATTAAGCACTAAACCCTAAACCCTAACCCTTGAGGTTCTTGAATCTTATTGGACTCTTATATGAAAAACAAGAAAAAAGATAGGAAATGGATAAGGAGTGAGGAGAAAGGAGAGACAAAAGACAAATTTATAATTAAAAAACAACAAACAAAGTCAAATAAAGAAAATAGAATTTATAAAAAATATCAGCTTCACCCACATCAAAATTTGATGCATTTTGTGTGGTCACCATCTTGAGTAATATAAAAACAATAAGAAAAATGACAATCTGATGTTGTTATTTTGAACTCATAATCAAGGAATTAAATTGCAACAATTTGTGCTCCCACTTATTCCAATGATCATTGAAAATTCAAACTTGTCAAACATAAAAACCCTAAACATTATAAAAACCACCAATTTTCTAATTGTACAAAGGCCAAATTCCATCAAAGAACTTTAGTTTTTTATTTCTAAAAAGGTCAAGTTCTAATAAAAAAAACTTAGGTTTTTAATTCTATGCATGCCAAGTTCCAATCAAAGAACCTTGATTTTTTAATTCCACTCACACTAAGTTCTAATCAAAGAACCCTAGTTTTATAATTCCCACATGTTGAGTTTCTTTTAGAAAACCCCAACTCTTTTTGGGACTTAAGTTGAAGGTAAATGTGGAGCTTTGAATTCCTAAATGGTTAAGTCAAAGGTGGAGGCAAGTATGACTTGTCTAATGATTATTAAATTGGAGCCACAATTAGTGGTTTAGTGAAACATGAATGGCTTGTGATATATTGATTTACACAACCCAAAAACTAGTAGAAAACCAACGTGATTTCAAAGAACCACCCAACATTGGTCTTGACTTTCATTTTTCATGTTAACTTTTTATCTTCTTGTTAAGGTAATATTGGAATTACTTATTTGAAAACCTTCAAATTCTAAGGTGCAAGCATACTAAAAGGAGGTTAACATATGATTTTTTTTGAATGAAAATAGCCATAAAATAAATCATAATGTAGAAATATTTGGAGTATTTTTCAATTTAATGATCAATATGAGGATGTTTTTTAATATTAGGAATCAGGCAAGTGTCACATTGTCACCCACTTGGCACACCAAATAGAGCCAATGATTTGGGCGGGAACATTTTGTGTTTTCCATCACAAGGGTTTGATTACGGTACCTATTCTAATACATGTTTGAGTTTGGTTTTAGAAATAAAGTAGAACCTACCTCCAAGCTTTCATTCAACCTAAGAAAACAAAAACAAAAAAAATCTAATTTTTTTTTTGTAGTAATACCAAAGAAAATCTACAATTGCATAATCTAAATACAATATTTTCCTTCATCATTATAATTTTTTGTGAAGTTGAGAAAACACAACACAAGAACCTACAATTTGGTTCAAAACCAAATGAGATTAATTAAAAAAACCTAAAAAAAAATACATTAGGATTCAAAGGGGGGTGCAATTAAAGAAAACACCGTTTTTTGGTGGTAAACTAAAGCTCGCTTTACACTATGAGTTAGGGCCCAAAACAACTTGGGGCCAACTTTGAGCATTTTGGGTTTGCAAATTGGCCCCAAGTTATTAATAAATTTTAAAACACTCACATCAAAATATTAATAAATGCCTGAACATTGGCCCCAAGGGTTGCAAATTGGCCTCCCAAATTTGATGGTATCCTTTTTCTAGCCTCGAGGGTGCATAATTTTCTTGCTTTTTGTTTTCTAAAAAGTTGCACAATTTGCCACCATATAAAAGAAAGAATTGCACATTTTGCAAATATGCCAGAGATGAATATTGGCTAGTGCAAATTTGACAAAAGAAATTGTGATCTTTATGAATATTATTAGTGACATATAAGGGTGGCAATAAAAATTTGTAACAATTATCATTAATTAAGGTCGCATTCAAAATTGGCTCGAGTAGTGAGCCAACAATGAAAACTTGGCTAGATGTAACATGGCACATTGTTAAAGAGTTTTATGTCTTCATAAAATCACATTATGGGGGGATTGAACCCCGGTCATAAAAACTTTGCCTGTTCCAACTGGTAAAGTAATAACGTTTTTAAACACAAAAATAAAACATATTCAAGAACTTGGAAGGGAGTGGTTAGTAAACCAATGAGAATCATGAAAACAAAGGGTTAATAAGTCTATGAAAATTGTGTTCCCCATTCACATTTAACAAATTAAAAAACCAACAAACTAACAAAAATAATAGAATCATAATGTAGCTAATGAAAACGAAACAACACAAGGCTTGCTTCGCACTAGGCAACTTGCAATTAAAAATCCTTTAAGCATTCAAAGCATATCAACATTTCTTTGATTGTCAAATCCTCACAACTTCATTATAAGGAAAATTATGCATTGTAAAAATTGATTGCCCAAACATGTAGACACACAAAACTAAGCCAAGTTGTCAATCAATTGATTACGAATCTTAGTTTTGATGAAATCTAGGTTACTGAATACTTGTTCATCTTCCATTGAACCCAACATTTGAATCATGGCAATTTTTGTTAGTTTCACATAATCTGAAATGTTACGAAATATGATAGTAAACTGAAAGATGATCTTTCACATTTTGGTCAAGGGGTTGATAATATTAAGAGGGCCCAAGGCAACCTTGGCATTACTTTTCATTATAATTTTGAACATGGACTTTTGCACACCTAGTTTAGAGATGCACACAACACTTTAAGAACCACATGTTCAACAACCCCTATCTTTTTTGGGGTACAAAAGAAAGCATTCAAAACATTTAAATGGGTGTTGAATGATTCATCACATTTTTTAGGCAACTAATAACAAGGATACACAATACCTAATGCCTCATGCAATTCATGCGATGGAAAACGTGTGTAATTTAGCCACTAGTTTTGAAGTTGCCTCCAAACATTGGAACTTGACACTTGCCACAAGTGTTTCAAAAATGTCCCTAGTCAAATAACATTTCACCTTGGTGTTAGAATCTCAAGCTTGTGCCCAAAAGTGGTTTGTTCGTCATTTAAATGCTAAGTGATCAATGCCACTATTCAAATCTGTAACCCATCTCATTTAAATTATTTCATGCTTACCATTCACAAGTGACTAGAATGATACAAATGAATTAGATTTTAAAGTAGTAAAAGGATCGAAGAACATTCCATGTAATTTTGTTTGGGCCAATTTGATTGTTTGGCACCAAATCAATGACAAAGACATCTTGAGCTTGTACAAGCTTAATCAAATTCTTCACAATGTTCAAAAGAAGGAACAATGCAAACAAGGTTCAAGAGAATCTCAAAATTAGTTATATGTTCCAAATTGAAGGCAAAAGCTTGGATTATAGGGCTATTAAGTGCCATTTTCAATAGTAATGGACAATATTTTTGTAACATTCATTTAAATGGGCTTAACAAAAATCCAACGTGTCTTGAAATTGTTTAGGATTTTCAACCCTTTTGTTTCCACGATCTCCCCCAATTTAACTAGTTCCAAATGCCTCTTTGGAGAGCTAGAGAAATATTTGTATAGTGATTGCATGACTACCTCAAGATGATTGACCATAGGTAGAATAGAAAAGGTTTGGACAGCTAGGTTTGTCTAATGCACCATGCAATGAATACTAGTCATGAATGGAGCAAATTGGGATTAGAGTTGGATAATAACACAAGTGTGCGGTAGCCTCTACCCTCAACTTTTGAACAAATTGTGCACCTTACATAACTCACCAAACCATCCCCATCGATGACAGATTCTACCCATGGCAAGCATGCTACCTAAACATCTTGATATTTATGACCTAGTTCATATTTTCATTTCTTCATAGTGGATTTTGACAATTAAGGTCTTGCTCCAAATTTGCGATAATTGCAACAATTACATCGTTGTTTGATGAAGCAACATTAGGATGAAAACCTGAATGTTGGTCATTCAATGCTTCAAATGGGGGTGATTCAAGGGCAAAAGGTTCAGATGGGGTAGATGTGTAAGAAACATAAAACCAAACAAAACCTTGTACCTAAAATTTAATGGAAATTTTGGTGGGGCCATCATGCAAAAGATCAACTTAAAAACATAATAGAAACAAGGCTCTTTATACAAATAGAAGAAAAATAATCAACAATTGTTTTTTAGAACCAAGGTTGATTTTGAAAAAAAACTTGGAATTGTTTCAAAAAATCTTGATTTCACAATGAAATTTTGTTGTCAACCATCAAACTTTAGTTGCGCACACATTTGTGAATAACATGGTGCATTACTTGATGCCTATAATGACAAACAAAAAACCATTTAATTGCCATGTACCCAAATATCCGAGACATACACTAATGTTGTAGTAGCATCACTAATGTTGCAGTAACACCATTGATGAACAATGATATTGCAACACTACCACCAACATTGCACCAACTACACCACTGATGTTTTGCAATAGCACCATTGATGAACATTTACATTATAACACCACCATCAACGTTGCACCAACTGCATTATTGATGTAGTAACAACAAGACTATTGAGCACATTCCAACAACACCATTGATAAACACATTGCAACAACACCATTGATGAACATGTTCTAGCACCACTGATGAACACATTGCAGTAGTAACATTGACGAACAAATTTAAGGAACACCACTAACGTGTAGTAACACTAAGGTTGAACATATTGTAACAACACTATAGATGAACATGCTACAACAACACCACCAATGAACATGTTACAATAGCAACAACACTTACTACTTGCAATGACAAACAAAAAACTATTCAATTGTTTGAATATTCATGATTAGCACGTTGCAAGTCCTCTTGTTACTTGAAAACAAATAACCATTAAAGACAAAACAAAATAAAAATAAAATCTTAAATGTACATAATCACAACAAAAAAACACAATGTATTGAAAATTCACAAAAAATTCTTGAGATTGTGTAGTGATGCACTCAAAAAGATTTTGTGTGTGTTTGAACTGGGTCAATGTAACTTACTTTAGAGCTTCTTGACTCTTGAGTATCACAATGTAGTTTACTTCAAAGCTTCCTAACTCTTGAAATTCACACAAATTATAATGTGTAAGTTGCAAGCTGTAATTTGCTTCAAACTTTGAACAATCAACAATGTGTAGTATGCACATAATCTATGGAGTCTAGACATGCATCTCAATCTTTAGTGCTCGTAGCTTGCAACACAACATTGACATACATTTCAACCTTTAGTGCTCTATCTTTAATGCTTGTAGCTTCTAGCAAAACGTTAGCATGCATCTTGATCTTCAATGCTCATAGCTTGAAGCACAATGCTAACAAGTTACTAGTTGCACTAAACAATCAACTTCCAAGTTTGAGCTCTTGTCATTGTCGAGTCCCAATGCAATGGTTAGCCTTTGGAGTTTGGTGGCTAGGCTTGGGCATTGTATAATTCTACATCCTCCCCATTAGGTTACATCCTTGACAACCTCCAACCTTAGGATGGAAAACTTTTGGCAAATCAGATGGTTGTGATTGCTTCAAAATGGAGTGACAAAACAACCATCAACATTGTGCATTCAACAACGTACCCTTCACTCTCATCACTGTTTGGTGAGGTGACATTTTTGACGTCTTTTTTCCAGTGACATTTATATTTGTGTCCAAGTGATCATGCTAGTGATGTGACTTTAAAAAAAATCCCAATCTGGCAAAAATCTTGGTTTGTTTTAATTGTTTTCCTTTAGGGAGGTTGTTGTCAATTTTTTTGGGTTGCTTTTTGGCGAGATTTCGCCAAAAAAAAACCCTGATCTTGGGGCCAATACAAGACCATAAAGTTACTTTGCGGGCCTCACTCGAAGACAGGATAGGTATTAGGGGGAGAAAGGAGGACCAAAGACAGGGTGAAGACAGGATGACTTTACAGAAAACTCTCTTAAATCCTCACTTTCACCCAGTGAGATTATCTATTTGTGTTTGTCCACATGCATAAGCACTGTTACAGGCGAACTGTTCATTTGATAACACACAACACACAATGTTCATGCTCAAGAATCAAATTCTGTTGTGTTGTAAGGAAAGCTCAACAAGTGCAAAGGAGATGGTGTGTGAATGTGGGTGTGTGTCCAGGGGGAGTACTAAGAGAAACATTTCTTTTTCTGGCTAAATTTAGCTGTTTGGTTTTTTTTTCCCAAAATGGCTAAATATATTGTGGTTTTCTACTCACCAAATTTCAATTTTGTTGTTGAAAAATTGCCAGATTTTTTTATTGGGTTCTAGCATGTAGCTAAAAATGTAAAGGATGCTCCGAACCTTTTCACTTTCATATCCTGTTTATAACCGAATTTTGCTAAACTGTCTTATGGATGATTGCCACTTCAGCTACATCACAAAAATGGGGAAAAAACCCCTGACTATGAGCTGATTTGTGAAGCTTGTTTGAGGGCAGTAGCAGTAGTAACTTGTTGGACAGAAGCAATGTTGACATAAGAGGTACTATATTGGACAGTGGTAGATTATGTCTCTCCATTTGTCTACAATCTGTATTAGCTGAAAGCACCCATTCTGAGAATACAGAACCTTAAAGACTATGGTTTGGTGGCCATATCCCATGGCCACATTTGTGATTCTAGGACTTAAGAAATTTGTTCTCTGTGATTAAGGACACCATGAATGAGGCATGATGCATAACTTCTGTTTGAATGATCATTAGGAGACTGGACCTTCACCATGCTCTTTCTCCACAGATTCAAAATTCATTGCTCAGATTTTCAGCTTTTCTTTCACATTCTTTGCTCTCCTGTTTTGTAGTTGATTGCTATAATCCTCCACTTTTTGCACCTTGACCCATTTTATGATCTTGCAGTTTTTCCTGCCCCCCACAGGGTTTGAGGAGAGCACAAAATGTTGTCATTGCCAGCATGCTTCACATCCTTCACCAGACCTCAACTATGTTTACAAGCAATTTATCAGACCAATATGGGTGCTGTATGTCTACTTTCTCTCTTGCTCTCTCTTGGCACCCTCTCATGTATGCTCTTTGATGCTATTGACATGCACTCTTGTGGGTGTGTTTCAATGAGCTAAAAAATCCCCTAATTCACGAGCAAATTTCTTATTAAGCACTTTCCAGACACTCCAGAGTGTAGACCAGCACTCTGAGGCACTTGCATGTTTGGTTCTGTAGGTTCCCCAGTAAGAAGAATTGTACCAAGAGGGGAATATAGTTTACAATCGAGGATTGAGACACTGCTCAACTGGTCAGTTCACAGTATGTGCAGCAAAAATTGACCGAAGCAGAGAAGCAAAGACTTCATACTGCTGAAACTAGATACCAGTGTTAGGGAACTGGAAGCTTGAATGGGTATTGAAAGGTAAGGTCATGGAGAAGGGCAGCTTCATATTTGGGTGGTGTGATCTCATGAGTGGCATACTACAATTTGATGACCTGCATCTCAGAATCCCTTTTACCATGCCATTCATGAAACCATTTGCAGCTTCAACACTCAATGAACAGTTGCATGATATTGGGGGCATGTGTTAATGTGCACATTTTGTTCCATTAAGTTCTACCTCTTGAGTGCTGGCTGACATCAAGACAGTCTAGTCTTTTACCCATTACTTCCAGAAATATGACAGGAACTGAGGACATGGAATTTTGTGCTGCTTTCTGCCCTACGTTTTGAGCAGATTCTTATTACAGTGCTCATCTACTCTCACTTTCAGGTGCTGATAAAACCAGTGGGGACTAATAGCAGCTAGTTACTGTCATTCATGACAAAGGTGACATTGGTTGCATACAAGCTTGTCAATGACATTCACGGCTATGACCACACTGATTTTTCATTGTGTCTCTTTCATTTTGGTTTCACTGTAATGGATGCAACAGTTACAAGTGATATTTGTTGCAGTTTGATCATACCCACATGCAGGTGTCGTGTTATCTGAAATCTGCAGATGTCAAAGATCCACTGGAGCAAGTCTACCCCGTAGTGGCAATTACTTTCTTGAGCCACTATCCTACTCCTTAGTCTTAATAATTTAGCTCACAATGCTAGCTTGCATCTGGCTTGCAGCTAGCATTGCAGAAGCTCTGCCAGACTCTTGATCAACACCTTTTTCTAGTACTCATAGTGGTGTACTTTGTGCAGAGCCATATCACATTGATACACTTGATTGCAAGTAACTATTTGCAACCTCATTCCAATACATAGTTTCTTGAATTGTTGTTTTTTGACCATAGATATGTAGATTTGTAGTTGCTGCTGCAATAAACTGAACTTTTGCCCGAAGGAAGGCAATGATGATCACCACCAATATTCTGAGATGGGTGATCTTGATGCCATTGACAAATTAATCAGCAATGCAGCATTCACATAATATCCAAGAATTGCAAGCGTGCCTGTTTGTAAAATTCATTCTCGTGCTCATAACTTACATCCACATTTTACAGATTCATTTTAGCACCAAATGTGGACATGCCCATAAAACTTGTCACTACAGGAATCCCACACTAAGACCTATCCATAGCTCTAGAAATCATAAGCCGAATTTAGAACCCTGCTTGGGTGAAAGCAAACTAGAGTGGAATGGTTTTTCTAACACACGATCAGTTTTTGGTAGTTCTTAAAAATTGAAATTGTAATTTAAACTCCATTTATATGTGCAAGTGATGGAATGGGACTCACCTAAAAAATGAGCTCAATGATCACAATAAATTGTATGAAATCCATAATAGAAGTTGTAGTATCCAATTTGTCATGAACTTTTTAACCAAGTCAAAATCGACTTCATCAACTGTCATTTTTGTTCCACCCCAAAAGCACTGGTGAAAGAACATAAGTGCTTGAACATAATTCCACTTTTCTTTCTTTGGGTGATCTTGAT
>Ga0116228_10006160_pt1 | contig 10725 bp, 2 predicted proteins | sample S1TSphfallax_2_FD_89694 | JGI IMG/M metagenome (GOLD analysis project Ga0116228, IMG submission 89694) | Host-associated microbial communities from peat moss isolated from Minnesota, USA - S1T2_Fc - Sphagnum fallax MG | ecosystem: Host-associated > Plants > Peat moss > Unclassified | place: USA... | reverse complement strand
TTGAAAAGCTACCATTGCATGTTTTGAAGTGCGTGGTTAATAGTGGTGGGTAACATAGGTATTCATGACCTTTTTCATGTATTGTAATAATGTATATTGGGATTGGAATTTAATGAGACTTTAGCATTGTTCTTTGTATTTTGATATTTTTTTAAACATTTGATTGTTGTGATAAAAGTGTAAAATTGAGGCAAAATCATGTCAAGTAGCTTAAACCAAGTAGGAAAATTGACTAACTCATTTCAAGGTGAAGATTCCAAAAATTGCTTTTCAAATGGGGCCTTGGTAGATAGGTTAGTTTGGGTCTTTTGTTGTTTAAGCTTAAAGGTTCTTTCCCAAGACCATGGACTTGTCAAAACAATGTGGGAATTTTGAAATGCTTGAATTAGGTTGAAGTGTGTGATCTAGGTAATAATCAATGGGCTTGCAAGTTGAATTTGAGAATTCAAAATGAAGTTTGAGGTCAAAAGGGAAATATTGAAACATGATCCCTTGAAAACTTTTAAATGTCAATGAAGGCATTGACCTCTTGTGGGAGTGGGAGAGAATGTTTTCACCTTAGTTTTGGGTTGATGATCAAGGCAAATGTACATGGTGTGAAGCAATTACACCCTCTTTGGTGAAAATATATAAAACAACACACTCCAATTTTTACATGGAATTACATATTAGTAATTGGTATTCATCATTACAAATTGAAATCTGAATTTTATTGAAATTGAGCTTGTTAAAAAGTTATCAACAAAACACAAACACATCAATTTTCCAGGTTTGCACTTTAATCAACCAAAAAAAAAGTTTCAAAACTTGAAATTAATTTTTCGTCTTCATCAAATTTGGGATTGTAGGCCCTTAACCACTTAATATATTGTCATGACATTTCAAACCTTCAAATGGAATGATTTTTCTAGAAAACTAACAATAAGAACATGATGCACACAAAATTTCAAGACTTCCACTTTAATATTTAATGAAATGTGCATAAAAACTAATAGCCTTTTAGTCATTTCTTTAAAAAAATAAAAATATTATGACCTTCATCAACAAGGTACCGTGATAGAATTTTCACACACACTTCATGTCCACACTTGAACTTTCGTTTATCATCACTAAAGAAAGTATGAATTTTTATTTTTATTTTTTCAAATACCCTTTCAAGCTAATTGCACCCCTAAACTTTACAATGCACCATGGAACTCCTCTCCTCTCCAAGATGAGAGTCTTCCTTTTTCTGACTTAATGAAGATAAAGGAAATCATTCATCCTCGTTTACCTCCAATTCCTCAAGGATAAGTATTTTCTTAACCAATTAAAATTCAATAAAATTTCACTATTTCTTCTTCACCAATCAACATTAGGATGATAAATGGTTTGGATGACTTTTAAACATTTCAACTTGCTTCTTTTCATTTTCATCACCTTTTCCCTTAATCTTAATCTTCTATGGCTAGGATTTAATTTCGTCATTAAAGATTTGATTAAAGGAAACTCAAACACGAAGGATGATCCTCCTTGTCCCAACTGAAAAACTAATCATTTAACTTCACCAATATACCCTTTTACAAATAAAACACCTTTCGTCAAAAAGTGTGACAACTTATTTCATCCCTTTCCTTGTAAACTCTAACCATGATTAAGGTTTAAACTATAGGGTTTTTTCATAATATTTGCATGGTTGTTGGATTTTAAATATTCTACTTGATGATGATCTAGTTGTTATCATCCATGTCAAATCGTGATAACCTTGGAAACACCCTATGTGAAAAAGGTCAAATATTGTACACCACACACAATTGGTTCCATAACATCAAGATTTTTTTCATGACATAATTCACCCCTTTGATCATGGAGATGTATTCAAATGGTTTGATTAACTAAATTTCTATGTTTAACTTAGGATATTAACTAAAATTAGGAAATAATTCTCAATTTATGGCTAAGGCATTTTTCTTAAATCCATGATTTTAATGAGCTTATAAAGATGGGATAGCCAAATACGTGGCATCCCAAATTTTGAATCCAAGTACTTTGATCTTAGAAGTATGGAGAACCAAAAGCCATGAAATTTGCCTTTCACACTTAAATGAAATTCTAACTTCTACTAATGCAACCTTTCGGAAATTGACACCAACTATGAACATACAAAGATATTCCTAAATGTACTCTTATGATTCGTCATGTAGGTATCCTTTGCCCATGCACCATACCAATGCAATCCCTAGTGATTTTTTTGAAAGTCAAATCCCTAATTATAAAAAGAATTAAAATGTTGTTCAAAAATTGTTTCATTGACCATCATACTACCATCACTTCTTGCACTAATAGAAATTAGCCAAAATGTAACCACTCATTTATGTCTACATGCAACTTGTAGTTGTTTGCGACTAGATTTGGGAATATTTGCAACTATAAGACCAAATTTCAATTATTTTGGTCATTTCACAACTATGATGCAACTATTAAAATTTTCATCCTATTGGTTGAATCGATTTTACATTTATTTTCATCCATTAATAGGTTGATATGTCCCATTAGTCGTAGTAGTCACCAAATTAGTTACATCCTAAAGGTATTTTACAATGACATACATGTGTATTTTAATGTATGTATTAAAATTATATATATATATAGTTCATATAATGAATCTCAAAATTAATATTTGAACTTTGAATTTTTTATTCAAATCTAAAAATTGTTATTTCAATTATTTAAAACGTTATTTGAATTTCAAATTTTTGATTTGAATATGATATTTCAATTTAAATTCAAAAAAGGATTTTTTGATCTAAAAATTGATATTTGAATTATAAATTAATATTTTCAAATCCAAAAATTAGTATTTCAATTCAGAAAGTTATTCATTGATTATAAAAATGGACATTTTAATTTTGAATATTTTTATATGAATATGAAATTTTATATTTCAATTCTGAAAATTTTGCATTTTAGTTTTCAATAATCATCTGATTTGAACCTGAAATATCAATTTCAAATTATTATTTTGGATTCTCAAAATTAATACTTCTAGTCTGAAAATTATTAATTGAGTCTAAAAATGGCCATTTCAATTTTGAATATTGTTTTTTGAATCTGAAAATTTACATTTAAATTATGGAAATTGTTATTTAAATTCAAAAAATTATTTGATCTAAAAATTGATATTTGAATTCTAAATTATTTTCGAATCTAAAAATTAGTATTTCAATTCAAAAAACTTTATTGAGTTTAAAAATTGACATTTTGATTTTAAATATTTTTATTTCAATTTGTTATTTGAATTCTGAAGTTTTTAATTTAAATTTTAAGATATTATTTGACTTGAAAGTTGAAATTTGAATTCCAAATTATTATTTAGGATTTTCGAAATTAATATTTCAATTCAGAAAATTATTAGTTGAGTCTTAAAATGGACATTTTAATTTTGAATATTATTATTTGAATATGAAAATTGACATTTAAATTCTGAAATTTGTTATTTAACTTCAAAAAACTTATTTGATCTAAAAATTGATAATTGAATTACTATTTTGGAATCTTAAATTTATATTTTAAGTCAAAAAACTATTGATTGAGTTTTAAGGGTTTTTTCTACTAATGTTATCCTTAATAAATCATTTTTATAAATAATTATAAATGATGATGTTTATTAAATCTAAGTTAGACTAAATAATTATTGTTATAACATGGATTTGTATATTATCTAATTTATATTCTTATATTAGGAGAAAATAATTAATGTAATTAATGTGACTTTACTTTTAAATCATTGCAATTACGCTAGATAAGAATTAATTAATATGTGCACAATTATTTTTTAATTGAACGTAATTATTCACATTCTGTAACTTATAACTTCAAACCTAAATTAAAAATTTGGAAAAATTATAGTGTAGCTAAAATAATAATTTTACTAATCTTAATTTCAAAAATTATTATATAATAATAATATTATTAAAAATCTTGTGATTCATCATCTATAAATATTTTATAGTAATTTTACAGTAATTATGAAAATTAATGTTATGTTTAACAAATTATTGTATTTATGGTTTATAATTACCAAGTTAAAAAATTTATATTTTGCCTATAATAATTTTTACAACAATAAATGTAATTATACAACAAGTAATGTAATTAGTTGAATATGAACTCATGCTACATATGGATAAAGTCTACCAAAATTATGCCATGGTACAAAAACATGGCGTTGTGTTTATGCACATATAATATGGAAATTAATGATAAGTTCAATAGAGACTGTAAACTCGAAACCTTACCCATTAACTACTCATTTTGTCTTCTGCAAAAATTAACTTTTTCATACCAAACTACTACCCACTACATCTTACAACTTCAATTGAGGGGGACCATCATCCTCCTTTGTCACAAGCAATGGAATATTGCCAAAACCCTCCATGACTTCACCAAGTTGCACTTGAAACCACCCAGCTTCAATGGTAATGCCATGGTGCACACATGTTTGCCCACTAATCCCTGATATTAATCATGTTGCAATAATCGCTTCTTTGGTAGGATTAATCAAAAATATTGAATCCCTCATTTGAAACTGCACATCCACAACAATTGGTCACCTTGCTCACAACCAATGTTGTGCATGTAATTGGTTTGGGTCTTACATTTTGTGTGTGTAAATCCAATAATCAAAAAAAAATTATACTCCATGTAAGTGTAAATGTGGAATACAAAATGTGTAAGCATAAATGTAAAATTGTGTAAGTCTATTTTATGTTGTGTATTTTTTTTAATATTCTAAGTGTAAGTGTAAAAATAAATACATTTTTATCATTTTATGTGGCCATGTAAAATAATGTAATTGTAAAACAAATACACTTATATGGTTTTACATGACCATGCAAAACATTGTAAGTGTAGAACAATGTAAAAAATGTGAATTTTACTTGGGGTTTCATTATTTTTTTGGTGATAGGCCAACCAAATGGCCCATTGAAAAAATAACCATCAAAACATTCACCCACAACTAATTAACATGTATTTGCAAATAGGCATGGTCATTAAGGGTATATAACATATGCACTAACATTTACACACCCAAAAACATTTACACATGAATGTGCAAGTGTATGTGACAAATATTTACATTGGCTTTATGTAAATGTAAGAGTTTTTTAAAAATTATACATGGCAACAATATAAGTATAAATGTAAAATATTTGAACATGTAACTATAAATGATTTACACTTACATAGGATTTACACATTATATATATTGTTATTGACATTTACACACGCAACATTGGTCACAACCACTACCCCTACTTAGAAGGCCCTATTAACCACATAACATTTGAACAATATGTTCAATACCTTGCTATATTATTTAATGTACTAAGAAACTCCTAGGAATTTAGGATAATTTGGGAAAAATAAATAATAATGGACTAAAACTAATTATTATTCTATGAATAATTAAGAAGTTTAAGAAATATTTTTAAAAAAATTACATAAAGTTTAAAAAAACTTGATTTCCTATGTGGAACCCTCTATATTTCTAAAATTATAATTATCATCGATAAACCTAATTTTTTTCCCTCTATACTATTGCATAATTTAAGATACTACATTTGAAAAGTTCTATTCCTAAGGTTCTGAATGTTTGTAATTATTGTTGTAATTTTGTTAATGTGGCTTTAGAAGTGTTTAATTGCCATCTTTAACCTTGCACACCCTAAAAGGATATAATTTTAAATTTCATTCCAAAAACAAAGATTTTCAACCCTTAAGATTGATTATTCAACCCAAAGATTAATGAAGAGTTCTTTCAAAGGTCTAAACTACTAAAAATGACTTTAACCCCAAATAAATGTCAAATATTACCTTTATTCAATCTTAATTGTTAGTGCAATCAAAATAACATTACAATGAAACCTACAAACACTAGTGGTGTTGGTAAGGTTCACAACAATAATATCCAAAAGGATGAAACATTGATGGTGAACATCCTACAAAAGATCTAGTTTTAAAGGTGACAAGTTTTGAAAAAAAATGTTAAAATGTAAAAAACCAGCAAAAATATGGCGAAACTTTTGTGATTGGCTAATGCAATTAATCTAGCAACTAAATCTCATCCAATAACATAAATGGAAAATTGATGTTGGAAACTCTTGTTGTTGTGGTTGAAGTTCTTTAGCAAATGGTGAGATTTTACCATAATTCACCATAAATAAAACATTGATACAAAAGGGAAGTCTTGCAAATATTTTCTTTAAAAGGCCAATGTTTTACCATATTAAATTCTATATTACAAAATCTTGGAAGATGTTGTGAAAAATGGAAAAATTCAAAACCTTATGATGGAGGTTTTCCTACAATAAATTTGTGATTCCTCACATTTTCACCTCGTGAGAAGCTTAGTAGAAGGCATATATGGGTTGAAAGTAGTTGAAGAAGTTGGGTGCATCCACAACACTAAATCATTCAAATTGAAAAAACTACAAAATGTAAATTTTTTTCCGAATAGGTTCTCCATTACAACACATAAGTTAACCTTCTAGCATGAAGTCAATTTTATAACCAAAAAGTAAATTTCAAAAAGGCTTCCATTATGACCCATAAATTAACCTTCACATAAAGCCAATTTAAATATAATCAACATACCATATAGACAATTTACATGATGGAATGCAATAATATGGGTAACATTGAAACAAACTTAATGTTAAATATTCAGCCTAGATAACTTGATATATGGTTTGATACTACATATGAACAATCCAATTATAATGTAATTTGCATACAAATGAAATAGAAGATGAAGGTAAGTTTTGATTCATGTGTGGTGATATATTTCAAATCTCGCTAGAACCAAGCCTAGGATGGGTTATCCTTCTTTCATTTTTACACAAATGTAGCCTTCATTCCAAACATCTATGGCCACACCTAACACATTACAACACATGTGTCCTTTTTTGCTACATTTATAACTATGTAGTTGCATAATTCATTTAGTAATGGGAAAGGACACCAAAATGACACACGACATCATGGTTTTGCAACTATAGTTAGTATGACGACTCATTAGTTTTTTGGTAAAATATCATATTATTCTTCAATTTGTGTAATATATAACATGAAATGATTAAATTTCAAATAATACTAGTGTGGCCTATGCCATTGGCCCAAGTGTGAACCCATTACAAAATAGGGAAACTCAACATGTGAACATTGTTTTGCAATGTATCAATTTTTTGGACAAACAAATATGAAAGGAAATCATGCTTGAATTGAATGGTAAGCCTTCAAGTATTACCACATTCTCAACTGATTTTGCCTTCCAAAACCTGGTTTTTTGGGAATTTATTTGAATTTTCAGTTGTAGAAATCACTTAAAAATCAATATCTCCCACAATCTGAATCCAAATCTTACCAAATAAATTCCATTAAATCTTGCTCATCAAGATCTTTCCAACAACATCAAAGGCACATTCTAATTCCTCCAAAACTTTCAGCTATGATTTAATTAATTTTCAGCAAAAAAATCATTCAATACGTTTTCTACATTGTAAGTCCAAATGCCGTGAAACCAAGCTGATGCACCCCTCCTCCTTGAGAGCTGTTCAAAGAAACCAAAAACACAGTTTGGAGCATCTTGGTTGAGTGGATCTCATAAGTACAAAACAAAATAAACAAAAAACCTTCTTTAGTAAATAGATAATCATGACACGTGGGTGCAACATACCACACTACATGTGACTATTAAACGGATGTTGCAACTTTAGATCTTTGGTAATCAAATGATACATTGCACTACAAGAAATTATGTCATTTGTAACCACCTTTTGTGTTATTAGGTGTGACTAATTGTCATTTGCAATGATGAATAATTGTTTATTTAACTACTTTTGAAGTTTGAGTGAAATTTGGTCTTCCCTACAACCAAAGTATTATTATGACCTATTTCATCATTTCAACAAGTTGATTTTTCATGGTGTGTTCATATTTATTACAACATTGCATATACATTTAGTCACATGCACAACCAAGATAGTTGTATCACAATTGCATTAGGTACCTAATTGCATTAGTTATACTTGATTAAGTGCCTACCTACCTACTTATTATTAGCTTAGGTACCTACCTACCATTAGAAGGAAAATTATCATTTGCAACAAGTTTTTGCGATTACCTTTTTAACTACAAGTGATATTTGTAACTAAAAAACCACCTAAGAACAATTGAAAAATCACCAATGACCATTAGTCATAAACAATGGATCAACTTTCCACTATAAAATATGTTTACATCAACTATATACACATATCCAAATATGTTTTTGTGACTATACGTGTAACTACGATGCAACTACATCATGTACCAACTTTAATTTGACACATGGTAGCACATTTGTGTACTTACTACCTTCCAAGTACCTACATATTAAGTATTAGCTAATAGGCCATACCTTACCTACTAGGTACTTAATAGTCCGTCCTTAGGTTAATTAAATACTTAGAGGCTTCTAAATAGGTATCTAAAACACCTAGCAAGAACCTAAGTTTTTAATAAGTAGGCTAGGTGGTAGGATCTTTTAGATTGTAATCATGATTAAACTATGATGTTGCGACTAGAATTTTATCCCATATTGTTTGTCCAATTTTTCAAGTTTGCAAATTATATAAGTAGGTTGGCTAAGTGCATTAAACACATTCAAACTTATCAATTGAAATATGGGAAGAACCAATAAAAAGGGCTCCACCTTGAAGCCCACATTCAAAATAAAATTGGATTTAAAACGGTCTTAACACCTAGCTTATGCCTAAGTACCTATCTACCTAGATTAAGCCTACTTAACCTATCTAGGCTTAATGTAAGCTATGTTGCCTAAGCTATGTAAACTATACCTATGGCTAGGTGGTTTAGGTTTAGCCTAGTTGCCATATGGGCTATCATAAGTGGCCTAGCTTTAAATTAGGCTAGGTAGCCTAAGCAACCTACATTAAACGTAAAGGTAGTTTCAAAAACGCCTACCTTTAAGTAGTTGTAAAGACAACTGTTGTTGGCTTGCCATGTGCCACAATCTAGTCGACCTTGATCATATGGTGGGAAAAATATTATTATTTCTTCTTTCAAATATAATGAACAGACTAGATGTTGCCTTGTGTCATATAGTTGATGAATATTTGGTTGCCACTTGTCAAATTAAAGTTGGTGCACGATGTAATTGCATCATAGTTGCAAGTATAATCATAGGAACACATTTAGATATGTGTATATAATTGAAATATGTGTATTCTACAACAAAAAACTTGATCCATTGTTTACAACTAATGGTTGTTGGTGACTTGCCGTTCAATGTTAGGTGGTTTTCTAATTGCAAATGTTATTTGCAACTAAAAACTAGTTGCAAAAACTAATTACAAATGACAATTTTTTTTGTAATGTTGACACATGGGTGCAATTTAACCCAATACATGTGATTATTATATGAACATTGCAACTAATAGGTCCCTGGTTATCAAATAATACATTGATGCACGACATGAAAAAAAAGTTCAAAAACCTATAGATATTTTGTTGTGACTAATACAATGAAGCCTAGTGGCAACAACATGGAGTCCACATTGCACGAGGAACAATGAATGTTTATAATTCAAGTGATTTCATCTCAAATATAACCTTGACATATGGGTTAATAGAACACAATATGGGCAATTATTAGATGAATATTACAATTATAAAACATTGTACACTTTACACATCACAACATGAAAATTTATGACATGAAATTTCAATATTTTCACAAAATAAGAAAAGGTTAGTTGATATATGATTAACTTTTGCAACTAAACAACACGTCACTTGCAACCAAGTGAAACAATTTGGGTTTAACAAATCATAAGTTGTCAGTTGCATATGTCTTTTGCAATTAATACTTAGCCACAATGCAAATTGCGACACCCAAAATGTGTTGTAATCATTAAGGGTACAATTGGCCCTTCCAAAATTAAGGCAAATGCATTAACTTGCTATTGTTGACATTTTCCCCAAAATAAAGGGTATGTAATTTTTAAATCAAAATTTGTCATAGATTTTTACAAGTGCCAATTATAGCCACAATGCACTTGGCCAAATTTGAAAGTACCATTGCTTTTCAAATTGGGAAAATAACATTGTCAAAAATTTAATTACTTTTAAACTTGCTTTACTTCACACTTTTTGCAATGTACGTATCATTGTTCTAAAACACAATTCATGTGGCAATGTTTTTCAAAAAAACACTAAACTTGAAATCTACCTTGAAATAAGTAAGAAAATAAAGTTTAGGATTCGATGAATTTGGTTGTGTTTTGGTCCTTAAAATGGAGGTTCTTAATAAGTAGGAAATTGTGAAATGGAAAACTAGTAGCCAAAATCAAATTAAAAAACCAAAACCAAAAGGTTCACTTTTTGGGAAAAAATTCAAAACTTGAAACCAAATGGTTTTTGATACAAAAAAACATGCTTAGATGAGAACCAAAAATTGTAGACAAAAGTTATAACGAACCAACAATAGATTAAAGAGATGACATTATATTGTTGTAGAATCATTAGTTGTGATCCTTTTATTATTGGCTATAGGTAGCATAATTACTAAAGGGAAAACACTTGAAATAAAAACATTACCAAAAAAAATGTTGAAAATATATAAAAATAGCAAAATCACTCTTGCCATGTCAATGGTTGATAACCATTGTACCAATTACAAAC
>Ga0116228_10006159_pt1 | contig 10727 bp, 6 predicted proteins | sample S1TSphfallax_2_FD_89694 | JGI IMG/M metagenome (GOLD analysis project Ga0116228, IMG submission 89694) | Host-associated microbial communities from peat moss isolated from Minnesota, USA - S1T2_Fc - Sphagnum fallax MG | ecosystem: Host-associated > Plants > Peat moss > Unclassified | place: USA... | reverse complement strand
CTTTGTAATGTTTTTTTTTTTTCAAACTTCTATTACTTATCAAGCTTCAACCAAGAGTGTTAATAGTTCTTTTTGACAATACTAGGTTGAGCTTACTTAGAGAATCTAGGTGCATTTTGATTTCAATACAAGCTTAACACCTTCCTAATGACAAAGAAAATTTGTGGTATAGTTGAACCACTCAATGTGGTGAATAAGGTGATTGCTAAACTTAGATAAATGGAAAGGAATATGGTGATCCTTACAATTTTGACTAAAGTGGAAGGAATGAGTTTTGCAATAGAAAATTGAGTTGGAATATTTCTTGTGCACCATTGTTAAACTTCCAATACCAACCTTGCTTTGGAAAGTTATCATCATTGTTGCACATTCCCTACCACAAGTCATCAGTGTATGAGTGGCAGCAGAGTGTGCAAGGAGGAGACATGTTAAAGGTTTCAAGATAAACATCACCAACAATAGCACAACTCAATGATTTATGAAACATACACCCAAGGGATTGGATGTCACATATTTGAATTAGCATTCAATGTAACCAAAGTGTTAGAGAAGGGAAGGGCCCTAGTTGGGTTCTCTTGCAAGAGTGTTTTATGTAGTGTACATAGCTGCAATGGCCAAATGAAAGGGGCGATATTTGACCATGATGTACTTTATGAAGCAAGTTCCACTAAACACCATGATAGTTGTTCTAATTCTATTGCAATAATTGTCTTTTACAATAGGAATTATGTATGAGATCATTAAACATGAGGCAACATAGGGTTGAAGATGCTTTAATATAACTTGTACATGAAAGATGTAGTTCCATGGTGATTTAAAATAAATACCTCTTGATATAGGACAACAATTTTGAAGTAGCATGAAAAAAAAAACATATGGTGTTAGAACCATCAAATTGAACTATAAAGTATTCAACATGGTCTTCTTTGTATTTAGGATTTGTTCCCTAGTGTAAACATTGTTAGCTCAATGTCAAGCAAAGTGTTGGATCTCAAGGGCCCAAATTTCTTCATATTTAGTAGTTTGTAATAATGTTGTCACACCCACTAGTTGCAAATTTGTGTGAGACACATTTCACACACTTAGTTATCAATCAATTGGATTTATTATAAGATACAATGTCTCCATCATCAACTTGAACTTGAAATAGACCTACATAAACACTCCCCATTGCCCAAGGATGTAGGAACTATAGTAATCTTTTGGGATAAAAATCAAAAGTTTTTCAACTCATAGAAATAATAAAGTATAGAGGGGCAAAGATATTTTACATTGATTCAATGAGCAAGTCAATAAGGATGGCACATATTTTCTCATAGATTTGGTCTAACTACTGAACCATGTAGTCTATTGGTACAATAATTTAGGATTTGGATGTTACAAAACAAATTTGGTGAAAATCATTGAAAATAAGGAGTCACTTGCAAATTTCTAATTATAGAAGGCTAAATAGAAATCCCATCCCATCATGTGGTGATCATGTGGTGATCATGTTGTGATCATGTTGTGATTATTCAAACCAACCAAAATCCCACACATAAACCAGATCTTACCTCTGATATTGTTGATACAAATAATATTTTCAATAACTATATATGTTTCAAGAAGCAAACATCAATCTCCATTTTTACTTGAAATTCCAATTGATGTTCAAGCCTTTGTTTCCACAAACATTGGATATCTTAGGCTTTAAACCATAATTGTAGACTTGGTAACCCCATAAATAAAGCATGGGAAAACACTTGGAATTTTTTTTTGTCCATCAACATCTTGAAATTGTTTATCCACTACACCAAAGGTTCAAATGAAAACAAACTTCAATGAACTTAATTAGATATGTAAAACAGAATCCAAACAAAAAATTTCAAACAAAGTTGTACATAAGTTGCATTTATTTGGGATTGTATATGGTGGAAGGCTTCAACAATCAAAGTGTAAACTTGAAATCCAATTTTGCCACGTCCTCTCTATCTATGTTGTGCAACAACCATATTAAACTTTGTAGCTATAACTAAATGTGAATATATGAATGTTGCCCCTCCATCACATAAGATATAGGATTGCATGTTATGTCCTTATCTTTTGTAGTATTTTCCAACCATAATTTGTTCCCCCTTGTATCCTTTTTGCCCCCAATGATTAATTTTGTTAACCTCTTCCACCATAGCTAGAATCTTTTCACATACGAGGATCCAAAAGTCATCATCTTCAACGTTATCCTTTGCAACAATGATTACAAAATGATCACCAACATTTAATGTGGATGCCAACATCTCTCAGTCATTGTTGATTAAAATATTATGTTCATCAAGCTCATTTTTAACATCTTTTGGTCTACAGGGCACCAGTCGAATCAAGTCATACTTTGGCACATATTTAATGTGGTCACATGGACCATCACCACCATTTGTACATAACTTGCAAAAACAAAACAAATTTCATGTCTGTAACAAAATTTTGTCTAGTCCAACACTACACACTTGATGTAAGCTTCGTGTCCCAACAACTGTCTTTGCATGGAATTGGTCAATTCTATTGATATTTGTAGGCTTGACTTCATAAAATGAACACTTCACATCTCTTCAAACCTATGAATAAGCAACATGTTCTTGATTGAAATGGTGTTGTAAAAAACTCACAACATTTGAAACATTGTGAAGTTGTACCCCATTAGGCTTAACCTATTCAACCTTCAAGGCTTGTTTTATAAAGGCTCTTACTCCATCCAAACATCTTTTTCCATGTCCAGTACCAAAATAATTCCACTACATGCATGTTCCAAAAGGCAATTATGGACATTTGGTTAATGATGGATACCATGCAACATAAAACAAAGATCTTCCACATGTAAATTGTGATGAACAAGCATTTGAGAACACAATGTGCTCTATAGGTAGTGGGTGACCTTGGCTTTCAAGGCATTGCTTGTGCAATCCAAAGCAATGTTGCAAATAATAAGTTATCATGGACCTTGTTGTCATTTATATAAAAGTGGTACACAGTGACAATTTAGTGTCAAGGTTTCCATCCCAATCCAAACGTACTTCAAAAGTCAAATGCACCAAGATTGTGATTTGAAAACGAATTAGTGCTAAAATTTCATTTCATTATGCCATTGGAAAGAATAATTCTCAGCATAATCAACAATTGACAATATTTGGTTAGTGGTTAAAGTCTCCAAACACATTTTGAACATGTTGTCTTGCCATTTTGCTTCAAAATTGTGAACGACAAATTCAACCAATTTGGGCTTCAAGAATGTAACAAGCTAATGGGGAGGGGTTTGTTTGTACTCAAGACGCAATGCATGCTGACTTTTGTAATCATCTGATCTCCCCACCAAAACCTTCTCAAATTGACACCCTAGTATTGTTGTGTTAGTACTGTTATCAACTTCACAAGGGTAGAATTGGAGTGTTGAAATGTCATAGTTAAAACAATTGCCCTGGATACATTCCAACTCGTGGAATTCATTTGTCCATCCATTAGGCCACAAAATATGTTCACACATGTTTCTCACACCACTCACAACATTATTGTTGGCAATACAAGGTATTGTTACTTCACCATGTGGCCTACAAATGTTACAAGTGCAAGTACAATTTTGATCGAAAAACCTAGTGTGCATTGCATTGAAACCATCCTTTATCTTTGCCATCTATACATGATAGTTCACAATAAGAATTGAACTCCCTTAACCTTTTGATAAACCAGGGTTTCAACCTTTCAAAGGTTCAAAACCTTATTTGGACATTTTTTATTTGTTCCATAAAGTGAATGTAAAATGCAAGTTGTAAAGCACAAAAAAAACCCATAATTAGGCCTTGGAACATCATAGACCATGTTGTAAGTTGTTAGATATCATGTATTAATCAAGTGAACTTTCAAGGAGCTTTCAAAAACATAAACATAAATAGTTCTCGGCCAACATACAACACCCAAGGAAAGTCCAAAGGAACTTGAAGAAGTTCCATTCCAAGATTTGACATTTGATTCTATGGTGCACATTTACTTGCGGAAGAGTAAATAAGAAAAAATAAGTAAAGGTTTGAAGTAAAGAATCACAAGGAATGCTTGTCATCCTTGTTGTATACTATGATAAGGAATTATGCATATTGTAATCTTGGATTTAGGTGCAAACATACCTAAAATTAGGAAACACAGAGGAAACTTAGTGAAACATTAAGGAAATTTATCAGGAAACACAAAAAAAAATGGGAAATGAAAAGGAAACTCAATTAAACATAAAGAAAAACCAAGAAACACAAAGGAAAATTGGGAAACAAAAAGGAAACTTGGGACCAGACATAAAATAAAACTAATAAGCACAAAGGAAAATTAGGAAACACAAAGGAAACTTAGTTAAACATAAAGGAAAATTAGGTCCTTAAAAGGAAAATTGGGAAACACAAACTAATAACTTCATAAAAAATGTAATAAACATGAAGTAGATTTCCTATTTTTATAGGAAACTTCCAATATAATGGTCTTGCCAAAATTCTTATGCCACTCCTAATAGGAAAGGTCTAAGAAAGGAAAAGGAAAACAATATTCAATTGTCTTCTTACTTGTTAATCAAGAACAAAGTTGAAGATAAATGTAAGTATGGTTTTTAACTGATTATCCATAGTAAAACTATAGCTCACATAAACATACAAAATTTGGGATATGTGTCCAAAATAAATGAAGGATCTACATCACATAGATAGTCCTACTAGTATTTAGGATCATTTGAACCCACTTATGGACCAATATTTAACAACAAAACAAAGACTTTCAAATAATGTGTAAAACATAAACTATCAATGTAAAGTAGTGTAGGGGTTTGATGTTCAATGTACCTGAGACTCAATAAGGAGGTGGGTTGGATGTGATTCCCATCATTTTGGACCAAGACGCCTCCTTACAACATCCCTCATGTTTGGACTCACACAGGTGTTGTCAATCCAAAACTTAACAACATAGTTGCATACTTTAATGGACAAAACATCTTTCTTCTTAGCCTTGCCATTGAAAGCCCAAAGAACATTGTCCATATGCAATTCAAAGGCACAACCTTTTGCCCATCCCTTGCTCGAAATTTCTTTGATGAATGCCTCCAAATAAGCTAGTTTGGTGAACACTACGAATGGAATCAAAAGCCAACATAAGAATGACAACATTTCTTGCAAATTAATCATCTTTAGAATGACAACCTTTAATATGTTGCCATCCTTTTGAAAAATTATTTATTGAATTATGTGCATTCTTCAATTCAAGGAAATTTAGCACATGTTGCCAAATTGGGTTTTTCAAAATCTTAATAATCAACATCTTTTGTTATTCAAGACCTTTACTTGTAGTTTGCTAGAACCAGTCATGTATAATCATTTATGCATATCTACTAATAGACTTTTCTAGGTTTATAACAAGGTTAGATAGGTTATAATAGAACTTTCAACATTGTTTTCAATGGTAGTTTCCATCATAGTATGTCGAATAGCTCTTTGTCGTTCTCTGTACCTCCTAGCCCTCTCATTCTGGGTAGCTTTTTAAACAACATCATTTGTTGAACGGGTGCATGTAGTTTCACCTTTTCAATGTGGTCCATTTGTAGTAGCTACCTTTTTTTATTACAACTTTACAAAATAGAACATGCAAGACATTTAATGAGCTCAAATCACAACACTTAACTTTTGGTTGAAGCATATGTATGCATAACTTGCATCCTAATCCAAAGCAATATTCCTTTTGTAATTAAGAGGTATGTAACCTTTTCCATTTACTTATAAATCTTTGGTAGAAGTGAAATTTGAATTCCTAAAAAAAATTCACATTACTATAACAACATATTTGCATTTCACATGCCTATGTTCACTATTTATATCTTAAGTCTCATCAAATTTAAGACTACCATTCATTCCAACATTAGATTCATGATTATTTCATATAACCGGAATCTACACTTCAAAATATGTTATTAGAAATTCCAAAACCAAGATTACAATTCATTTCATCATAATTTAACATTACAGGAAATTCACACAAAAGATGAACATAAAATTCAACATAGAAGTCTATGCTTTTTTGTAATACTGAAAACATGAATCCAAATTACAACATAATCCCATGTTTTGTTAAAGAAAATCCCAAAACAACATTTAAAATTTGTGTTGTATCAAAACAAAGTCTATGGTTTTCTATTGCAAGTACTTCAAGCTCTTCCTATTCTTCTCTCAAAACAAACTCTCTATTTCATCTTCTTCTCCTCTCCTTGTTCTTAAAAACTTTCCCCCTTTTGAACCATCCCAAGTCACATCATTATGATCCAAAATAACAAGAATTCAAAATTCAAACTAACAAAGTTCCCTAATTAGTCCCTATCCTAGTGGACATGGTCATCAAAGGTAAACTTGCTTTAGGTTCTTGTAACTAATTAAGATTGTTAAAGGGGTAAGTTGAGTATGTGATTCAAGATGAACCAAAAGGGTTTAAAAGGTAGCCATGAATAATTTGACTCTACTATGTCAAAGTTGCAAATCCTTGGGTTAGTGTTGGATTATTGTAGAGAGTGATACTACATATGAAGCTCAAAGGTGCTTGTATACTAAAATTAATTGATCTAGCTAACGGGTCACACCTATTTTGCTTTAGTTAGCTAAAAACATCTACAACAAAACAACCACCCTTTTGCTTATCAAGTGTAAAAACTTAAGACATAAAAGTTCATTCATTCCCACCAAATGAAATTTCTGTACAACAAGTTGATGGAAGAAGAAAAAAAAGAAGCATTGGCAATGGGATTCATGTTCATATCCAAAAGTATGAAACTTGAAAACATGTATGATACTTCTTCATTGAATGACACTAAAAATCTTGGAATTTTGATGAAATCAAGATGCCTAGGAGATTTAGATCTCATCAAAGGATCAAGATCTTTCAAATTCATTATTACAAGAAATCCACCCATTTCTTAGTACCCCAAACATGAACCCTAAACCCATTTCTTGGTACCTCAATGATGAGCAAAAAACCGAAGTCTTTTTAATTGTCATATGTTAAGCTCTAATGCATCATCTTGTTTGCAAAGGTACAAAAGATGAATTCAGATTCCTAGTGTAATAGGTGGGTTTACAAAGCTCTATTTTCACTACCTCCTTTTAGCAAGACATCAATAGTAAGAAAAGAAAACAAGACTCTATTGTTACAAAAGCTTCATTTGATGTATGGGTAAAAACCTTGACTAGATGGCTAGCAAACAACCTTTTATGGGGAAAGGCAAAAGAGCTTACAAAAGCATCTAAAGAAAACATGTGTGTTGTGTAAGGCAATGTAAGGCAAGAAAGTGCAAGAAACATGTTGAAAAATGGTGTCCCACTTTCTAATTCCCATTTTCTTGTACAAATCCTTAAAATATATATAAAAAACACATCATTATCAAGTTTTGGACACTAGTAGATGAGATGAAAGATCATTGCAAAGCTCTGAGCTAGTAGCTTGAATAGAATGCAATTTTTTAACATCATGGTTATTGGAAGGAACAATGTACAACATACAACATACCTTTACATTATCAAAGATGATAGAAGAAATAACAAGATGATGAATTGGTTGCATAAATTGTTTATTGCAACAAAACAACCACATCAGATGGACTGGTTATGGGAGCAATAGTAGCAACGATGATGATGATGGTGATGACAACACATACACAAAGGAAACCGCAACAATAATAGTAAAAAACCAACCAATTAATAAACAAAAAAAAAACAAAGATTGGTAAACAAAAAAAATAATAATTCTAACCTATAGAGATTAATTGTTTACATGTGATATTGCTTGAAACAAAGGTCTGTTGTTGGCATTGCTAACTTTGGCAAGCTTTCGTTTTGTCACATTGCCATTATTAATTTCAACAAGTTCTCATTCCAATGAAGGTGTGAGAAATCTTAGTCCCACCAAAACCATGGGATTAAATTGATTCAACTTCAAATTATGCGGCCAAAATTGAAGCAAAATTTCATGATAAAGTTTAGGAAATTAGGTTTTTAACCTAATATTTTCAGGAATGCCAAAAAAATTCAAGTGTCAATTTTATGCCTGAAACTTTACCTATTCAATGAATTCCAAGTGTAAAGAGGTGGCATTTGGAAAACACTACAAATAAGAATTAGAATTGGCCAAATTTTGTGAAAAAAATTGTTCCTAAATGAGATGGCCTTAAAATGGGTACTTTTCTTACTACTCAAAATTGCCTAATAAATCGTACTTCACATTTTAGGACTTTTGACTACTGTTTCATGTAGGCATGTGTTATGGGCTTCTCCTATAATAAACAATTAAATAATTTGAAATCACCAAATGTTCCTTTTAGGTTCCTATGTGCTTTCCTGAAAAATGTGATGTTCCTAAAACTTTTCATATAAGGTCAATTTAAGAACATGTAAACATATCCAAATTTGATTTAACACATGTCATTAAAATCTCCTAGATGTGCATGATGTAAAAATGTAAATAAATTGATCAAAATCATAAAACATTCTTGAAGTCAAGGTGGTATAGGAAAATGATGGTGCGATGTTCCTAGTGGCACCACCCAATTGTACTTGCCCCCATAGTAGAATTCCTACTCTTTAGACTTGGGTTGTGGCAAAAAAAATGTAGGAAATTTTGACCCTTATGGAATGTGTCTTGAACTAATCCAAGGGATATTGGTATTGTTTGATGCAATATCTTTTGCCATATCTATGCGTGTCATGATGTGCAACACCAATTTTGGTACCAATGATGTGATGCAAGTATGTGATTAGTAAGAATTTGGTTATTTATTTATTGTTGGCTCTAGATTTTTGTTTAAGTTTTTTTTTCAATAAGGTTACAAGTTTAAACTTTTGCATTTGGTTATTGATTATAGGTTGGAGAATTTGATGATGGATTGATATATTTGGGGCGTCACATGTGGGTTGAGGTCATTGGTGTGTTGAAGCCATTATTGGCCTTTGCATCTCCTTTTAGCCTCTTGTTGTTCACAATATGTTAGTTCTCATGCTTGATCTGTAGTTTAAGAATTTGCAGCTCATTTGCGATTTTGTGGGACTTGAATTAACCATGTAAGTAGTTGCAAAATACACCGTGAAATTTTTATCCTTTTGTTGTTGATCATTTATAGTATCCTAATACTAACTTCTATCAATGTTGAACCTACTAGGTTTGTTACACTTGAGCTTGGTGTATTTGGAGCTTTAGTTTCTATTGAAGAGGTTGCATTGGGGTTGTTTAAAATTGAACTATCACTTTTCAGGAAAACTGCATTGCCTACTACTACATTCAATCCTTTCACATGGTGGGCAAAACATGAACAACGATTTCCTAATATTTCACATTTGGCACAATAGATCATGGGCATTGTTGGTTCACAAATAGAAACTAAAAGAATTTTCAGTATGGCAAGCATTATTACAAGTTTGAAATGCTACCAACTTGGGATTGAAAATACAAGTTGGTTTTATAATGAAAAATTAGCGAGACGATCCTAGGTTTGGGTGCACAATTGGCCTACCTAAATTAATCAAATAATACCTCAAGATTGAAAATGGCATGGTTTCAGAAAATGAAGATCTCATTGTTGATTTTAACTTGTTTCAAGAAGATTAACATATGTGGTGTTTCTGGGTGTAGATAAAAAAACTTGGATGCTAATCCTAATGGCAAATTGCCCCATTTTTTGTTGCATGTGTTTTTGTTGTTTGTTGGATGTGCAAATACCCAAACCCTAAAAGATAGAATGCCTTAATGATGAGAAAAACAAAATGTGAAACACCCTGATCTTTTAAAAGTTCCACAGTAGGTCCAAATGTGTGTGTATGATTTGTTGTGGAGTTTTCAGAGTGTTGTAGATTTGTTGTGTAGTTTGTAGTTTGCAAAATTTGGGGTTTTTAGATTGCAAATTGTTGGGTTGATTTCTAGTTCATTGGTGTTAGCGTTTCCAATTTGCATATTGTTCGGGTTTCCAATTTGTAAATTGTTGGGTTGGGTTTTTAATTTGCAAATTGTTGGGTTGGGGTTGGGTTTCCAATTTCCAAGTTTGCAGATTGTTGGGTTTTCTAGTGTTTAGATTGTTGCATATTTTGGGTTTCCAATTTGCAAATTATTGGGTGTGGGGTTGGGTTTTTAGTTAGTAGATTGTCGTGATTGGGGTTGGGGTTTCCAATTTGCATTATATTGTTGAGGTTTGGTGATGTAGTTTTAATACATGGCTACTTGGATGTCTTGGTTATAGTGTATATGTGCATAGTATGCCAAAGTTTGAGAGTGCACTCTACACCCACCAAATTGACCTAAGGTTGTAGTAGTTGAAGGTGAACAATAATTTTTGGTCTGCCATCAACAACTCCAACTTGGATTAGTTTGTCCCCTTGGCATCAAGGCTGCATCATTAATCATTTAGTCACCTAGGCTACAATTTTGGTGGCAGGAAGGTTGCATCATGTAGTTATTTAGGTTATGAATTTTGTAGTTAGTATTCAATTGTTGAAGACATAGGATTTGGAAGTTGTGTTTGATAGCTTTAAAGAAGCATTTGTATCATGGGATTTGTAAGTTGTGTGTGAGTAATTCATTAAATAGTGTGTATTTTTATTTATTTCTGATTGAAAACCATATGAATTTTGGTCATATGTTTTAATGCACATGCATGGGTTGAGATCCCCAGGACACCACCAAACTTGATACCTGTTACCCATGCCTTT
>Ga0116228_10006158_pt1 | contig 10727 bp, 9 predicted proteins | sample S1TSphfallax_2_FD_89694 | JGI IMG/M metagenome (GOLD analysis project Ga0116228, IMG submission 89694) | Host-associated microbial communities from peat moss isolated from Minnesota, USA - S1T2_Fc - Sphagnum fallax MG | ecosystem: Host-associated > Plants > Peat moss > Unclassified | place: USA... | reverse complement strand
TTGCAAAAATGGGAATAAATAATGTTCTTCGAAATTAGAAGATAGAGGAATGTTGTGAATTATTGGAAACTTGCTTTGCTATGGTGCATTGGCCTAGCAAGAAACTCCCAGGTACCAATTTTTGTATTTTGCCTTCCCTTTGCAGTTTTCTTAAATTTTGGCATTAGAAAGAGATAATGTTTAGAAAATTCAAAAAATTCAAAAAATAATTTAATTACTGCTGAACTTGAAAAGGTATTATAATAATGTGGCTTGTGCTATTCAAGCACATATTTTACAAAGTATATTTCTAAATTTGTGTAAATTCCAATTTCCCTAGGAAAATTGAATTAAATTTTTATTGAATTCCAACGACAAAAACTATTAAAAATCCAATAATTGGACTGGACTATAGGTCTAAAACTTTTGAAACTACCTTGGTGCGCCCATATTCATGGAGGTTTTCCAACCATATGAACAGTGCACCCAAAATTTCACTAAAAATTAAAAATTAATTTTTATTGAATTTTCAATTACAAAAATACTCACAATTTTTATAACACTTAAATTTTTGTGTGTGTGCGCGCGCGCATGTTTATTGGAAAATTTGCACCATATTGAAAAGAAAAAACATGTGAAAATTTGTACAAATAATTATTTAGATACTTTTTTTTTTCTTGCTAAAGTTGCCATATTTTGAGGAAAATATTTAGAAGTCATCACATTTAGACATTGAGTTCATGGAGGTTGCTAGAACAAAATGGGATTCCGAGTTTTTATTGATTTTCATGCCTAATTGTAGCTAGATTTGGCTAATTGTTCTTGTGAATAATATCTAGTTCGCCTACTTGAAAAATTTGAAAAAAAGCCCTAATCGTAGGCTTAATTGTTACAAAATCACCTTAATGAACTTGTATTCATTATATGCTTTTAATTCGACCAAAAACATGATCATGACAGACCTTGTGGTTTGGGAGATCTCAACCATGGTTTAAATTTTAAGAAAAAAATCATATAAAAAATTGGTGAAAATTTCCAAAACATTAACAAAATTATTAAAATTTACACTAGAAAACATTCCATATATTTCCAAATTTTTTTTGAAACATTGTAATTTTTTTCAAAAAAGCATCATTAATCTTTAATTGACAAAACAATGAAAAATAATCAAAATGAACAAACTACCTTCTTATTGCAATTAAACATATAGATCTAACTAATACACTTAAAGTTTAGGCCACAATTGTTGCTTTTGTCAATGTTAGGAGTTAGGACAATTGCAAGGATGGTAAAAATAAACATTAATTCACACAAGTAGAATATTATTTAACAACAACTTTTAATTGGCAATTGATATGGCATTAAAGTCAACTGTCTTATTATCTTGTATTTAGTATTTCATTATATCTTTGAAAAATGTACATTTTAGACCTTAACATTGGCAAACTTTGTGTGTTGTTTAAAAAAAAGAATGATTATCTCAATTTTAACACTCATCCTCCTTTTCCCATTCTTTTGTACTTTGTTAATATTTCATTGCTTTAAAAAACTCTATCTATTTTGGGGCATGATGTGTTGCAATTGACTACAACAAGATTACAATTCAACAATCTTGTATTGATCAAGATGTGGTGCTTTGACAATGGACATAATGTGTTTAATTGTTTTCATTGAATAACATCATTTGAAACAAACATGTTGCAAATGGGACTAACATTGCATCAATATTAATAAGCATTGCAAGAACCACAAGTGTTGCAAGTGGCATTCCACTAGCATCATTAGTAAGCTAATTTGCAAGTTGTGTTAAGAGAGGATATGAAAGACATCTAAATTCATCAATCATTTTTGTGTAACTCACAAATTGAATTTAGTTATCTCATAATAATTGAACAAATATCATGAAAGAGATAGCAAGAATTATCTTGATGGAAAAAGGTGGAATGCAAATATTAAAAAAAGAAGTTAATATTTATTAAAAAAAATTCTTGTAGATTTGGACACGTATGAAAATTTGACACCAACATTCATGGTAGCTATCATTCAACAACTTGTGATGATAAGTAACAATAAAATGCATCACCATTCATAATGTCAAAATCCCCAATCCACGATTTCATCCAAAATTGGGTTGTTAGTCATTTAAGACATCCATGATTACATGGCTATATAGTCAAATAGGACCTTATATTTGAATTTGTGACTATACTCATGAAGGACAATGTTTTTACAACTACAACTTTTGTGACTACAATTTTGAAAGACATCAAAAATATATATTTTCTTAACTTACTAGCCTAGGTTAGATAAAATTAAGGTTTGTTAGACTAAAAACCTAGCCTACATACTAAATACATAGGCCCTAGCCTACCTCGGAATGTAAGTTAGCCTATTTAACAACCTAGGCTAGGCTAGGTACTTAGGCAAAGCGAACAAACTAACCTAGCATAATTAGCCTTACAACATTAGGTTGCATTTGTTAGGATTTGAACCCTTCATGTTCACATTGAAGGATGGAGTCCTTAAACCATTGCATCACATTTTTTTACATGATAAAAATTGTCACCATATTATCATATATATTTTTAAAAAACTTATTTAAATACCGTAGCCTAACCACCTACTAAAGTAGGTAATATGTATCAAGGTGAATAAGTAACTATTACATACTAGTGTTGGGCGAGTATCAAAATTATGGGCGGGTATTGACCCACGCATGCATATAAGTATGGGGTACCTTGACCATTGGGCATCAATTCTCCAAAAATGTCAAGATACCTTACATAGGTAGACCTTTTGGCTCCCATACACATGTAATGCCCATACACTAATGAGTTTTAATTTTGCAAAGTTCACAAGATGGACTGGTGGATTTAACGTTTCACATGTATCACATGTGTAGGGTATTGTAATTTAGGGTTAAAGGTCACAAATTAGAGGTTTAGTGAGGTTAGCGATGGGAGAGTTATGGAGAGCTCTTGTTTTGTGTTGACGTGATGAAACAATTTTAATGATGAATCCAAGTTGGAATGGATAAAAAATGCTAAATTTTAGCAATCTTCTATTCACGGTATTGCAATAATCATCAAGTAAGCACCACAAATTAGCTATAGTTTGCACAAAATCTTTGTGTCCATTGTTTACTTGCAACAAGTTTTTCTTTTCCATCACATCACGCTTACAATTTGTAATTTCTTCTTTTCTATTATTTTGGAGTTTTGGCATTGCATTGCATTTGTTGTTGTGGAGTTCGGGCATCGCATCGCATCAACAATTTGCAATTTCTTTTAAATTTTTGTTATTTTGGAGTTTCGGCATCGCATTACGTTTGTTATTTGGAGTTCGGGCATCACATCGCATCTGCAATGTACAATTCCTTCTTTTTTATTGTTTTGGAGTTGCATCACAATGTATATTTTGTTTTGGAGTTTCAACATCACTTGTGTTTGTTGTTTTGGAATTCTAACATTGCATTGCATCTACAATTTTTAATTTTTTTTTTCTGTTGTTTTGGAGTTGTAGCATCACATAACATCTGTAGTTTGTAGCTTCAAATTATTCATTGTTGTAGAGTTTTAGCATTGCATTATGTCTATGGTCTCCAACTTTGAATTGTTTGCCATTTTGCAACTTTAAGTAGTCTATTGTTTTCAAGTTCCAACACATGTCATTGTTGGAGGTTCATTACATTGTTTATTGTTTAAATCGCTTTGGAGTTCCATCACATTATGTCTGCAAGCTTGTTGGTGTTTTGTGGCTCACATCATGGGTATTTTTATGAATGGATTCATAGAGGATGGGGAGGGAGTCCCATTGATTATATAGCTGATTCTATTGTTGGCTTTAGTGAAAATGAAGTTGAGAGTGGTGGGTTTGTAGGATTTGAAGCAAGGGTAATGAATTACTCATTGCCAAAGAGTTCAACGAAGATGGTGAGGAGATTTTTGAAATTGAAGTAGCTGCACTACAAGAGAAGTTGTTAGTGGATTTGAAACTCAACCAAATTTTTTGGCTCACATGGCAACGATTATCAAACACATGGGTTTTTTAAAAACTCAATGATGTGAATGTTGTTAATCCTTGTCAATTTCAAAAAATAAAATGTTTCATTTGCCACAACAAAGGTTTGGTTTTGTGTAACAAAAACCATGGCACTAATGCCATGAATTCACATGTTGCATTAGAACATTTTACAATTTTGGCCTTATACTAAGCACAAAGACCTTTTATTTCCATGGAAACTTCTAATAATATATTTTTTAAAAGAGGAAGATTAAACCAACTAGAGAATCCATTATTTTTTTTTTCAATAGAGGAGTCCCTTACAAAAAAATGACTCTATTCAAGAACAATTCTTTGAAGATTTGGTCTTCTTCATCCCAAAGGCTACCACCCATTGAATTCCATTGAATATTTGTGGTTGAGAAGGCTTGTCCACCATCAATGTAGTTGAGTTGTCTTCCTTAATAGATGGTAGTTGATTGGTGAAATTATCTTTAACATGGTCAATAAGACCATGGAACACCATGTTTTTCTTGCGCTTATTAAAACAAACATAGTGACTACCACTTTTGATTTATGGGTGTCCTGGGTCAGATTTGATATTTTTGCATTGGTTGTTAATTACATCAACAAAAATTGGCAACCCTATCATATCGCAAAGGGCATTTTTGAGGTTGTTAAAACAATGGGGGTTGTTATGGTTATGTAATTGAAGGAATTGCTTTCCTAGTATGAATTGTTGGACAAAATGATTGCATATGTGGAGGATGAGGGTGCCAATTTGAGTACCTTCACAACGGCCTTGACCATTATTGTTTCTTGTGCTCCACTTTCCTTGCCAGAACCTTATGTTATAGTTTGTTATGAACATGCCATGTCTAAATGTTGTTAGTATGTTATTAATGACACCAAGGTATGTGTTGGGATGTGGGAGGTTTCTATTAAGGATGCCTAGTCTTTTTTCTAGAAGATTATTACTTGGATTTAAAAAAATGTCAAGGGTAGATAGGAGTGGGCTAAGGTTTGCAAAAATTCCAAACATTCCCTTCACAAATTGAAAACTCATGTTAAGATTAGATTCGCTTCCAAAGTTCAAAGAGACCCTTGAATTCAATGACACCATAAACCTTTGTTATTCAAGGCAACCATTGCCTTGTAGAGTAGAATTCCTATTCCAAATACATGTGCTATGGTTGAAAAAATGTTAGGGATTTCGATTCCAATTGTTAGCCATTGTCATCTGAATCAATCTCATGGGCATTGGTTACTGCCTAATACCATTTCTACTACCATATCCATGATTATTGGCATGTGCAACATTAATTTTGTTGCAACATATGTGATGTAGGTCGTATGTGGGCCAACAATTGTGTGGTGTTTTTAAAAGTTTTTTTCTTCATCCAAATAATTTTTTTAAAAATTGTTTGATTTTATTTGTTGAATTGTAGGTTGGAAACTTTGATTCAAAGTTACTGCACCTTGGGCATCACATGCAAGTTGAGGTGATTGTTGTCTTGAGGCGATTTTTGGCATTTGCATCATCATTTTAACCTTGCGCCATTTATAACATGTTGGTTCTTATGCTTGACCTTCATTTAAAAAGTTTGTAACTCATTTGAGATTATGTTGGCCTTGAATTGGCCATGAAAGTTGTTATAGAATACGATTGTGAAATTTTCTTGCAATTATTTTTGATTGTTTATAATATTCTGACCACAACTTCTGTCATTGTTAACCTAACTACATCTATTGTGTTTGAGCTAGGTGTATTTGGAAACTTGGCTTTTCCTAAAGAAACTGCCTTGGGGATTTTTAAAACTGAATTTTCACTTTTAAGGAGAATTATAGTGCCTATAGATGGTTTTAGTCCTTTCATTTGGTGGGCAAAACATTAGCAACAGTTTCCAAACATTAGATATTTAGCACGTCTAATGATGGGGATTGTTGGGTCACAAATTGAGATTGAAATAATCTTTAGTATGGCATGTGTTATCATTGGTTTGAAACGTTGTTGGCTTGAGATTAACAATTTAGAGCATTGTTGTGGTTGTTGTGGGTTGTCTTCCAATTTGAAATCTAGACCCATTAGTTATAATCGTGAAAAATTAGCCCAATGATCCCAAATTTGGGTCACTAATCCTTAGCCTAAGTCAATTGAAGGATACATTGATATTGAAAATAACATGGTTTCAAATTATGAAGAATTCATATTTGATTTCAATTTATTTGAAGAAGATTAACTTTCTGTAGTGTTGAAAGGTGTAAAATATGAGGAATGAAAAGGAGGTACACATGAACATCCATGTTTTAATTTCCACTATTTTTCTAATTTTTTGGTTGTAGGTACATTAATTTAAAATATTATCTATGTTTCTTTAATTCTTTGGTTGTAGGTACTTTAACCCTTAGGGCTAGAGTGGCTCAATGATGAATAAAGGAAAATTGTGAAACTCCATGAAAGTTTTTTAGAACTTTGCCATAGGTTAGAGGGTAGATGTGTCCAATGTCATTTGGATTGCTTGTTCCAAGTACATGTGATTATTGTTTGTCTTTGTGTCAATGTTTACATGAGTCACTATTTTTCTATTTTTTAGTTTTTGTTCCCATTTGTTAATTGTTGTCTGATTAAAGGATATGAGTGTGGTTGTTGTGGAATGTCTTGTGTTTTCAACTTTTACTTTTAACATTGGGGTTTCTTGTGGTTGTTGTGGGTTGTCTTCCATTTTTATTCTTAACCTTGGGGTTTCTTATGGTTGTTGTAGGTTGTTTTCAATTTATATTTTTAACATTGGGGTTTTTAGTTTGTAGACAATAGGGGATTTGATGTATGCCATATTGGATGCTATTTTGGCATGTATATAATTAATTTTTTAAGTGTTGAAAACACAAGGGTTGTTTTTAATGAGTATAAATTTCTAAATTAAATAGTTCCATAGGCCTCCTAGTGATTATTAGTGATAGATTTACCATCCCTTACCCCTTGGAGAAGGGGTAATGATTGGGGGTTGCAATTTCACCCATTAATAGTTGTTAAAATTGATGGTGAGAGTGGCCAGTTGTGTTCTAGTTTTAAATTGAGATTGGATTGCAAGTTTTGTGAAACAAGATGCAAATTTGTTGTTGGTCAAAGTTGCTTAAATCAAATTGCATTCAAAGCTATTGTTGCCCGGGGGGCCATTAATAAAAGAAAGTAGAAAATACGTGACTAAAAATATAAGGTGCAATATATTGGTTGTTGAGTAGAAATTATAAGTTTAAAAATGGAGTACATTTTAATCAAACAATCAATTTAATTATAATATAAAGTATGTAATAATATGAAATAATGGATTATAATTAATATAAGGTGGCTTTGATATGTATATATTAAAAGATTAGATAATAATAGGGCGGTAAAAAAAATAGGTTGAACAATTATCTAATACCCTTCTAATAGTGGCCATTTGACGCATGTAGATGCCAAACTTTACACATTGTGTCCTTCCCGGGTGTTGATGCAATTGTGTTCATTATTGAATGCAACATCATCGGTTTGCATAAGCTTGAATGCCATTGCTTTTTTGTGTGTATGGTATTTAAAAGTTTGAGAGTGCACTCTATGTCTGCCATCCAATCTCCTGTCAACTTGCTAAGATTGCAGCTAAAGGCAACCGGTTACCTATGACTTTAACAATTCTTGTGGGATCCACAATTCAAAGTTCTGGAATGTTGGGCTATAATCTTTGCTGGTTAGCAGTAGGATTACATTAGAAAACATGCGGTTTCAGTTGTATGTGATAGTTTCAGTCACATTTGTGATCTCTGGATCAATCCACTTGGTTTTTTTGTTTGAAAACATTACCCATTATGACCAATTTTGTCAATTTGCATCTGCTTGGGTTGGGTTTATGTTTGGTGGGCATCACTCAGCTTTCCATATCTATTATGCATGCTCGTCTAAAAAAGATATGTCTTATGTTGATGTTGGATGAGCTTATGACCAATTTTGTCAATGCACATGCCCGGGTTTATGTCCAATGGGCATCATCCTTTTCCACATCTACTATGCATGCTTGTCTGGAAAGAAAAAGATGTCCTATGTCTATGCCCAGCAGGCTTCAATTTGTCAAATATACATTTATGCCCAGGCCTGCCAGGCTTCACATATGGTTTTTTTGGTTCATACCCTGCCCGCAGGGTATTTCTGAAAGTAGATACCCGCCCAACACTCGTAGAGACACCTAATTTTTTTGGCTTCCAGGTGGCAGTTTGCCAATGTGCACCTCCAGTGTGAAAGTTTTCAGAGACATGGGAACCCACTTCCTTTATTTAACCATATCAAAATAATTCTGCAATAATGTGTTTGTGGACTTCATGGGAAATCACCCTGCGCGTGGTAATAAAGGTCCAACGTATGTCTGAAGCAAACTTGCCAAATGTAACTGCCGCAATTGAAGCAGCACCCACCAGCACACCACAAAGGATGGATGATAAGTGGTCAGGAAACAGTCTTCTGTTGGGCTCCAGTTCACTAGCTAACCATGGTTGGTTACCTCAGTTGCTTTTTTCTTCCCCTACCTACCTACTAATAACAACATTAAAAACAGGTTGTTAATAGCTAGGTAATGAAAGCAGCCCTCACCTTTGTGAACCATCTACTTACTTAGTAGTTACCTAGTTTCCTACCTATCTACCAATATATGGGACCTAATTTTCCTACAAAATTGGTTACCAATGTGAAACCAAGTATTAACTCAGTTGATGTTCATCCACAAGTGAGTAAAAACAAGCATCCAGTGGATGGTGCACTGGTGGGTACTGGTTCACTGTGGCGCAAACAAACGTTTTTAAGTTTTTGCAGTTTTGCAACACACAAGTAAGAAGTCAAAGTGGAAAAAAAGTAATAACACAAAGTACATATAAGTCCTATTAAGCTTGGTTGTCAAACATCTAATTTAGTAATGTCCTTTCACTTCAACAAAGCAACTTTTGTTAAGTAAAGCAACCCAAGCTTTCAAACTCAAAAGTTTCCAATGTCTTATGTGCAAGCTGTGCTCTTGACTCACACACAAATAGCAAGTGAGAAATTATTATAATAATACCCAACTCAACTACACTGTAAGCAATAATAATAATTAATAAAGTTCTGTTTTTGGGGGAGTTGGTGCCAGTCACTGGAGTGCAAGGGATTACTTAGCCTCATTCCTACAGAACCGACTTAGCTATTCCAAAAAACAAATTCAATTCACACCCAAAAAAATAGGGGCTGGTGCTAGTAGAGATCATTAAAATAAATGCTTTAAATTTATTGCCTCAATTGATATAATGAATGAGTAAGGAGCATTGAATCGAGAGCCTGGATTTTATTTTTTTAACATCTCTTTAACTACCAGGCTAATTGTTTGCACCATGATTCTGTAATTCCATTGCTTGAGTGAGAATTAGTGATTGCAAAAAACAGCACAACAATCCAAAAGAGGAGAGTAAGCATGGATAGGATTTCGTAAGGGAGGACTGTCCACGACCACTTTGGTAAGCCGTCTTCGGGTGTGAACTGGGGCACGCCATTGGTGTCGTAGCGGAGGAAGGACTTGCGTTGCTTGGCTCTGATGTTGCGTCCCGGAGTCAAAATGTACACCACTGGTACTAACATGTGTGCAGCAGTGCTGATGAAGAAGACTCCCAAGCCAATGACTAGGAATTTCTCTGAACAGTTTGCTGAGATTCCGCTTGCATGGTAGAATCGAGCCAAGAGAACACCCAAACTCACGATCACGTACATCAGATGGAATCTCACTAGCTTCAGTTGACTGGAATATAATTCCTTCAGATAGCTGATCCAGTTGGGTTTGTGAGAGCTGCCGGCGGATTTGAATCCAGCTGCACTTGCTGCTGCACTACTGTCAATGTTGCTGGTGGGTACAAATGAGAAGGAAGCGTTGAAATTGAAGATTGAGTTTACACACGCTTGCATGTAGTATGGTGTCATCCACCAGAACATGGACTCGTCGCGGTTGCGCATTTGAATGGACTGCGACATGTTGGACCAAAGACAAATGAATGTGATTCTTGATGCAATCAAGTTCATTGCTAAACACCCAACTAATTGCAGAGCTTCTTGATCCGTCCCCACTGACAACTTCAAGTCGAAAGCAAGACATGCAAGTAAGACAGTCGCAAGAATGGCGTTGTTGAATGCCATGAAGTAGAATGCGGTGTGGTGAAAGTAGAGTACTTTCTGCACGAAGTTGAGTTTGCTATTCTTGCCGAGACAAGTTTTCCAAGAAGCGGCAAACTGCTGCATTGCACCTGTGGTCCACCTCATCCTCTGTTTGACGAACCCTTCGAAAGTCCAAGGGGTGAGACCAAATTGTAGCTTCTCATTTATGTATACAGACTTGTAGCCCTGGTTGAACAACATGTACGCGGTCATCGTGTCTTCCGTGATGGATTGTGGCTGGAAACCACCAATTTCGTCCAAGCATTTACGCCTGAAGAGCGCACCTGTGCCCACACAGGTGGTGGTTCCCAAACTGTCCCGATGACATAACACCCTGTTGTATCCCAACACACAAGAGTCATGCAACGGATCGCCAATGGGTAGATTGTAGAATGATTGTGGTACCTGCACAAATGCCACATCAGGCGCATCCACGATGTGCGGCAACGTTCGCCGGAGAAAAGAAGACTGCAGGATCATGTCCGCATCCATCATCACAACATATTCCGCATTCGAATGCTTGAGGCCATTATTCATGTTACCGCAT
>Ga0116228_10006157_pt1 | contig 10728 bp, 7 predicted proteins | sample S1TSphfallax_2_FD_89694 | JGI IMG/M metagenome (GOLD analysis project Ga0116228, IMG submission 89694) | Host-associated microbial communities from peat moss isolated from Minnesota, USA - S1T2_Fc - Sphagnum fallax MG | ecosystem: Host-associated > Plants > Peat moss > Unclassified | place: USA... | reverse complement strand
TTGTGTTTTGCTGGTAAGAGCTCTTGGATTTAAAGAAGCCAACTACACCAATCTGGCAATCATTCTTTCACTGATTATCACCAAATGTGCTGCTTACAGCAACCCAGGACCTAAATTTTGAGCACTGGAGTCTGAGACTTGATTTACTTATAAGGTTTAGGAATTGTGGAGCTTTCTGCATCCCCAGTAGATAATCTAAGTATTTTTGTACACTCATGATGTTCTTCATGAAATTTAAGCATTTGAAAGAAAACCCATTCTCCAAACATCCAGAAAAAGGGCAATAGGAATAATGGAACATTATGTATGTCAGGTCAAAATTCCCTTTTGTATAAGCTGCTGCTGCTATCTCTCTCTGCTATACCTATATAACTGTAACACATTACATCACAAGGTTTGACTACAGAAAGGAAGGAATTTGTATCTAAGAGTTTAGTGAAGATTTTGCTTATTTTGCAAAAAGGTGACAATGAATGATTCACAAAAGAGAGGTCGAATCAGAAGAGAGGATGTACTATGGATCATGTAGAAAGTTATGGTGCAATTCGCTCAGAGAAGCTAGTGTTTTCTAGAGTGTAAGGGTTTTAGGGCTCAAACCCTAAACCCTAAACCCAAAGAGCTTAAATGAGAGGCACATAACGCACAGCCATCTCTATTTTCTTCCTCACCGTGCCATCCAGCAACTTGTCCACAATCACAAGATCCTGCAAGTTTTCCCCACACTTTTGCTTGTTAGTAAATGTATCTCAGAAATATATCATTATCTCATAGTGCCCTTCCCCCCACCCATCCCTCATATTGACAAAGCCGAGCTGACAACACAAGCCATGGAATCACTGGAGATTGTGCACACTAGGATATTGACAGACTTTTGGAGAAGATTGGAATTTGTACCCAACTCGTTTTCATACTTGGTTGAGACAAACAACTCTCAACTGAGCAGGGTAGTCTAAGAAGATGATGACACTGCAAACTGTGCTTTTCAAATGCACTTCATTCAAAATATTTGGCTGTACCACATCTTTTAAGGAATTCTATTGCAATGAAAGATGTGGTGGAATTGCATGGAAAAAGTGCAACTGTGGCTTGGTGTTTTGCTACTGATTTGGACAGAAATACACACCCAAGTTTTCAAGCATGATGATCATCCTTGATGAATTTTAAGGTTCCCAAATTCTGGTAGAAATTTTCAAATACCCCATGTCTTAGGATGATGACATAGGGTTTTACCTACCTATTGAGGACTCTGTGCCTACTTGTCACAGTTCAGATCAGTTCATAACGTCCAGGCTCCAGATGACTGATTTCAGGTAAAGGGATTAAAAAATTTGTGAGATGGATTTCAGTGCTCTTGTGAAAATTGTTGACAAAATAAGAGAGATGTTCAAAGATTGTTAAAGAAATAGAGAGAGAATGTTCAGAGAGATTTTGCTTACTTGGGCCATTGTGCCAACAGGAATGACCATACGGCCACCAGGCTTCAGCTGTTCCACCAGAGCTTCAGGCAATACTGTTGCAAAAGCATACACCCAAAACATAAGATTCTAAGGTCCTAAGGTCAGAATGTATAAGAAACAGGAGGTTGAAACTGTGAGAATCACAAAAGAGGAGCTGAGATGTGGTTGTTGCAATTTAGGGTTTTGGAACAGCTTCTCAAGTACCTGCAGCAGCAGCTCCAACATGAATTGCATCATAGGGTGCTCCTTTCTCATATCCCAGTTTGCCATCAGCCACTGCAATTTAAGCACACATCCATTGTTTGAGAAAGAGCTGCAAGAAGAATGGCTGCATTGATAGAATTGTTGAATCAGACCTAAGTTACACAACCAAAAAACGAAGGCTCAACTGTCAGGAGTGTGGGATTGGAAAAGCATACGGAGTACTTCAAGGCAGCCACTGTCCATGAGAGAGCCAGCAGGAGTTTGCTTAATTGCATCAATTGATCTATCCACAAGCTCTGGAATGTGTTCAACCCCGATTGTTTGACCTGTCTCCCCGACCTACAGGTGTGATTGAATCACATCTCTACATTAGGAAGAAGAAAAAATGATCCCCCATGCACCCATCTCCCTGACCTACAGGTGCAATCAAGTAACATCTCCACAATAGGAAAAAAAAGAGAAAAAAATTCAATCCCCCATGTACCCATCTCCATGCATGTGTAGCTTGTCTCTGCAGATTCATCAAATCATCATGCTTACTATGTCCAGACATTTCTTCTGGAAGTAGTCTTGTAAAATGGTAGCAGAGCAGAGGAGGGGGGGTGAAGAAATGTTTGGTTTGGGAAGTGTGCAAACAAACCATGAGGCCAAGTACAGCAGTCAAATAGCCTGATCCAGAGCCCACATCCAGCACTGACATCCCAGGTTTCAAGTAATCCGCCAGCAATGACAGACAGTATGAATGCTGTACAAATCCCCATCCATCCACCACCACCAACAAATATTGAAATTCACCAAAAAACCATTTGAAAGCTGGAAACAGTAGTGACTGAGTGAGGAGCAGGAGTTTTCGCATGAGTTCCAAAAAAACTCCAAGTCTTGTTTTCTCCTTGATCAACAAAAGCTTTCAAGAATGTCATCCAAGTTTTATTTTCTACTCCATCAGCGAAAAAAATAGCTTGATGCAAGAATTTGATCCAAGTTCTGGTTTTCTAGTCCATCAATACTAAACAGCTTGCAATCTTGAATTCATCATGTGTGAGATGATAGACTCCTGCAACCCAGCTGCTTACCATATGGGGTGCTGAGATTGTTGCTCCAAATCCTGCAATCTCCAACCCATGATGAAAAGCTTTGTCAGAACCAGAAGGCGAAGGTTTTGATTACAGGACTCTCTCTTGAGTTTTTGGTAACTTCCCAACAGTTGATCAAACTGCGTTACTACATTATTGACCATAGGTTTTATTCCAGTTCTGAGCTCAAGAACATTCTGCAAGAAACTAAATTAAGTCATGTGAGGGATGGAGGAGGTATGGATTCTTTACTACGCGCTACTCCTGCAGCAGCGACTAGCTAGAGCTGGTTACACTTTACCTATCACTTGGGGAGAATCCTTGTAGGGCAATGCTGTGGGAGGCACAAACAGCTTTCGATCCACTTTGGACATTGCTGATGCTGCCTCTGGAGATGTCAGGATTCCTCGCTCTGCAAAAAAAGGAAAAAAATTAAAAAATTCCCATGCACCACATGACTCAGTAAGGTAAGGTACCCATGACCCAACAAGTCTCTGGCACACATGCAGACAGACATGCAGATGCTCTGTAGACATGAGCTTGCCAGCAGCTGGAGCAGTTAGATAAATATTACATCCTTCCTTTTCTTGGTTCACTAATTCTTTCAGTCGTTTCATTTTACAGCAGCTGGTGATGTAGTCTCGGAAATCCAGGCTCTGCTCAGCTGCTGAAGGACTAGCTTGCTGCACACAAGAAAAAGAAGAAGAGAAGAGAAGTAGAAGAATGTACTCTGGAGATTGGAGACAAGCTCGGCGTAGTTGGTGCCATGGCAATGCCAACTCATCTCATCGCCAGGGGACGTGGGTGCCGGCGGGTACGTGTATGGCGGCGCACACGCACACACCGCCGGTACAAACGGCTTCCCTATTTTCGCTGCCTTTCTTCAACCCCAGCAAGCGAGCGAGCAAACAAGAAAACAAACGCGCGCACACGCACTCGCTCACTAGAGCTCAGTTCTCACACGATCCAGGAATCAGCTTTGAGCTCACTACTAACTCACACGAGCCCAAATCTTGAACAATTCTAGAAACTTTAACACTCAAGATCAAGTGCAGCAGGAGGAGCTGATCCAGAAGAAGAAGAAGCTTGAGAAATGGAGATGTATGAAATCCGGTAGCTAGATGATCGGAGTAGTAGTTACTCCGTAGGTGGGAGAGAGAGAGAGAAATTGAGAGGTTTCTTGTAGCTTCTGGAATACAACAAACAGGCCGCAATCCAGCAGACTAAAGACGAGGGAAAAATAGACGACGATGTTGAACAGCAAAGAAAGAAAAGAAAGAGCGTGATCCAGAGATTGCAAACACGATGTCTTCCGGACTTCAACAAATCCAGACTTTGGCGAGATGAAGACGAGTGATCTAAGCTTACGAATTTGAAACAATCACACCACACAAACAACACACAAACTTGTACATACAACTTGGCTGATGATCTCTCAATCTAAAATTTTTTTTCGATTCTCAACAGAAGCAAAGTTCACTTAGATTCAGAACTATTGTAGTCTGGTGCACTACTGTAAGAAGCTGCTGCTGCTGCTGCTGCTGGTGGGGGGTCTTGAAGAATCTCAGATGGACATAACTTCCAAAACTCTTGAAAACCCCTGAATGTCACTCAATATCATTGATCAGATACATAATCTCTCTCTCTCTCTCTCTCAAAGCGGAGGGGAAGAAAAAACCTCACGCAAAAAACCACCCAAAAACCCAAAGCTTGCAAAAACAAAAAATTAAAAAAATCCAAACAAACACACACACACACGCAAATTACACACTCTCATACACTTGAGATGATGCACTAAAATAAGCAAAGTCCGTGAAGACCAAACAGATGATCAAAAGCTTTGCACAGCACTGCACTTAACACTTAGATTTCACAAAACCACAAAGCTCGATTGAAACTTGAGATCCTTTGTTTCAAAGATCAAAGGCTGAAGCTTGATGATGGAACTTGTTATTTATATAGAAGCTGCAACCCAATAATAAGAATAATCATAGTCATCATAATAATAATAATACAAATTAAAATCAGCCCACCCAAGTTTGCTATCTTCTAAAATTTCCTTGAAGACTGAATGTTTTTCTTTTTTTTTGGGAAGGAGGGAAGGGTTCACCACCCATTACAAGAAACAACCCAAAAATTTAGGTAACACAAAATTTGCCACTAGGTACCCACTAAAACCAACCAACAATTGGTTCACTACTTACTTCCAATCCCCCAAACTTATTGCAAATTTGACCCCCAAACTCATATGCAAATTGGCCCCCAAGCTTAAATTGCAAATTGACCCCAAACTCATTTCCAAAATTGGGTCCCAAGTACGGGTCACCACAAACATTTTTGCAATTTATTTGCCCCCAAACTTATTGCAAAATTGGCGTGACAACACAATTCTAAGCGTTGTTTGATTTTTAGAAATGACATGCTACAACGACACAGGGAGAAGGAGACTAGGTGGCTATATATAATAATATAATAATAATAAGAAGAAGAAGAAGAAGAAGAAGAAGGGCACTAGGATATTATTAGGCCAACAACACTCAAACAGGCTGACACAAAAGACACACAAACAACACAACTCCAAATGGATTAAGTTCCTACCCCCCAAAACCTAAAACCCTAAACCCTTCCCAAAAAAACACACAACAAAAACCCACTAGCCATTACTAACTAAATTAACCTCTGCATATCACCTAGTCTCTACTACCTGCCTACCCCCCTTTCAAGACCACTAGTTACTACTTCCCATCGTCAGCATGGTAGTAGGTAGGTACCATCTTGGCTCTTCTCATGACCTCATTCCTTCAAGCTTGATTTGTTTGTATTTGGAGGGTGAGGGGGGTGTTTGTGTGGGTGTCTTTTGTGGGAGGAGAGGGGGGAAGGGAGATGGGAAGGTGGGGAATAGGGTTGGGTGGGGTTGGGAGGGGGACCAAAAAATAAATAATAATAATAATAATAATAATTATTATTATTATTATTAATGAAATTTCTAAAAAAGGAATTTCTAGTCAGATGTCCACATTCTGACATGATCTCCACCTTGTCCAATGAAGGACTAGTTCACATTCAAGTTTGGTGGCCGATTTTTGGCCTAGTAGGTACTAACATTCCTTCTTTGGGCCCAAATTTGTAGGCCATGATATATGCTTGCACAACTGGATAACGTGACTCCTTCACATTTTGTGCCCATGATCTCCCAAGTATACCAAATAAGTAATTGGATTTACTTATGGCTGCTGGTGGGGTAGGAAGGGGCTTATGAATTAAGTAAGGGAAAGGAAGGGAAGGAGTCATATCACATGTGGGCACCTGGTCCACAAGTGAGGGAAACTACCTTGAACTAGAAAGATGGGTTTTTCTTGGGTGGGGTTTTATAACTTAGGGGTTTTAGGGGGGGAGGGGAGGAACGTGGTCTTGGTGGTGATGATAGTGGAAAGGGAGAGACCTAGGTACAAGAATAATAACCGTAGTTAGCTTACAACAAAGGAAACAAGGGGTGTGTCACATTGTGGCCTTGCCATTTACATTAAAAAGTATCTTAAGGCAAAAGAAGAATTTTTGAAACTCAAATATTTCAACATGCAAAAATATAATCCTCAAAGAAAAAAAAATCCTCTAAAAGAAACCAAAATCCTTCAAGATATTATTATAACTCTATAACTAATCTCAAGTTTCAACACAAGCCAAAATATCATATTTCAAAACTCCTCATATAAAAATAGACCTATTATTATTACCTAGGGGCCAAAATTCCCTAAGCTACTATATACTCTGTAATGAATCTAAACACAATATAAGGCCAACAAATTGTGCACTAAGAAGTGTCCAAAACCTTAAAGTTGTGCTCATAGGGCCACTACCTTCATTGAAAAATCAATAAAAATTGGAAACCATGTGACAATTTGCACGTGATTTGGTGTTGTTTATGATAAAAGGAAAGGCAGCAATGGGGGAGGAGACTTCGACTTGTGGGTGGGAACTTACGATGGGGGGTTGAAGTCGTGACGATTCCCAATTCTTCTGATCCACCTTAAGTCATTCCGAGTGAGTGAGTGACTATGTAGATCGGACCCGTAACGGTGTTTGATTCCATGTTTGTAGATCATCCTGGCAGCCTCGGTTTTTGGTAATAGAACAGTACGAATTGCCCACGCGCTACGGCCCACTTTGAAAAGAGCAACAAAATAGGTGGTGATAAAAATATACACCACAATTGGGAGGTTGGGTAGGGGTCACTTTGAAGAATTTTAAATTGAGTTTTTGGACAAGAGTGGATTTAGTTATCGGCACTAAGTGATGAGTAAGCAAGGATAATAATACAGGGTTCTTTCTTTTTTGAGGGGGGTGTGTGTAGACATGGGTGTGGCTAATGTGAGCTTAAATTAACCCAAGAGCCCCAATTAGAGAAGGGTCACGACTTAATACTAGCAAGGCTTCTTTTTTGCACCCACAACAAGCAATTTGAAAGGCAAAGAAAATCCAAAACATTATTTTTTTTTCCTTTCAAAATAAATGCAAGAAATAATTAAAGTGTCCATCCCATGGAAAAGCAAAGAAGAGAATAGCCCAGAAAAAAAATGTAATGAAATATTAATATTCATCTGACTAAACGATGGGCCAAGGTGAACCAACACCTACTTTGATACCTTCACCTTCTTGTGTGAGTGAGGCCTTTAAGGCCTCTTCTAGGTTACATGAATTTGAGAAATACTAAATTTGAACTTAGAGACTTTGATTTAATCTAATGATTCAATACTTATAATGTTAAGAAACAACCCAACACATGTAAGGTTTCTTAGTTTGGAACATGGCACCATATTTGTAGGTGTTGGTTCACCCCATGGCCTAAATGAGGTGAGGAAGCACTCTTTTCCTAGTATTATTACAATTTTTGAAATGGGATTTTCAAAACAAAATTCTTTTTAGAGCCATTTACAAGCTTCATTGAAGTTGGAAACTCTGATGTGAGTGTCATTATGTGGTAGAATGTTGGAGATTATGAATTGGAGGCTATTTTTGAAGTATGACACAACATGAAAAGTTGAAGAATTCTTGGTTTAGATAATTATAAGAAGTTCAGACTTTTCTTTCAATTTAGTAAATTTGATATGTTTTTGTTACTCACATTTTTGTGTCAAAGATCAAAATGATGTCAACTTGTTGTGTGAAATGCATTTGTTAAAACTGCTCATCACCCTGAAATGTAAAATAAAAATTAACTTATCACAAAAAAAGAGAAGATTAAGTAAACCTTTCAAAATACTCCACTCGGACTCAAGAGTTGAGTGTAACTCATGATGGTGCGCATCACACACACACATGCAAGGATTATAAGTTATAACTATATTGTAATGACAAAGGAAGGACTTCATGAGTACTATTGTTTTGAGAGTTGACATCAAGGAGGAATTTGCATGAGATAGGCTCATGTGTATTAGCATATTCCATATTACTCAACACCAAAGTACTTTGGCAACTTGGACACTAATTATTATATTAACCATTGCACCAATTCAGTGGGCCTTCTGAGCATTATTGCATGGAAGGCCTTGAAATCTGGCCATGGGATTTCTATGAATGCAAGTTCTAGGCGCCATAGTGGCGCTAGGGTCACTATGTGATCTATTACACCCAATTCACTTTCATAGGTGTAATGCCAAAAATTTGAGCATTGTGTCGTCACATGGAATCTGGAAGGAATTTGGAATTCGAGATTTTGTCATTGTGGGATATAATTGGACAGCCTGGATGCAGCTCTGGGTTTTGAAGGTTTCTTATGGGTTGTTTTTCCATGTTTTGAGGAAATTTTGTGTAGGGTTCTTGGAAAGATAAGGTGACAACACTTTGTCAACATTTAATGGATCTTGCATCTCAATACCCAAAAAGATACCTCCATGAAACCCCAAGTCTAACCCTGCAAGCATCACCTAACTAGATTCTAGATACACTAGGTCCCATAGGAGGATTCAAGTTCATCACCTTGCACAAGAAAACATTAAGACAAATGGTTAAAATAATTAGTAATTACAACCCTATTAGAAGAACCGGAACTAGTTATGAGAGGTATTTTTGGATGTGGTTTTAGATGAAAATTTTATAGACTTTTATATTTGTTTATACTTGAACCTTCTCCATTCAATCCTCAAAAAAAAACCATTGTCCCAGGTGATTCTGTTGTGTTAATTATGTCACATAAACAGAAGAGTTTTCATTAGAGTACAAAAAATTGCTATATGAAAGGACCCAAATTGTTATACCCAGAACTAGAGAACTTTAAATTTTGAAGGCTTATTACTCAACTTGCATGGTTAAAAAATGGCAATGCTTGGGTTGCCAACTGAGTTACTTTGGTGAGCAACTAACATGCACTTTAGTGGAAGATTGAACTTAAAAGCATTTGCATGATGACCATGGGTTGCAACCACTTTGGGCTATTGGCTTGATGTTCCCTCACTTTACACAATGGATGATGAGTCAGGACGACAAAACATGATGGACTCTAACTTGCCCAATAAACAAACAACCGACCAAATGAATAAATTATTCACCTATGTAAGCCATGGCACACGATGCAAGTAGCTACTATAAAGCCAATATGAACCAAAGTAAAGGCCCCATTAGTCTACCTAGTTCTTCTTTGGACAATACATGTTGAGGTTATGATCAATTGGTCATCCAAAAAATGTCACAACAATATTTTCATCAAGTCCAACCCCAACAAATAAAAAATGCTTGCAAAACAATCACAACATTATCAATTATGTAAAGTGGTAAAATTGATCCATAGTGGTGTAATTAATCTTCCTTGGTAGGTACATTTATGTTACATTATTACAGTACACCTTTCTGACTTACATTGCATGGTTTTACAAAATGGACCATGATAATCTGATTATTAATTTGGTGAAAATTTATACAAGGAAATAGGTAATATGGATATAGTGTATAAAATAATTGTAACGTGCAATATTGGTCCATTGGGCAGGTTGAGTAATTGTGAAGGCTGGGAATGCTATGGACCCTTTTTGGTGCCTCGCCTTTGCCACAAGTAGTGGTTTGACTACATAACCTTGTTCACAAAGAACAATGTCCAACATTGATGTTTTTATTAAATGTGTGTTTGGTTGTTATCGTGATGTGTGGGGAAACATGTCGTGGCAATAGATGAGTTGAAGGATCTTATATCTGTGCAACCTTGACCATAGCGGTGGGAATTTGCAATCTAAAGGAAGGATTGCATTAACACATAAGCCCATAAGGAATAAAGTCGTCTAATCACGACTGTGCCATGCATGTGAAAGGTTTAAACTTTTGAGACACGTGTTCATCCCATGTGGATATGGTGTGATCAAGGTTTTTTAATTAGATTTGTTTGTACTTACAAAGCTGTCGTTGAAAATTTGTGAATGTTTAGATTCCTTGGTTACGATCATCAATTTGTACTCCTTTCACAATCGGGTATGCATTTACAAGATAGGTAAAGCTACTTTGGTGTCATTCTTGCAAAGTACTTATGAGTTGCAATATAGGTTTATTGAAAGTTGGTTGCAAGGCAAGTTAGGTTGTTTGCTAGTTGCTCATATATTGGTGGTATTGGAAAATGATAGTAGGATTGGAATATTAGGTTAGATCAAGGTGGTCCATTAGTGATTTGAAATCCCATGGAAAGTTCCATTTTAACCTTTTAGACACATTCTTTGTTCTTTACCTACTACTTATAGTTTAGATGGCAAGATCTCCACAACCAATTGAAAGATCTTAGCTATTAAGCTGTCAACTCATGATACAATTACCACATTGCCAAACATGACCTTTTTATTCTTTGTAAAACCTTAAAATTTTGTTGAAGCTCAACAATATTTTTCATCTCATCACTCAGACTTGCATTACTATTTTTAATTTCTGAATTTAGGAACCTTTTTTTCAATTATTGGCCAAACTTTCATTGATCCATAAACCCAAAACATTTAATTCTTTTGGAATTGGAAAGGCACTTC
>Ga0116228_10006156_pt1 | contig 10729 bp, 9 predicted proteins | sample S1TSphfallax_2_FD_89694 | JGI IMG/M metagenome (GOLD analysis project Ga0116228, IMG submission 89694) | Host-associated microbial communities from peat moss isolated from Minnesota, USA - S1T2_Fc - Sphagnum fallax MG | ecosystem: Host-associated > Plants > Peat moss > Unclassified | place: USA... | reverse complement strand
TTTGGATTCTTTGAAGTAAACATGGGTTGCAATTAATGGAAGGTGATACTAGCTCTTAACCAATTTATCTCATGATTGAGTACCAACAAAATGGCAATATATGTGCTTCCCTTTGCTATTTGACTCAATTTTTTTGCACCATGGGTGGGTTAAGTATTCTTTTTCTGTAATGTTTGGCTTCTTGGGAGTAAAAAGGACTTGCAATGGGGAAAAAGAAAGAAAAAGGGAAAGAAAAAGGGAAGACAAAAAGAAGGCTTGGAACAGAAGGTAAATTGTAATGGTTGTTGAACTAATTCACCTGATGAGAGTGCACAACAAAATAGCTGGGTTGTTGTTGTTGTTGGCCTCTTTTGCTTTTGAGAGAGAAAAAGACTTTGATGACCACCAAGTAAAATTGGCCTGAAGAAACGTATCAGTTTGCTCAAAGAAAGCTCCAGATCCCAATGTGAAATTCCTATTCCAAAATTCAAAATTTCAAATTTACTAGGTACCAATTCTCACTGCAAAATATATATAGGTGGGTGTGTACATGGGGATGGATAGTGGTTAGCCAAAATTTGGCCCTCTAAAAGCCATATAAAAAAAAGAATTTAAAACGCAAGAAACCCAAGTCTTCAGGTCACCAAATTTTGATTGATTCTTGACCCTTGACCTTTGTGTGACCCTTGACGCCAACATTTGACGACCCTTGACGCCAACACTTTGAACTGCGGGTCGGTCTATGGAATTTCAAAAAGGAGCATTAAAAAAGTTTGGAATTTGCTATCATGTGTCCTGAAACCGCGTCGAGTCCAGCTGCTGCAGTCCAGGAGCCGCCTCATCAGCCCCCCCTTCTAACAGATTATTTCCATTGCAAACGACATTCTCGGATTTAATCTGCTTAATCTGCTTAATCTGGCAGATTATCTGTGGGGAAGCCCCTGCCCGACGGACTGTACGGTGCGTAATCTGCTTTAACAGCTATTTCCTAGTCACTGGACACTTTACGGAAAAGTGCGAAAGTAGGATTCTGGAGTACGGAATATACCAGCACCCATTGGAATGTCATAATAGTAAACCTAAAGCAGATTATGCGTTGTATAATGGCCCATGGGCAAAGACACTTCTAAGATTTCTTTGGCGGCTAATTTTGCAAAGCCATAATCTCTAAGCCCATCGCGGATAGTGTTTAGCAAATCGTTAATTTTTGATTAGCACAAAATTGTTTAGCTGTACTCTCGAGAACGTATCCTGCCACGCGTGCGGAAAAGGAGGGAGTCTTTGTTGTTGTTGTTGTTGTCGTCGCCATCGCCGATGAGTCCCCAGGGAAAACGTGAAGACGTGGGAGGAGTTTCAGGATTGGGGTATCTGTGTACATTTTGGCTTTCATCGCAAGTATGTTGAGATTTTTGGTGTCACTGATGGGTTAGAGACGATAGAACACGAAGAATGACGAGTTTTTGAGAGTTTTACGATTACAATATGGTTCTTTCTACTTGTCTTGTTGGAGATTTGGTCCTTTCGCCCGCTCCTTGCTTCATGAGCTTACTACCGCGGAGTATGGCTTCTTCTTCTTCTCCTCCGCAACCCTTCAAACTGACGGCATGTGCGCCTGCTCCTTGCTTCATGGGCTCACCGCGGAGTATGGCTTCTTCTGCTCCTCTGCAAGCCGTTAAACTGAAGGCATGGGCGCCCATTTGTCATGCGTCTTCTGCCGTGCAATCCGATTTGCCTCTTGCTCAACCTGTTCCCACGAGGTCTCCTCCACTTTCAAGCCCTTTTTGTTGGTTTGGTTTGGTTTGGTTTGGTTTAAATCTTTCTTTGTGATGAATGTGGAATTCTTGCTCCAAGAAAGCGCTTTGTAAATGTGTGTTTATCATCTTTTGGGGGAGCGGGGAGGGGGGGGAAATGGAGCTTTTGCACTTTCCTGAATCTCATAGGATTAGCCCTTCTTCGAGCTTCGTGAATGTAGCGTGGACATCGGCTCCAAAAAATATCTTGCAATGTGTGGGGGTTTAGGGTTCCTTGCCCAAGATGGGAGTAGGGTGAATTCTGAATATGTTGTGTGATTTTCTCTGGAGTCATCTACTCTTTTGATATTTCTGTGAATTTGTTTTGTAACAGAAGAATTGCAACTGAGGAAAGTGGAATTCAACCGTTATTGATAGGAAGTATTCGAGAATCTCTGATAGAACAGGAGGATACACTCATCTACAGTCTACTGCAGCGGGCTCAGTACTGCTATAATGCGCCCACATATGACAAAAACTGCTTTGCCATTCCAGGCTTTGAAGGCTCACTTATTGAATACATGCTCCAGGAGACCGAACATTTGCATGCAAAAGTGGGTTTTGATTATCTGTCTGGTTCCTATTCTGATCTTTGGGTACACTTGTCATTTCAGACATTGGATGTCATTTGCTGAGTGAAGCTGGTAATTTCTATCTGTAATGGGAAATGGGTCATGAATGCACAGGTGCGCAGGTATTCTGCTCCAGATGAACATCCCTTTTTCCCAATAGGTCTGCCTGAGCCAATTTTGCCACCTCTCCAGCAAATTAAGGTAAGCATGTGACCCTAAATAGCTGAAGAAATTGAATGGTGTAAGTCTTTTCTGGATTCATCATCAGTGAGGTCAGGTAGGTTTTGTATAACCTTTTTTTGTTCCTGGTGATTTGACTGTTTGTCTGCCTGGTGGACCATGGAAAGCAGGTGCTGCACCCAGCCGCAGACAGCATCAACATAAACAGGGACATATGGAGCATGTTCTACAATGATTTGTTGCCAAAAATTGTGGCACCGGGTGATGATGGCAACTATGGCTCAGCATCTGTTTGTGATGTTCTTTGTTTGCAGGTATCTCACTATACTCAAATTCTTTTGGTATGCTATTCAGGCTATGTCCATCATAAGAGAATGTAACAAGTGTGAAGAGTCTGGCATGGTGGTCACCATGCAGATAAAAAAGATGTGAAAGATGTGAATGAGCAATGGCAGCTGTTGTATTTTGCAGGCATTGTCAAAGAGGATTCATTATGGCAAGTTTGTTGCTGAAGCTAAATTTACTCAAGACCCTGGAAAGTTTGAGCCCCACATCAAAGCACAGGTACAATGGTGGAAATTTTTTACCTGCATCTGTGAAGTGTGACTATCTTTGTTCTTGTGCAAAATGGGTCATAAGGTTGTGAAGCCCCAAGGTTGTAGAATCTACCTGATTTGTTCTTCCCTATCTGAGCCAATAGGTGCATAAAGGGTGGATCCCTAACCATGGACTTAAAGCTTTGCATGTTGTACTATGGTTCTCTCAGACTGGTGAGTGTGATATGAGGTTAGGTTCAACATTGATTAGCTATGGGCCATCTGCTTGCTGGTCACTTCTCACATTTTGATAACCCTGGCAAACTTTCCTTGATTCATGAGACCTTGCAGGTTGTAAAAATTGTGCAGTGATACTAATCCTGTTCATCTTTCTGATTTTGATACATATAGTTCCCCACATGTGCTTGACTGTTTATGGGTGCTTTTCTCAGCATCATTTGGTGATTCCATGTAGGGGCCTTCCTGGAATTGGAAACATATGCTCACTGTGAAACAGTTAGATAGCTTGTGGTGGATAATGAGGTGTAAAAGAGTTTGAATCATTGGTTGCAGGATGCAGATGCAATAATGGCAGAGTTGACGTATAAGGATGTGGAAGACAATGTGAGGCGAAGGGTGGCCCACAAAGCTAGGACATATGGGCAGGAGGTGAATGAGACTGGAAGGTTGAACAATTCTCAGTACAAAATTGATCCTGAACTTGTTGGAGCACTTTATGAACACTGGGTCATGCCTCTCACCAAGAACGTCCAAGTGGCATACCTTCTCCGTCGTCTTGATTAACTCTACCATCCAGATTTCAACTGATGGATGTTGATGCATTCTGCTCAAAAATCTCCTCCTGTGGGGTAATTTTTACAGTTCAGGGCCACTTGTATTCCATGGAACAACACCCTTCCAGTTATTTCTGCTGCTAAGGATCAAATGCAACAATTTGAAGGAACTCAGTCAAATTCTTTGTGCCATCTAAGAGTTAGACTTATGCCAATGCCTCTGTGAAGTTCTGTCACATTGATAGCACTTAAGGAGGCTGTGAGGAGTATTGAAGACATACCATTATAAAATGGTACCTTACTGCAATAAGTTGGCCCTCTGAAACTTGTCTCTGTCTGAGAAAAATGAACATATTGCCTGCTGAAGTTGTGGACAATGACATCTGCTGGAATGACAAGTTGTGGGTTGTAAGTAAAATAAAATTTGCAAATGCTCCTTTTCCATTGAGATTCTGTTCCTGGTACTAGTCTTTGACTTGAGCTTACAGGCTTGGTTCAAATACTGTTGTAGGCTCACTTCTCACCAATGAATGAGTTCACATATGGAATGGAGCCCATCCTTCAGCCAGCTCAAATCTTTTGGTGGGTTTCTCAATCACTTTATTTACTCATTCTCTTTTCTCTGTTCTTTAAGGGAGGCTATGGATCACACCAATGTGAATCTGGCATCTAGGAATTCTGTGTTGTTCTCTCAAAAAGTCAATTAGCTTTTTATGTCTTTCTGTTGCTTTGCTCCCTTGATGAAACTCCCATGATGGCATGAAACTTGCTTCCATAAGATCAAACAAAGTGTATGAGCAAGTCATGATTGTTGTTTTATTGCATCTTTGCCAATGAAAACCTGCCATTTGGTAATTTGTGCATCTTTGAAAGTTGTCCTAACAGTGGTTTATACCACAAATTTTGAATGAAGTCAATACGTGTGTGAAGATGATCCTAGCTCCTATAAATTTGTGTAGGATATTGTGGATGTCAAAAGGCCTTGAAACCAGGCAAATTGATTTGTTGGTTGTTGATTGCTATTGATTCATCAGCCACATCAATTGACTCACTAGTGGCATTTGAATTTGATATGCTTCTTAATATATATTGTTCTATATTTTATGTTTATCAATGGGGGAGGAGCAAATTTGTAATAGTAACCCAAATATGGTGCATTGTTGGATTTGCTTTGAGGATTTGAAACTGCTATCCAGTTCAAATTATGCACACATGAGCCTTGATATTTTGTTTCCAAATTTGGCAGTTCCAACTACCAAAATTCCACAATGAATTTCCCAAATCTTGGCATGCATTGAAATATGACATCAAATTTTGTGTACATCCATTGATGTATTTGTATCAATGTGATATTAGACAGCCTTTCAAAAGACCTCCATATAAAAGCTTTCAATTTAGTGTTGTTTTGATGTTATTTTAAAGCACAATACAAACTATTTGATATCAATTGACATTGCATATGTAGTTTCTCAATATAGAGAATAGGACTCTTGCAATTATTCCTTTCTACTTGCAGGTACATTGGAGTCTATGTATTGAATTTCACTATAGTTGAAGATGGAGGAATCTACCACCTTCCAAAAGTGTGCTGACTAGTGTTGATCAACTATTTAAATTTCTAAAGAGAAATCACATTTGGGTTTTTTATTACTTGCATATGAAAGAATTATGATAATTCTAAAATCTCAAAAAATGAAAATGTAGATTGGTTTTTACAAACCAATTTTCTTATCATTAATAAGAGCTAGTTCTGTGTTGCCAATTTTTTAAATTAATAAGGAAAAGAAATGGGGGTAGGTTGCTACCTCTCACCTCCCCCAAAATTTAGGACCCGCCCAATTACATAAGTGGGGACTAGAGACCTAACGTTTAAATCTTAGTTTGCCAACCATGTAAGTTGCTACATTTTAGAAAAATGTTAATTGTAGTAAAATATTGAATGCAATGAAGCTTATTTGTGCATACAACAAACACAAACACCTAGACATTTGCATATTCATATAACCAAGTTGAACCAAATAGATAAGAAGTTGAAAATGAAATAACATTCACTTGTTAGGGACATGGTTATCTTCTATGTGAATATTAGATAGAAAGAAGCTCATATTCTCTTTTATTCAACCATCAAGGTAAATATTAAGTACATTCTCATGATTGAAACCTCTTAAATCAACATCAATCCCCATACCTAAAAGCAAATAATCATATTTGCTTGCATAGCTTTAATATGGAATCTACCCTTAAAATATAACAAAAATCCCATCTAAATTTAATCATGTTTTAATGTAAGCCCAAGTTTGAATATGACATCCATAACCAAATGAGTACCATTTCATGAATGCAAGGCAGAAAATCCATTTGCAAATCATTTTCATGGCCAAGTGTATTAGCTTCCAATTGCTCTTGTATATTATTTGCTAACCATGTTTTGAAGTAAGAAGCAAATACATATTTTGAAAGTCATTGCAAGACTACATCACAAGGTTGCACAATTTTAATGTACAATTTGTGATTACAAACAAAAGGAAAATGTTGAGGTACTTTTCTTTTATCCAATCTTTAGATTTGGTTGATTGATGGATAATCCAACAATCCATGAGGCACACAATCTTTTGGCCATTGGGTAAATCCAACCATTCTTGTTTTGATTGAAAATAAGGAACTAAAATCATTTTCACAAATTGTAAGCACCTAAATATGTAGGTATGATCAATGATTGTTTAACAAAGCCAAAGTAATGCCACTTTGATCCACACTCCTTTTGGCCTTAAAACTTCTTAGCAATTACTTATTTGTTTTACTTTTCTAAACAATGTGAAAAGGAATTAAGTTTTCATTTGCAATACATGAAACAACACATATAATGACACACTTGTGTTCAACTCCAATTTGTGCAACATCCTTTTTGCCACGTTATTCCCATGTATAAAGTAAATGTCAATTTGATTAACATTAACCACCAATGATGTGGGGATGCATATAAAAAACACCAAGTATGCATTGTGGTATGCCATGTAAGACCCTTGAATTTTGTAACCACTAGGGAGTTTGCCATGTGTTGCTAGGTGTCAAAAACTCTAATCCAAACTGCTCATGTATGAATTTATACATAAACCATAATGTGATTTTGATCTTCTTTATACTAAAAGGAACTTTCGTTTTAAAGTAATCAAGAACAATGGGTTGTACTACTCCTACATGGAGACATTGATTTGCTATTTGCATTTCAACAACTCACATAATTTTTGTACAAGGTGAGGTTCGAAAGTCAATAATGAGTCCTCATTTTGTATTTGTAAAGCTTAAAATCAAAAGTGTTCCACCATCTTTGGCACATGAAACTATAAATTTTCTTGTGTAATAAATAAATTATTAAATGTGTCTCAATTTAACTTGTCATTAAAGCTAACCTTGTATTTTAAATTTCTATATGCCCTTTTGAAATAATTCACAAGTATTGTATTCTTGAATGTTTTCATGACAATTAGGATAGTTGGCCAAAACTTACTAGAAAACTAGTTTTGTTACTTTTCTCATTGCTATCAATTAACGTGCTTCAAATTATTTCCCCCAATCTTGGAAAATTCAACAAGTTCTTTTCTAACATTTGATAAGGGTTCAAGAAAAGTTGGAGATAAAAAATATGGGGGTGCAAGATTCTCAAACTTGAAGAGTCCTTTCTTATGCTTTAGAATTCATTTCAACACATGATTGGAGCTTTTGGAAGGTATTGATCATCTCATACCTTCTCTTCATATACAATCCAAGTATTCATCCTTATTTACTCATTGAAACACATGTGATATAAGTAGTGGCTTCAATTTGTTTGCAATTCAATAACTTAAAAAAAAAACCCTAAACCCAAGATTATATGTTTTGTTACATAAGTCATCAACCTCCTAGTAATTACTAGATAGTTCTATATATTAATCACTGAAATGCATCCAAGGATTGTAAGTATAAAACCATAATGTATATACAATAAAAACACTAAACAAAATATGCAATAAAGACACCCAAAAAAGAGAGATTCTAAACAAAAGTATCGTACCTATGATTAATATTTGACACTATTGTGCTGAAATAATTATTTTGTGAAAAAAAACAAGTTCAACATTGAAATTTTTCATTTTTCATTGTTTCCAAAAAATATTTTTAAAATATTTCAACATGTTGGGTGAGTTGTGGTTACATGATAGTTCAAAACACATCCATTATTGAAATGTTCATTTTATTTTATTTTTTAAAACATAAAAATGTGTCTTGGTTTTTAGCAATGGGTACTTAAGTGTTTTCTTTTGTTCATCTTATAAAAATTACAATGGAAATTATTATCTTTTGTTACCATTTAGTTTAGATTCATTATGAGGAAAAAATGTGTTTTGCAATTGACCTTGTAATCCAATTTTTGAGTTGCAAAAAACACTTGCAACTCATTGTAATTATATTTTGTGAATGCTAACGAACAAGTTGCACTAGTTGTAGAGTTGCAGAGTTGTAACTCACCATATATATGGTGCAATTCATTACAACTCAATTATAATTTAATCAAAACAAATTGTTTTCAATTATTATGTAATTCCATTATAATTGCACACATGATGTCATGTTGACGTCATTAATTGTCATCCATTTATTAAAATTTGACACGTCGCATTATGAAGATTTTTGGACATTAAATTTTTTTCGAAATATTGATTTCCATCATCCATTATGATTATTAATGATGGTCCAAAATAATGACATGTGGCACAAAAAAAATTGGCACATGGCTATTGATTGTATTTTGAAAAAAATAAAAAATAATTTTCTTATTTTAGTAGCTATATAGGTCATACATAACCATAAGTAAGTAAATCTTAAAACCTACATACCTACATATTTACATAGGACCTACCTGCCTACCTACATAGGTAGGTATAAAGGTAGGACCTACTTACTTACCTTGGTAGGCAAGTAGGTACAAAAACACAAGACTGAGTGCACTAAAAACTAACCATGATTTTTTTTAAAAAAATTATGTTTTGCCTTTAAGTTAAGCTTTTTTAAGTTCATCCCAAAATGGTGCATGTATTTTAATGTGAAAACATAAGTGAACAAGCCTTTTTTATATAATTTGTAACATGGGGTTCAAAGAGAAAACATATAAGTTAAATCTTTTAGTTACTCATTAGTTGCAAATTGAGTTGCAACTATAACACTTAAACGTTCAAGGCAAGTCAGATCCAAGGGGAGGGCTCCATTGTTTTTGGTGTCTAAGCAAATCTTGAAACCCTCTTATTAACACATTTAATGCACTAAAAATTGTAAAAAACAAAATAAAATTCAGAAAATTATGGACCTTCAAAGTAGAGGGGGTTAAGAACACCAAAAAAAAAAACCAAACCACCAAATGCTACAAAACACTAGCAAAACTCCTTGTATGTTGTTTTGTTACTATTAAAATTCAAAGATGATTTGTAAAACTTCAAGTGGTGTTCCTATAACATTTAAATAATTTTAAATGAATAAGAAATAAGAAAGTTATGAGGTTTGAAAATAGGAGGGGTCCAAAAAGAACAAAAGAAAGGAAAAAAAAACATGTTTTATAAGTTGGAAAACTTATTTCTCTTCTTGTTACTTGTTCATTATTCATTTTCTTTTGCACTTTTAAGATGATTTTTAAAACTTGAGATAACATTCCCATAACATTTTATATCATTCAAAATGAAACACATATGATGAAAATATAAATATTGATGAACATATATCCTTATTAAGTTATAAATAATTGTATTATAATCATAACCTAGTTGAACAATAGTATTTTAATAGTGGTGTACTAGTGGCCATACTAATTGTATTAATGATAATCATAATAAAAAATTTGTTTCAAATGTATCCCATAATGGGTGTTGGAAATGTGGACACATGGCATGATTGCATGTATGTACATTGTACATTAATTGCAACATAGTTGTTGTTTTAATGACACATTTATAATAATTCTAAAATAATTAGCACATGTAACTACAATGCAATTATTGAAAAAGTGAAACATGGTTGACGACATATGTATGTATAATGCGTATAAATTATTGTATAAAAGACCCATTTTCAACTCACTTGCAATTATAATACAATTAACTGATTTTCTAACATGCCAATTTATTTATTAATACATTGTATTTCTAAAGTGATAGTTGCACAATGGTTGTAATACCCAAGGGATAGTTGCATAACAATTATATATGAATTATTTTTTGAGTTTTAATTACAAGGTAGTGGTTTTGGCAAACACAATTTTTCATAATGATTGTTAATTTCAATATTGGAGGTCATTTCATTTCCATGTGTTGCAATTATAGTTACAGAGGTTCATTTTTTTAATAACTCCCATGAGCTTAAAAACCCTTGTATGATAAATCAATGGTTGCACCTTTTGTTGTTTCTTGTTTTTTTTTTCACCCCAACCAACCGGACCTTTAGTAGATTTTTTCCCTACCTCATCAACCCCACTGTTAATAGATTCTAATCAATTTCATATTTTATAAAATCATTTTGATGTTTGTTCACCAAATAATTCTTCATTAATGTGCATCCATGGTTAGTATTGTATTACACATGGCCTTTTTGGGATTTTGTTGTGGTTTGGGAGTTTTGCATCAGTTCAACTTGGGGAAAGGAAGTTGTGTGACAAATGAAACATTCATCATTTTCATTGCTTGCAAGTTAAAATAGGAACCAAGTTGTTTAGGACAAAAAATGCTTAAATAATCTTGGAATGATCCCATGACACCTAAAAATGTTAGGTTTGCACAAGATATATATATATATCAAACCTTCCACACAACTAATTTTTTTGCTACTTGCATTTCATTTTAATTTCCAATAAACTT
>Ga0116228_10006154_pt1 | contig 10733 bp, 8 predicted proteins | sample S1TSphfallax_2_FD_89694 | JGI IMG/M metagenome (GOLD analysis project Ga0116228, IMG submission 89694) | Host-associated microbial communities from peat moss isolated from Minnesota, USA - S1T2_Fc - Sphagnum fallax MG | ecosystem: Host-associated > Plants > Peat moss > Unclassified | place: USA... | reverse complement strand
GTTTGAAAGCGAGTCGCAGCACGAAGGCGAGTTCGTCACTCGACTCGATCGTGACGAGCGCGTCGGCCGGTCCGCCGATCTTCCACCACGTGTACGGCCCGAGCGGTTCGTCGAAGCGCACGCGTTCGGCGAAGCGCGCCGCGAGCGCGTCGCGGTCGGCGACGCCGAGGATGCTAGCCACGCGCGAGCGCCTCCGCGGGCGCGCCGATGCGCGCGCCGAGCGCGTGCGCGACGGCCGAGATCGAACCCGCGCCGAGCATCAGCACGAGCGCGTTCGGCGGCGCGATCGCGGGCAGCCGGTCGATGAGGTCTTCGACCGCGCCGACGTAACTGACGGGCGTGCCCGTACGCGCGAGCGGTTCGCCGATGGACCGTTCGCTCACGCCGTCGAGCGGCGCTTCGGACGCCGCGTACACGTCGGTCAGGACGACCTGATCCGCACCGCGCAGCGCGCGCGCGAAATCGCCGGCCAAATAGCGGGTGCGCGTGTAGCGGTGCGGTTGAAACGCGACGACGATGGGTCCGGCGAAATCGGCGCGCGCCGCGGCGATCGTGGCCGCCACGGCGGTCGGATGGTGGGCGTAATCGTCGACGAGCGTCATCTGCGGCGTGCGCGCGAGAATTTCGAAACGCCGCCGCACGCCGCGAAAGCCGCTCAACGCCCGCGCGATCGTGGCGAACGGCACGCCGAGTTCGAGCCCGATCGCGACGGCCGGTAAGGCGTCGAGCACGTTGATCTCGCCCGGCGCCGCGAGTTCGATCTGACCCGCCGCGCGACCACCGGCCAATACCGTGAAGCGCGAGCCGAAGTTCGCATAAGATGCGCCCGCGGCCCGCACGTCAGCGTTCGCGCCGAACCCGAACGTGCGCACGCGTACGCCGGTCAAACGAGCGGCGAGCGCGGCCGAGCGCGGCTCGTCGATGCCGATGAGCGCCAAGCCGTGAGGCGGCACGCTCCCGGCAAAGCTTTCGAAGGCGGCGACCAGACGCGGCAGTTCCGCGTCGCTGGAGACGTGATCGTTCTCGACGTTCGTCACGACCGCGATCTCGGGACGCAGATCCAAAAACGATAAGTCGGATTCATCGGCTTCGCTGATCAGCCACGCGCCGCGGCCGTCGCGTGCGTTCGTGCCGGTATCGACGCGCTCGCCGCCCACGATAACGGTCGGATCGAAGCCGCCGCCCTCCAAGGTGCGCGCGACCATCGCGGTCGTCGTCGTCTTGCCGTGCGTTCCACCGATCGCAATCCCACGCCGGTCCGCCATCAATTGCGCGAGCAACGCCCCGCGATGCAACACGGGAATGCCCCGCTCGCGCGCCGCGGCGTACTCGACGTTCTCGTGTGCGATCGCGCTGCTGACGATGACGGTTTCGGCCTCGCCGAGGTTGGCCGCCGCGTGGCCGACGCTGACGCTCGCTCCTTCGCGACCCAACCGCTCGGTCAATTCCGTGCGACGGTCCGATGAACCGCTGACGCGGTAGCCGCGCTGCATCAGAATCCGCGCGAGCGCGGACATGCCGATGCCGCTGATCCCAATAAAGTGAACCGCGCCGCTGACCCTCACGGTTGGGCCCTGTTCGCAGCTTGCCAAGTCTTTACCCGCGCGACGATTGCCGTGCGCGGATCGCTCGACGCGGAGCGCGCGGCCCGCGCGCGGAGCACGGGCAATTCGCGCAGTGCCGTCTCGATCTCGGCGCGCAGCCGCACCGGATCGAGCTCGCCGTCGGCCAACACGCGCGCGCCGCCGTGCGCGGCGAAGGCTCGCGCGTTGGCGGTCTGGTGATCGCCCGTCGCGTGCGGATACGGCACGAGCAGTGCCGGCGTGCCGGTAGCCGCGAGTTCGCCGAGCGTTGACGCGCCGGCGCGCGCCACCACGAGATCGGCCGCCGCGTAGAGGACGCGCGGATCGTCGACGTAGGCCAGCACCAGCGTGCGCGGGTAGCCGGCCAGCCGCGCGCGCAGCGCGTCGAAATCGCGCGTGCCGGCGAGCGCCACGACTTGCCAATCGGCGGGCAGGCCCGCTTCGATCAGCCCCGCCAGCGCATCGTTGATCGACCGGGCGCCCTGGCTCCCGCCCATCACGACGAGCGTGCGGCGCGTTTGGTCGAGGCCGAGTTCGCGGCGCGCGTCATCGGGCCAGAACGGCCGGCGCAGCGACGTTCGCACGGGCGTGCCCACGACCCGTTCGTTCGCCCGCAGCGGGCGCGGCGGCGCGATCGCGTACCACGTCTCGTCGGCGAGCGGGCCGAGCAGCCGGTTCGTGAGACCGGGCGCCGCGTTCGCTTCGAAGATCGCGATGCGAGCTTTCGAACGGCCGAGGGCGCGCACAGCGCGTAGCGCCGCCACGACCGGCAACGCGACGTAGCCGCCGGTCGCGATCAAGACGTCGGGGCGCGCCCGGTGCAAGACCGCGAGCGACTCGAGGAAGCCGCGCGCGTTGGCCCACAGCGTGCGCGCGAAGGCCAGCGGCCGCCCGCGCGCGAGCGGCGCGCCGTGCACGTACGCGATGGCGACGCCCGCCTTCGGCACGATCGTCGCTTCCAGACGATCGCGCGCCCCGACGAAGAGCACGCCCAAGGGTTCGAAGTCGGGTTCCTGCGCGCACGCCTCCGCGATCGCGAGCGCCGGATAGATGTGTCCCCCCGTCCCACCGCCCGTCAACACGAGCCTCACCCGGCCGGCGACGAAGTTCCGAGCGACGAACGGCGCGTGCGGCCGACGTTGACGACGAGCGCGGCCGCGACCAGCGACACGACGAGCGACGAGCCGCCGAACGAGATGAACGGCAGCGGAACCCCGGTCACCGGCCACGACGACGAAACGACGCCGAGGTTCACAAACGCTTGGATCACGATGGACGCCATCGCGCCGATCGCCAGAAAGAAGCCGAAGCGGTCCGGCGCGGCCAACGCGATTCGCACCGCGCGGTACGCGAAGACGACGAACAACGCGACGATCGCCACGATCCCGATGTAGCCGAGCTCTTCGCCGATGATCGCGCCGATGAAGTCCGTGTGCGCTTCGGGCAGCCAGAAAAACTTTTGGCGCGAGAATCCCAGGCCCTCGCCGAAGACGCCGCCGCTCCCCAGCGCCATCAGCGACTGCACGATGTGGAAACCCTTGTCCTGCGGATCTTTCCAGGGATCGATAAACGCGACGATGCGCGCCCACTTGTAGGGATCGTGGCGGATCAGCAGCACGGCGGGCGGCGTCACGGCGGCCGCGACCAGCAACAGATGTTCGATGCGCGCGCCGGCGACGAAGAGCATCACGGCGGCAGTGAACGCGAGCAGGCTGGCCGTGCCGAAATCGGGCTGCTTGATCACGAGCATCGCCATCAAGCCGGTAACGAACGCGAGCGGGAACACGCCATGCACGAGCGAGCGCACGCGGTCGCCCTTCGCGGCCAGAGCCGACGCGAGGTAGATCACGAGCGATAACTTCGCGCATTCCGAGGGTTCGAATTGAAAGGGACCGGCCCCGAGCCAGCGGCTCGCTCCGCCCGCCAACACGCCGACGTGCGGCACGAGCACGAGCCCAAGCGCGATCAGGTTCGCGCCGAGCGCCCACGGCGCGATCGCGCGCAGCTTGCGATAATCGATGCGATAGGCCGCGTAGGCCGCGAAGGCCGCGAACGCGAGCCACGCGAGTTGGCGCTTGAGAAAGTATGCGGCATCGTGATGCAGGGCGACGGCGAACGCGCTCGACGCGCTAAAGATCATGATCAGTCCGATGGCCACCAAGGTCGCGACCGTGGCCACGACGACCGCGTCCGCGCGCGAGCGCGGTCCCGGCGGTCCTGACGGACGCGGCGCGCCGTCAACCACGCGCGCCCGCCAGGGCGGTGGCCGCGCGCGTGAACGCTTCGCCGCGGGCCTCGGCCGAAGCGAACATGTCGAATGAGGCGCAACCCGGCGAGAGCAGAACGATGTCGCCGGGTGCCGCCAAGCTGCGCGCGATCGCGACGGCGTCGTCGATTGACGCGGCGCGGATCGACTGCTTGTCGCCGATCGCGGCCGCGATTTCCTCGGCGGCCTCGCCGATGAGCACGACGGCCTTGGCCCGCCGGCGCACCGCCTCGCCCATCGCGCGAAAATCCGTGCGCTTCGACTTGCCGCCGGCGATCAATACGATCGGCTGCGCGAACGCGTCGAGGGCCGCGACGACAGAGCCCGGATTGGTCGACTTGGAATCGTCGATGTACACGACGCCATCCTGGACGGCGACGCGCTGCAGACGGTGCGGCAGCGGCTGGAAGTCGCGCACCGCCGCGCGGATCGCGTCGCGATCGAGATCCGCCGCCAGCCCGATCGCGACGGCCGCCAACACGTTAGCCACGTTGTGGCGGCCCACGAGCGGGATCTCCGAGACCGGCATGATCTCGACCGGCCGCGGGTCGCCGGTCGGCGGCGCGTAGGTGATGCGGTCGTGACGAACGTAGACCGCCGTCATCCGGCGCGGCGCGAGCGCGAACCACAGAACGCGGCTCGGGATCCGTTTCGCCGACTCGCCCTCGGCGAGCTCGCCGACGATCGGATCGTCGAGATTACCCACGAACGTGTCGCCCGGCCCCTGGTTGGCGAACACCCGGAACTTCGCTTCCGCATATTCGTCCATCGAGTGATAGCGGTCGAGGTGATCGGGCGAGAGGTTGAGGATCGTCGCGATCCGCGGCTTGAACGACCGGATCGATTCGAGCTGGAACGACGAGACTTCCGCGATCACCCAATCCTCGGGTTTCGCATCGACCGTTTCGTTGATCAGCGCGTTGCCGATGTTGCCGCCGACGTGCGTGACTTTTCCGGCGCGCCGGAAAACGTCGCCGACGAGCGCCGTCGTCGTCGTCTTGCCCTTGGTTCCGGTGATCGCGACCATCGGCGCCTTGCTAATACGGTACGCGACTTCGATTTCCGAATAGACGGGGATGCGCGCGGCCTGCATGCGGCGCACGAGATCGCCGTTGACCGGAACGCCGGGCGAAAGCACGACGGAGGTCACCTCCGGCGCGAGCGCGTCGAGGTCGGCCGGAGCGACGAATCGCACGCCGCTGCGCTCGAGATCGGCGACGGCCGGGGCCAGCGCTTCGAGCGGCTTTTCGTCGGTCGCGAAAACCTTCGCCCCGCGGCGCATCAAGACCGCGCAACTCGCCAAGCCGCTGCGTCCGAGGCCGATGACCAAGACCCGTTCGGTCGCGTCGAAGACGCCGCTCGACGTCATCGGACGATCGCCGCGCCGGCCAGCGACAGCAGCGCCGAGGCCGTCCAGAAGCGGGCGGTGACCGTCGTCTCCGGCCAACCGCCGAGTTCGAAGTGATGGTGCAGGGGACTCATCCGGAAAATGCGTTTGCGGGTCGCTTTGAACGATGCCACTTGTAGGATCACCGAAAGGGCTTCGGCGGCGAAGACGCCGCCGACGAGCGGAAGTAAGAGAACCGTACCCGTGAGAATCGCGCTGCCTGCGAGAACTCCCCCGAGAGCGAGCGCCCCCGTATCACCCATGAAGACGCGCGCCGGGTGTCGATTGTATGCAAGGAAGCCGATCGCCGAGCCGGCGAGCGCGACGTCAACATATGTGACGCCGCCCGACGCCGTTCGCCACCCGAACCAAGCGAACACCGCGAGCGGCGGGAGAATCGCGCCCGCGGCCAGGCCGTCGAGTCCATCGGTCAAGTTGACGGCGTGCGTCGTGGCGAGTAAGGCCGCCAAGCAGAGCGCGTACCAGGCCCAGTGGGGCACGGCCAGCGTGGCCGAGCCGAACGCGAACACGACGTCGCGCACGGTGGGTTCGAGCGCGCCGGCCGCGAGCCAGAGGAACGCGACCCCGGCGAGCGCCGTCGCCGCGAACTTGTCCCGTGCGCGCAGCCCGCGGTTGCGCCCGCGACGGATCGACAGCAGGTCGTCCAGCGCGCCGATCGCGCCGCAGGCCAGGCCGATGAAGGCCAGCGCCGCGGTCGTGCGATCGGGGTGCCAGACGACGGCCAAGACCAGCGCCACGCCGAACAGCAGGCCGCCCATCGTCGGCGTGCCGGTCTTGACCGCATGGCTCTTGGGCGCATCCTCGTACGCGTGCTGGCGGACCGAGAGGCGCCGCAGATACTCGATCAGCGGCTTGCCCAAGAGCAGCGCCGTGGCGAGCGACGCGACGAAGAGCGCGCCGACGTTGACCAGTGCCCACACGTCCATCACCCTACGTCACCCTGAGCCTGTCGAAGGGCGAAGGGCGAGCACGACGATCGGCGTCTGCTCGTCGCCGTTGCCGTGGGGGTTATCGCGCAACGCCGCGGACACGTCCGCGCGGTCGACGCCGGGTGACGCGCCCAGCACCGCGGCCGGGCCCAGGTCGTTCGCGTCGACGATCGCCACGCCGGCGCCGCACCCGGCCGCGATGTCGGTGGCGACCGCGTCCGGCCGCTCGGGACCCAGCACGATCGTGCGTTCGAAGGGCGGCAAGGTGCCCGTGTAGCCGTCAATCTGTCCGATCGTGTCGCCCAGAATCTCGTAGAAAACGCCGCGCCGGCCGACGGCGCGTCCCGCGACGTGGGCCACCGCCGCCGCCACGACCTTCCAGGCCCCGGCTTCGTCGATCACGAGCTGCATCGACTCCGGCTGATTGATCGTCGCCAGGATGCCCGCGCGGCGCGAGAGGGTGTAGGCGAGGCGGCTCGGCCGGATCGTTTCGGCCGCGATCATGCGGCTTTGCGCGATCGCGACCGCGGTCTCCGAAACGGCCACGACGTCCCGCGAGCGCGCGATGCCGCGGACCGCCTCGGCGACGACGGCCGCGATATCGTCGCCGGGCCGAACGAGCCGGGTGCGGACCGGAATCGCGACGCGCTGAGCGGCGAACGGCGCGCGGCGCGTCAGCGGCTCGGAGCGGCCGATGGTCAGCGGGGCGCTAGTCATCGGCGGCTCGCAGGCCGGCGACGACTTCCTCGAGGCGGTAGCGGCGCGAGCCCTTGATCAGGATCAGGTCACCGGCCCGGGCGTTGGCTCGTAGCCAGGTCACGGCGGCCGCGTTCGACGCGAACGGCACGATCCGCGCCGGGTCCATTCCCCGCTCGCGCGCCCCGCGCGCCAAATCCTCGGCGAAGTCGCCGCCGACCAGCAGGACGTCGCTGCCCTCGGCGGCCGCCGCCCCGACCCGCGCGTGCATCCCGGCCGCTTCCGGCCCGAGCTCGGCCATGCTGCTCAGCAGCGCGATGCGCCGGCCAGCCGGCTCGCGCGCGAAGGACGCGAGCGTGGCCAGCGAGCCGGTCAGCGACGCGTTGTAACCGTCGTAGACGAGCGCGTAGTCGCCCAAGGTGATCCGTTCGTACCGGCCGGCGGGCAACGTGAGGTCGCCGAGCGACGCCGCCACCAGCGCCGGGTCGCAACCCAACGCCAGCGCCGCCGCCGCCGCGGCCGCGGCGTTCTCGCGATTGTGGGCCCCCGGCAGGCGCAGGTCGGCCGCGAAGACTTCCGCCGCGCCGCCGGGCCGCGCGCGCACGGACATACGTCGCGCTTCATCGAGCACGAGGAGCGGCCCGGCCGCCCGCGGGTCGACCGGCTCATCGGAGACGGCAAACCAGGTCGGGCTTAGGGCCAGCCGAGCCGCGCGTTCGAGCGAGACGGCGTCGCGAGCGTTCAGCACGCCGCGAGGTCCGGTGGCGAAAATGCCCCATTTGGTCTCGGCCAGCGCCTCGCGGGAGCCCATGATCTCCAGGTGCGCCTCGCCGACGTTGGTGAGCACGGCAACCTCGGGACGGGTCGCGCGCGCGAGCGGCTCGATGTCGCCGGCGTGCCGCGCGCCGTGTTCGACGACGACGAAGGCCGCGTCGGGCGGCAGGGCCAGGAGCAGTTTGGCGACGCCGATCTCGTTGTTCTCGTTCGCCGGCGTCGCGACGACCCGGCCCGCGCTCGCGCGCTCCAAAATCTGGGCCAATAGCGCCTTTGTCGTCGTCTTGCCCGTGCTGCCCGTGATCGAGATGAAGCGCGCCGCGGACGCATTGCGCGCGAGGGCGCCAAAGGCCAGGTAGGCGGCCTTCGTATCGGCGACCACCAAGGCCGGTGCCCCCGCCGGAACGGCATCCGAATCCGAAACGACGACCGCGGCGGCGCCGCGCCCGAGCGCCTCGGCAACGTACGCGTGGCCGTCGTACGTCGCCCCGATCAAGGCCACGTAGACGTCGCCGGGCTGCAGCGTTCGCGTGTCGGTCGAAAACCGCAGGCGCGCCGGCAAGCCACGGGTGTCGCGGGCTAACGCGCCGGAAACGGCGATCGCGTCGGCAGTGGACACGGTCGCCCGCACGGTGCCCGGGTCGGCGACCCGTGCGGTCGCCGCGTCCGCGGCGGTGGCGCTCATGGCGTCACCGCCCGCGCGGCGAGCGCCGCGCGGACTTCTTCGCGGTCGTCGAAGTGGGCGCTCGTGGTACCGACGATCTGATAGGTTTCGTGGCCTTTGCCGGCCACGACGATCAGGTCGCCCGGCGCGGCCTCGCCGATCGCACGCCGGATCGCCATCCGGCGATCGAGTTCGACTTCGACCCGCGCGCCGGCCGGGAAGCCGGCCAGGACCTCGTCCGCGATGGCGCGCGGGTCCTCGGTCCGGGGGTTATCGTTCGTAACGAAAGCGAGGTCGGCGAGAACGCTCGCGATCCGGCCCATCTCCGGGCGCTTCCCCCGGTCGCGGTCGCCACCGCAGCCGAAAACGGCGACCAGCCGCCCGTGCGCACCCTCCCGCGCTGCTCGCAGGACGGCTTCGAGCGCGTCGGGCGTGTGCGCGTAATCGACCAGCACGTCGACGCCGCCGGCAGCGATGCGCTCCATGCGTCCCGGTACGGGCTCGACTTCGGCCAGCGCCCGAGCCGAAACCGCATCGGGCACGCCGAACTCGCGGGCCACGCACAGCGCAGCCAGGGCGTTGGCGACGTTGAAACGGCCCGGCAGCGGCAACCGGAATTCCGTTCCGGCGACCCGGAAACGGCTGCCGCCGGCCCCGATCTCAACGTCGTCGGCGCGCACGTGTGCCTCGGGAGCGAAACCGTACGTGACGGCGCGGCCCAGCTCGCCCGCCCAGCGCCGGCCGCACGGGTCGTCGGCGTTGAGGATCGCGACGGCGGCCAGGTCGAAGAGGCTGCGCTTGGCCGCCGCGTAGGCCTCGAACGACGGATGAAAGTCCAAGTGATCCCGGGTGACGTTGGTCAGCACGGCCACGGCGAAGCGGACGTCGGCGACCCGGTCCAGGGCGAGCGCGTGCGAGCTGACCTCCATCGCGACCGCTTCCGCACCGCGTTCCCGCATCTCTGCGAGCAGGCCCTGAAGCTCCGGCGCGAGCGGGGTCGTGTTGCCGAGCGGCCAGACCGCGTCGCCGAACGACGCGCCCAGGGTTCCGATCCGTCCGGTCCCGAGGCCCCCGGCCGTCAGCAGCGCCTCGATCAGGAAAGTCGTGGTCGTCTTGCCGTTGGTCCCGGTGATTCCGACGACGGCGAGCCCCCGCGACGGGTCGCCGTAAAACGCGGCGGCCAACCGGGAGAGCGCGCGGCGCGTATCGGGCACGACGATCGTGGCGGCGCCGGGCGGCGGCAGCGCGGCGCCCGCGAACGCTTCGTCGATCACGACGGCGCCCGCACCGGCCGCGACCGCGCTTGCCAGGAAGGCATGACCGTCCGCGCGTTCCCCCCGCAGCGCCACGAAGATGCTGCCGGGCCGGACCGCTCGCGAATCGTGGGTCAGCCCGAGCGCCACGCGATCCAGATTGCCGATCGAGCGAGCTCCGGCAAGCGAGGCCACGAGCGGCCGCAGATCGATCGCGCGCGGGGGGCGGTCCGTCATATCCGTTGCTTCGACACGGAACCTGCCCGGACCAACCGGGTGGCGGCTGGGAGCACCCCGGCATGCATCATCGCGATCTTGGCGATCTGCGCGAACGCGGGCGCGGCGACCACGCCGCCGTAGATGGCGCCGCGCGGTTTCGCGACTTTGACCAAAATGACGAAGCGCGGCGTTTCGGCCGGAATGAAGCCGACGAACGAGGCGTTGTAGTCGCCCGCGGAATAGACGCCGTTCTCGACGATCTGCGCCGTGCCGGTCTTGCCGGCCGTCGTGTACCCCGGCACCCGCGCGGTCGGATTGCCCGTTCCGCGCAAAACGACGGCGCGCAGGAAACCGCGCAGAATCGCGGCGGTGCGCGCGGAGGTCGCGCGGCGTTCGATTTCGGCACCGTAGCGATACGTCGTCGAACCGTCCGGCGCGACGATCGCGGACACGATCCGCGGACGCAGCAACAGTCCGCCGTTAGCGATCGCGCAGTACGCGCGCGCGATCGCCAGCGGCGTCGTCGAAATGCCTTGACCGAACGCAATCGTCGGCAGGGTCGTCGCGCTCCAATCAGCGAGCTCGGGAACGATGCCGGGGTTCTCGCCTGGCAACCCGATCTCGGTCGACGAACCGAAGCCGAAGCGTCGCAGCGCTTCGAAGAGCGTCGCCTTTCCGATGCGCAGACCGACTTCGGCAGCACCGACGTTGTGCGAATACGTGATGATGTCGCCAAGCGTTTCGGAGCTGCCCGAACCCGCCAGAAATCCATCCTCGGCGTTATTGATCACGTACCCGCCGATCGGCAGACGGTCCAGCGACGCGAAGCGATCGGTCGTCGTGACTTTGCCGCTATCGAGGGCCGCGGCGGCCGTCACGAGTTTGAAGACGGAGCCGGGTTCGTAGGCGTCGGCAACGGCGCGGTCGCGTTGGGCGTCCGG
>Ga0116228_10006152_pt1 | contig 10737 bp, 7 predicted proteins | sample S1TSphfallax_2_FD_89694 | JGI IMG/M metagenome (GOLD analysis project Ga0116228, IMG submission 89694) | Host-associated microbial communities from peat moss isolated from Minnesota, USA - S1T2_Fc - Sphagnum fallax MG | ecosystem: Host-associated > Plants > Peat moss > Unclassified | place: USA... | reverse complement strand
GTGCCGGAGTACGCCAGCTTCTGGACCCGCGTAGGCGCATGGGTCATCGATTACCTGATCCTCATGCTGCCTTTCACCGTGGTCAGCATGATGATGGGACTGGGCGCGATGATGACCCAGCTCCTGGCCAATTTCGAAAACGACCAGGCCGCCGCCCTCGCCGCCTATGCCGAGGCCGTTCGCCCGGTGAGCTTCGTGCTCGTGGCCGTCGGTTTCATCTATTACACCTTCTTCGAAAGCTCGAAGTGGCAGGCCACGCCGGGCAAGATGGCGCTGGGCATCCGCGTTACCGACACCTCCGGGGCACGCCTTTCGCTCGGCCGGGCTGCCGGCCGCAACGCGATCCGCCTGGTCAACGTGCTGAGCTCGATCGTGCCCTTCGCGTTCTACATCGTCACCGCCTTCACCCAGCGCAGGCAGGGCGTACATGACCTGCTCGCCGGCACCTACGTGCTGGTCGGCCGCGTGGGTGCGCAGCCCGTTGCGGCACCTGCGGCAGCCCCTTCGCCGCGTAACGGCGACAGCGGCAGCTTCGACGCCTGACACCCCGCCCGGCTCCTTCGGGAGCCGGGGTCTTCCCCGCGCTTGCTATCATCGGCGACCCGACCCGACCAACGGCCGGCCGAGCAACGCACAGGAAAGACATGCAGAGCATCGAACAACGTATTGCCCAGGACATCGCCGCCAAGCCCGAACAGGTGCGCGCGGCGGTGGAACTGCTCGACGGCGGCGCCACCGTGCCGTTCATCGCCCGCTACCGCAAGGAAGTGACCGGCGGCCTCGACGACACGCAGCTGCGCCTGCTCGAGGAACGCCTGCGCTACCTGCGCGAACTCGAAGACCGCCGCGCCGCGATCCTCGACAGCATCGTCGAACAGGGCAAGATGACCGACGCCCTCAAGGCCGACATCCTCGCCGCCGACACCAAGGCGCGCCTGGAAGATCTCTACCTGCCCTATAAGCCCAAGCGCCGCACCAAGGCGCAGATCGCGCGTGAAGCGGGCCTTGAGCCACTGGCCCTGAGCCTGCGCGAGGACCCCACGCAGCAGCCCGACACTGTCGCGGCCAGCTACATTGACGCCGAGAAGGGCGTGGCCGACGTCAAGGCGGCGCTCGATGGCGCCCGCGCCATCCTCATGGAGAGCATCGCCGAAGATGCCGCCCTCGTCGGCGAGCTGCGCGACTGGCTGTGGGACAAGGGCCAGATCCGTGCGGCCGTCGTGGCCGGCAAGGAGAACGAAGGCGCCAAGTTCCGCGATTACTTCGACCACGTCGAACCGGTCTCGAAGATTCCGTCCCACCGCCTGCTCGCGCTCATGCGCGCCCGCAACGAAGGCGTGCTCGAAATCGACCTCAACCCTGCCCTCGATGCCGACCAGGGCCACGCCGAAGGCGAAGGCCGCGTCGCGGCTCGCACGGACATCATCGATCGCGGCCGCCCGGCCGACGCCTGGCTGCGCGAGACCGTGCGCCTTACCTGGCGCGTGAAGCTGCACCTGCACCTTACCCTCGACCTGTTCGGGCGCGTGCGCGAGAACGCCGAGGACGAGGCGATCCGCGTGTTTGGCGACAACCTCAAGGACCTCATGCTCGCCGCGCCCGCCGGTGCGAAGACGGTGATGGGCCTCGACCCGGGCATCCGCACGGGCTGCAAGCTGGCCATCGTGGATGCCACCGGCAAGCTGCTTGCCTACGACACCATCTATCCGCACGAACCGCGTAACCAGTGGGACCAGTCCATCGCCCGCATCGCCCAGCTGTGCAAGCAGCACGGCGTGAACCTGCTCGCCATCGGCAACGGCACCGCCTCGCGCGAAACCGACAAGCTGGCCGCCGAAGTGATGCGCAAGCATGCCGACCTCGGCCTGTCCAAGATCGTGGTGAGCGAGGCCGGCGCATCGGTGTACTCGGCGTCCGAACTCGCCGCCCGTGAGTTCCCGGAACTCGACGTCTCCATCCGCGGTGCCGTGTCCATCGCCCGCCGCCTGCAGGATCCGCTGGCCGAGCTGGTGAAGATCGAACCCAAGGCCATCGGCGTGGGCCAGTACCAGCACGACGTGAACCAGGTAAAGCTCGCCCGTGCGCTCGATGCGCGCGTGGAAGACTGCGTGAACGCCGTGGGCGTGGACGTCAACACGGCCTCCGCCCCGCTGCTGGCCCGCGTGGCCGGGCTGTCGGCCAGCGTGGCCGAGAACGTCGTGAAGCATCGCGACGCCAACGGCCCGTTCCCGAGCCGGAAAGACCTGCTCAAGGTGCCGCGTCTGGGCGACAAGGCCTTCGAGCAGTGCGCCGGCTTCCTGCGCATCACCGGCGGCAGCAATCCGCTGGATGCCAGCTCGGTGCATCCGGAGGCCTATCCGGTCATCGAGCGCATCCTGAAGCAGTGCGGTCGCGAGGTGAAGCAGATCATCGGCGACACGTCGTTCCTGCGCGGCCTGAAGGCCGAGGACTTCACCGACACCACCTTCGGCGTACCGACCGTGCGCGACATCCTCAAGGAACTGGAAAAGCCCGGCCGCGATCCTCGCCCTGAATTCGTGGCACCGAGCTTTGCCGAGGGCGTGGAAGACCTGAAAGACCTGCGTGTCGGCATGGTGCTGGAAGGCCGCGTCACCAACGTGGCCGCCTTCGGCGCGTTCGTCGATATCGGCGTGCACCAGGACGGACTCGTCCACGTGTCCGCGCTGTCGCACACCTTCGTCAAGGACCCGCGTGATGCGGTGAAGGCCGGCGACATCGTGAAGGTAAAGGTCATGGAAGTGGACCTGCCCCGCAAGCGCATCGCCCTCAGCATGCGCCTGGACGACGTGCCGGGCGAAGCCCGCAGCGGTCGCCCGGCCCAGCGCGACGAAGCCCTTGCCGGAGGCCGCCGTGGCGGTCCGGGTGGCGGCGGTCGCGGCCCGGCACCGGCCAAGGCCAGTGCCCCGCCGGCCAACAGCGCTTTCGCCGACGCCTTCTCACGCGCCCTCAAGAAATAAGCGTTTCCGGCAACACCTCGAAATAACTCAAGCCTCTCCCTCCCCGGCCTTGCGCCGGGGAGGACGATGCCAGACGGCCTCATGGTGCCGTCAGGGCCCGTTCTGCCGCCATTTCCGGCTCATATCGCAGCGCAGCATGCGCCCGCGTATGGGTTCCATTACCGTAACGTTTCTCTAACGCCCCCCACACGGAGTGCTTCACATGCGAATTCGCCATCTTGCCGGTGCCATCGGCGCCGCCCTTCTGTTCAGTGCCGGGGCGCACGCCGACGGATACAAGCAGGTCGTCTCGTTCGGCGACAGCCTCAGCGACAACGGCAACCTGTCGATCATCTCCGGCTCGCCGGTGGTCACCCGCTTCACCACGAACCCGGGCACCGTCGCGGTCGAGAACATCGCGAAGTACTTCAACCTGCAGCTGACCCCGTCGCTCCAGGGCGGCACGGACTACGCCTTCGGTGGCGCACGCGCCGCGCTGGCCAACCCGGTGCCGTCCACCGCCACGCAAATCCAGCAGTACCTCGGCGCCAACGGCGGCAAGGCCAACCCGAACGCGCTGTACACCATGTGGATCGGCGCCAACGACCTGCTCGCCGCCGTGCAGAACCCGGCCACCGCGCAGGTGACCGTCGCCACCGCCGCCTCGAACGAAGTGGCCCAGATCCAGGCCCTGCAGGCCGCCGGCGCGAAGACCATCGTCGTCTTCAACCTGCCGGACGTCGGCAAGACCCCGGCCGCCATGTCGCAGGGCGCCGCCGCGTCCGCCGGCCTCACCCAGCTCGCCCAGGTCTACAACGGCATCCTCTCGGGTGGCCTGGCCCAGGCACAGCGCGGCATCGTGCCGATCGACACCTACACGCTGCTCAACGAAGTCATCGCCAATCCGAAGGCCTATGGCTTCACCAACGTGACCACGCCGGCCTGCACCACCGCCAGCTCGATCAGCTGCTCGCCGAACACCCTGCGCGACCCGAATGCCGCCAGCACCTACCTGTTCGCCGACGGCATCCATCCGACCACGGCAGCCCACGCCCTGCTCGGCCAGTACGCCGTGTCCATCATCGAGGCGCCCAAGAAGATCTCGGTGCTCGGCGAAGCCGGCCTGGCCACCAGCGCCGCGCACACCCGCGCGTTGCGCAACCAGATGATGGCCGACAACTTCGGTGCGGATTCGCGCGTGTTCGCTTCGGTGGAATACGGCCAGCAGAAGTTCAAGAGCACCGACAACTCGCCGAAGACCGACAGCGACAACGTCAACCTCACGGTGGGTACGGACGCCAAGGTCGGCGAGAACTACAACATCGGTGCGGCCCTCGGCATCGCCCAGACCAACGCCGATTTCCAGGGCGGTGGCGGCTACAAGATGCAGGACATCGCAGGCTCGCTGTACGCCTTCTACCATAACGGTGGCGGCTACGTGGGCGCGTACACCAGCTTCGGCCAGCTCAGCTTCACCAACATCGATCGTCGCATCGATCTCGGCGCGGCCCGCCGCACCGAGACTGGCAAGACCGACGGTTCGCACGTCGGCGCCGGCCTCACCGGTGGCTGGTGGTTCGGCAACGAAACGCTGAAGACCGGTCCGTTCGTCACCGTCGAGTTCGAGCAGCTGCGCGTGTTCGGCTACACCGAATACGGCGGCACCAGCACCTCGATGCAGTTCGGCAAGCAGACCCGCAACGCCCGCATCGAAACGGCCGGCTGGCGCGTACAGGGTTCGTGGCAGACGGGCAGCACCACGCTGCACCCGTTCGCCGAAGTCGCCTACAACCACGATGGCCGCGCCGACAAGCGCTTCGTCACCGCAGGCCTCACCGACATGGCCGGTCGCTTCAGCGTCCAGGGCTTCAGCCCGGACAAGACCTGGACCACGGCTGACCTGGGCCTCTCGGCCGACTTCAACCCGCGCTGGAGCGGCTGGGCGAGCTACAGCGGTCGTTTCGGCGACGACACCCAGCGCTACAACAGCCTGAACCTCGGCGTGAAGATGGCGTTCTGACGCCAGCGCATCGCTCAGGGAACGCCGGCCTCGCGCCGGCGTTCTTTTTTTATCTGTAGGAGCGCGCCTTGCGCGCGACCGGAGGGCGAATGCGTTGATCGTTTTCGCGATAACCGGTCGCGCGCGAAGCGCGCTCCTACAAAAGGCGACCTACCAAAATGGTTGAAAACTCTCCGCCTGGCTGGATACCCTAGGCCCCGGTCGCGGGCGGGCGACCCCAGGGCTCCCGACTTCCCCAAGGGCGCCGCCTATCCAAGGAACCCCCATGCCGACATGGCTCCACGGCGCGCTGACCACCATCCGCGAACACAGCAAGGCCTTCTTCGTTTTCAATGTCGTCTTCTACGGCGTCTTTGCACTGGGCATGGTCGCCAGCCTCTGCCTGCCCGATTTGCAAAGCGCGGCGATGCCCGGCGTGGATGTACTGCTGCCACGTGCGGATCGGCTGAGGATGATGGGCCAGGTCCATGTCTATGGCGCCCCCTGGCTGTCCAGCGCAATCGACAGCGTCATCGACCTGCTGGTGACAGCCGCGTCGTCGCTGCTACCGGAAACGTTCCAGCAGACCTCGTCGTGGACCGCTCTCATTCCACGCTTCGCTCCCGACATCGATACCTTCATACCCCATTCGCTGACCTTCACCTTCAAGGGCGAGGCGTACGTGCTGGTCGCCTTCGCCATCTACGTCGGTGTGCGGATGTCGCTATGGCCACATCGGTACGGACTGGCCTCCCGAAAGGAAGGACTGACGGCCGGGGCGCATGCCGTGGCGAGGCTTTCGGTCTTCATCGCCGTCGCCGTGCTTTTTGCGTCCGTCTATGAAAGCGTCGGTTCCATTTCGTACCTTTCATTGCCCAGGTAACGCGAGGCAATCCGGATGTGTCGAGATACGCACATCGCATAAAAAACGCCGGCCACAACGCCGGCGTTTTCGATTCAACCGATGACGGAACTCAGGGAATATCCGAGTAGGACCCGTTCAGCAGGGTTCCCGCGCCAGGAATCGGCCATGGCCCGACTTCGCAGGCGGCGCTGGTGCTGCAGAAGTTCTGCTTTACCCAGGGATCGATGCCCGTGGGGTAACCCACCCGCATGGCATCGCCGGTAACGCAGGAGTAGGTCACCGATACCGCGTTGTCGAGATTGGTACTGACGGCCTCCCCCCAGTGCTGTCGTACACCATTGCAATACAGGATCGACTGACCGATGGCCTGCGTGCCGCTGTAAAACACATAGGTGGTGACAAATTTTGGGAGCGCCTGAGCACTACCTGCCATGAGCATTCCCGTCACGAATATCCCTGCCAGACCTGCAGACAACTTGCGCATGAGTGCCTCCTCTGAGCCGTGGGTGATGGATCAGAAAAAAGGCTAGCGGCATGCTGCTCGCTACGGCGTAGGTGATTGCCAGCAAAGGGTGTAGGCTCTTACCCCAAAAAGCCTCAGGAACCACCTACACAAAACCGGCCATACCGTCTCGATGGTAGAGCGGACTCAACGATCCCTTCGCGGATGACCAAGCGCATCCATGGCAGTCTCACTGATGAGGTCGCGCCATTCGCGCTGGAGATCGACCTTTGCGGCAATGAGGGCCGTGATGCCCAGGCCCGAGAACGCACTCGTCACGCGTACCAGTCGTTCCATGCCGCAGGTCGCAGGATCGAGTCCCAGCGCCTCGTAGAAGGTCATGCCCATGGCTTCGAGTTCGGGAGCTGCATCCTTCGGATCAGTGCTCGTCAGCGCTTGCGCAAAGGCAGATACGCCGGGCCATTCATACGTGTAGTCGATCGTGGCCTCTACGACGGCCTTGTCGCGCATGATGCCAACGGGAATATGCTTCACACGGCCGAGCATGGACTTCATGTGCGCGTGTCCACTTGTAAGCGCGGCGTCGTAAATAGCCCGCTTGCTGGGAAAGTGGTGCAGCAGCCCTGCTTTGGAGTAACCCACTGCGTCGGCAATCTGCTGGAGCGACGTATTGTCGAAGCCGTGACGCGCAAACAGGGCGGATGCGCAATCAATGATCTCGGCGTCAATGTCGGATCTGGCCGGTCTGGGCATGGCGCGAACTGGTGGATCCCGTACGTGTGAAAGGGCACGATGAAAACATGTCGCGCCTAGTATTGCCTATCCGCTTCGCCCCTGGCGAACGCACCATGAAAAACGCCGGCACAAGGCCGGCGTTTTTTAATGATATGGCAGAAGCGGATTACTTCTTGCCACCGGCCTTCGCAAGCATCGCTTCAGCCTGCTTGCGCAGATCGTTCGCCGCGTCGTCGGAGAGCACGTCGGTCTTGCCGTTGGACTCGTTGTCCTTCAGCACGAGCTCACCGGCATCGTTCCAGCCCGCACGCTCGGTGGAGGTGGGCTTGCCGTCCTTGCTCGGCTTCTTCTCCTGCACGATGACCCACGGCTTGCCATTCTTGTAGGCGTAGTTGGTCGAGGTGAAACCCTTGTCGCCGTAGTCGACCAGCTCGATGACGAACTGGACATCGTTGCCCTTCTTGAAGATCTGCCAGCCGCGCGACTCGCCTTCCTTCAGCGCGGTGCCCTGGGTCACCTTCATGCCGCCGATGTTCTTCTTGACGCTGTTGAAGCCGGCAAGCTCCTTCTCGCCCGGGGTGGCTTCACCCACGAGCTGCACGTTCACGACGTTCTTCGCACCCTTGGTGAGGACCGGGGTCTTCAGCGGAGCGGAGTAATGGCGCTCGCCGTCCTGCAGCGATACCTCGACGATATACATGTCGTTCGGGTTCACGTCGGACGGAGTGAAGTCGAGCTGGAACTGCTGCGGAATGGTGACCGGTGCGATGGTCTTCGCAGCGAGCGGCTGCGAACCTTCGGCGGACACGTCGATCAGCTTGATGTCGAGCTTGGCATCGGCGGAGAGGGACTTGCCCGTATCGCGCAGGGTCACGGTACCGGTGACGTTGTTGGCCGGGCCGGAAGCCTCGGGGGAGCTACCACCGGCGGCCTGCTGGCCGTTGCCGGAAGAACCGCCGCAACCGGCAAGGGCCAGCGTGGCCACGGATGCGAGCGACAAGATGAGCCTGCGCATGGGTCGGAACCTCTGTAACGGAAACAAGATGGACTGCGGAGTCACGAAAGGATACGCACGCGCACGGTGTGCCTGTCCTTCCGAGGGGGAATCCCGGAGGATACCGGCAAAATTGGCAAGGGAAAAGTCAAGTGTGAAAAACCCTGCGAAACGCAAAACGCGACAGGGTTGGCAAGCTGGCGGTCAGGTTTGTAGATTGCACTCGAAATCGGCAAATTCTCTTTTTTCGTCAACAATTTATGAGAAAGGCGCCCAAAGGCGCCTTTCTCAGTGTGCTGGCTGGAACGACCTTAGTTTGACCACAGCCCTGGCAACCATGGGCCCACCGAATAGCTACCCGGCCAGGGCTGGGGCTGACTACATATCTGGGTGATGGTGCATATGGTCTGACGCGTCTGAGGGCTTGATCCCAAACCGAAGGTGATGGACACGCTATCGTCGCTGCATCCGTAAAATGCAGAGACATAATTGCCATTACCTTCGACGGCCTGCCCCCAATGCTGGGTATTTCCATTGCAGTAGCGAATCGACTCGCCAATGATGTTTCCCTGCGCGTCGAAATGCACTCGCTGGGTGGATTTCACGGGTAGAGCGTGTGCAGGGGCCACAAGGAAACCGACCGACACAGCCGCAGCGAACAGAATGACGGCAACCTTCATTGCATGCACTCCTTTTGATGCCCCTTCAACCAGGGACGGAATCGAAAGAGTCTCGCCAACACGCTCCGTGGGAATCGTGTGAAGCATCATCAAACGAGCATGCTTCATTGGACAGGCATCGTCTGTCAGCCGTTGCCGAGAATTCGACCAAGGAATCACCTACACAAAATCGGCCGATGATCGGAAAAGAAAACGCCGCCTGATGGCGGCGTTTTCTTTCGACACAGCGAACAGATTACAGGTCGTAGGTAATACCGAAGCGAACGTAGCGCGGCGTTTCCCAGGACTGCGGCATACGGTACGTGTTCGGAGAAAAGTCCGGATCCAGACGGGTCGGCTTCTGCTCATTGAACAGGTTGTACACATTCACGTTGAACGCGAGCTTGTGATCCGCGAACGACGGGCGGTACTCCGCGTTGACCGAGAAGATATGCGTCCACGGCGTGTCACCTGCAGAGCCCGCGGGTGCCGGGAAGCCATTGCACCAGTGGTAGTAGTTGCCGTCATACGCAGGCTTCGTCTGATCGGGGCCATACAGGCCCTGACAGGACGAAGGTGCGCCCGATGCCATGGTCAGGATGCCCGAGACGTTCCATTCCGGGTTGATCTGCCAGGAACCGAAGGCCTTGATCTGGTGACGATGATCGTTCGACTGACGGCCACCGGCGTACTCCATCAGCACCGGGTAATCCCAATCCTGCGTGGCGGCGATGTCGGACTGACCGATATCGGACTTCACCTGGCCTTCCGTATTGCCGTAGCTCTTCGAGAAGGTGTAGGTGACACGGCCCCACCACGTACCGTCGAACGGGTGCTCGAGGTAGGTGTCCAACGCGTAGTACTTGCGCTTCACGTGAGGGAAGCCAGCTTCGGCATTGGTGATCGTGACGTTCGTGTAACCGCCGTCCGCATTGGGCAGACGGTAGATCGCCTTGGTGCCCGGATTGAAGAAGTAGCAGCCACGAAGGCCGGTCAGGTCGGCACCCTGCAGTTCACCCTGCTCTTCGAAGACACCCGTGTCGCAGGTGTCGTCGATGGCACGATTGAGCTTGCGATAGGTCGCCTTCATACCGACGGTGTACTTGTCGCTCAGGGCCTTGTCGAAACCGAGGATGTATTCATCCTGCGACTGCGCCTTCAGATTCTTTGCCGTGACCGTTTTCGGATCAGGCGCCTGACCGAACTCGCGGTTCGCCGAGTAGGGGACGCCGGGGCCCGCAGCCGTGTTGATCGGGGTCAGCCCCGTCGGCTGACCAAGCGCATTGATGCCGGTGTAGGTGTAGTACTCCTGGGTATACAGCGAGCCCGATGCACCGCGAAGCGCGACGCTGGTAGGCAATGCCAGGTAGTAGCGGCCGGCGTTACCGTACACCTTGAAGGTGGAGTCGCCGAACACATCCCAGCTGAAGCCAAGACGCGGAGCCCACTGCGGCTTGGTTTCGCGAATGTAGGCGTTGCCTTCCGGATTGTAGTTCGTGAACTGGTCGTTGCGCAGGCCCAGCTTCACCAGCCAGCGGTCGTTGATCTGCCAGCTGTCTTCGATGTACTGCGCACGCTGCTCGACGCGGACGGATGCATTGGTCGACTGGATGTATTTGCTGACGTAGTAGCCGTCTTCACCACCCGGATAATTGGCCGGAGCATCCACGCCATTGGCGATGCTGCCATTCGGGTTGGTATTCAGGCCGTAGCTCCACGAATAACCCGCCGTGGGCGCCATGTAGGTGCTGTCGCGCAGATCCTGCGTACGCTGGTTATCGATACCGGCCGTGATCGTATGATCACCGAGCTTGTAGGTCAGGTCGATGCGGTAGTTGGCGCCGCGAGTCTGATGGCTCGGATCGGAGACCTGGATGATCTTGTTGATATTCGTGATCGGGCGGCCGCCGGTGTAAAGCGGGTTCTGGTTCTCGGCGTTTGCCGCGTTGATCGGAATGATGTCCGCGTACGGGTTGTAAGGATCCTTGTAGAGATCGGTTACCTGCTTGCCGTACTGCGCCGAGATGGTCAGGTTATCGGTGATGTAGCCGGTGTACTTGCCGAT
>Ga0116228_10006151_pt1 | contig 10737 bp, 8 predicted proteins | sample S1TSphfallax_2_FD_89694 | JGI IMG/M metagenome (GOLD analysis project Ga0116228, IMG submission 89694) | Host-associated microbial communities from peat moss isolated from Minnesota, USA - S1T2_Fc - Sphagnum fallax MG | ecosystem: Host-associated > Plants > Peat moss > Unclassified | place: USA... | reverse complement strand
TGCTACTGCTTATGGTGGTGATGTCTGAAATCAGGGATCTCACTGAAGACACAAGAGCTTTATGCCATTGTATTTGCAACACGCTATCTTGATCTCTTTCATGTGCAACATGCTGCAATTGCACTCTCCTTCTACAATATGGCCATGAAACTCATCTTCCTTGCTACCTCCTTCTCCATTGTGTGGTACATGAGGTACCATAAGGTTGTGCGGCGAACATATGACAGGGAGCATGATACTTTCAAGTATTACATCCTGCTTTTGCCATGTTTCTTGCTTGCTCTGCTGATCAACCACAAGTTCACAATCCGTGAGGTAAGCAAGTTCTGCTCACTCATCCACCAAAATGAAAGGGCAAAAGAAATGGAATCATATCTTTCTATAAATCCTTTACAAAAAGGAATTGCTTAAAAGATCTATACATCCACCAAAACTGAAAGGGCTTCCATTTCCAGAGAATCCATGGAAAGCATTGCTGAGAGAAGTGACATAATTTGATCAGCAGTTTTGTTTCCAAAGCTTCAACAACAGCTCGGGCAATTCTAGATTGAATTTTGTTTTCTTTCTTCTTCATCATCTTCTTCTCTCCTCAGGTGTTCTTGGCTGTTTAGGACTCTTATATGCCCTATCCATTCCATGAGACAGACAGACACACACACACACTGACTGTGGTATGGCTTGAAATGTGGAGTTGCTGGGATTCTAAGTTGCTGTTTCTGCTTGGCTTTGTTGGTGGGGGAAAACCAAGGTACTGTGGACTTTCTCAGTGTATCTAGAGGCAGTTGCAATCGTGCCGCAGTTGGTGCTGCTACAGAAAACCAGGAATGTTGACAATCTTACTGGGAATTATGTGTTCCTTCTTGGGTATGTTGTATTCATCTGTTCATGACTTTCTTGAGTTTTATTTAAACCCCACCATTGGGAGCTGATAAAGTCAGTGGGTAGTGGGTAGTCATGGTAGCTTGTCACTGCTATTAGTGATGAAGCAGGTGATGGTCTTATACTTTTGTGAGTGACACTAATAAGGTTATGACTGCACTCAATGTTGTACTATGTTTAAAATTGTTCTTGTGGAGATTTCTCTGCAATTTCATGTGTATGGGTTTATCTACACTGTGCTATTGGGAGCTGATGAGGTCAGTGGGGAGAGTAATAATAGCAGCTAGTTAATACTCTTCATTGTGAAAATGATGATGGTCTTATACTTTTGTGAGTGACACTCACAAGGTTATGACTACTGCACTGAAATCTTGTCCTGTTTGTTTTGGTCTAGCTCAATCTGACATAGCTGTTAACTTCAAAGTGTTATCATTGAGTTCTCTTTGCAATCTCATGTGTATAATCTGTTCATGAGTGTGCATACCTTTTTGAACTGTACCACTAGAGTTGCAGATGCATTTAACAAAGTCATAGATGTACTTATTCTTCTTCTTATGTGCTGTGGTTGACAGAACTATTTGCTAGCATTTTCTGAAACCAGCTGTTGGTTAAGGTGATACAATGCTTTGGACTGGGTGTTGGTGTTTGGATTGTCTCCCTTTTGTGGCAGGGCATATCGAAGTCTTTATCTGCTCAACTGGGTTTACCGTTACTTGACAGAGAATCAGTACCGGCAGTGGATAAGTAAGTCATGATATCTCAGCTCGTTAAGCAACTTCTGTGCACATTAGTTTTCCAACTGATGGGATGTATGAAGTATGGAACTGTTTTATGCTGCTTGATACATGAAATCTCCATGATAAGTGGATGGTTCTTGGAGACTTTGAAGACCACTACCATGTTAGTTCAAAGAGCTGATTGAATTGTGTTGCCAAATTGGGAGGAGTTAAAACATTTTTGCATTACTACTGTTGGCAACATGATAGTCCAGAGGATTCATTCTCAATTGCAAAACTGGGCTTGATAGAAATGGTGGCAAATTGTCTGAAAACTGGCAAATGTACCCCAAGATGGTGGGACTTCCATTGTCTATAACTGACATTGCTCTGACTGAATGTGGTTTTGATCCTGCAGCTTGGATTGCAGGGATTGTGCAGACAGCTTTGTATGCAGATTTCTTCTACTACTATTTAAAAAGGTTTGCTCAAGCATTCTTCAAATTTGTGGTCTCTAGTTGTGTAGTTGTCTGATTATCATATACTTGTTTACTCCCACTGTTGGGAGCTGATGAAGTGAGCTAGTAGTCATGGCAGCTTGTGAGTGCTATTTGTGATGTCTGACACTTTGTGAGCAACTCTCAGAAGGTCATGACTGCATTCATTGTCATGTTACTTTCAAGTTGTTGTAGTGGAGATTTCTCTACAGTTTCATAGACATCTGTGGTTGTGTGCAGTCCAAGTTCAGTTACTGTTGTCCTGCTCTCCACAGTTCTTTTAAGGTTTCAGGTGTCAAAGCTAGTTCATGGGGAGACTGAGTTGGAGCTGCTCCTGTAGGATGAGAGTTTTCCATCTGTTTGGTTAGAGTATATGCTCAACAATTCTGATTTGTTTGGTGTTCATGGTGCAGCTGGAAGAACAGTGAGAGGCTCCAGTTACCTGCATAGGAAGTAGTAGTGCATTAGCAAATCATTTGTGGATTGTTGGAACAAAAGGGAAGGTTTCTATGACACAGGAGTTATCCTTGGAGTGACAAGTGTTGGCACTCAGAGAATTGTAACTTGTGGGCCTCTCATGGGCATCAAATCCAGTGAGCTAATGGTTATGACCATAGTCCATGTCAAGAAGTTCCTGTTTAGGGGGTACCTTCACCTGTAAGGCCGCTTGACAGCTGGATTTTCCAATTTTCTAGTAATTTCAACCAGTGTTTGTTCAGTTTTTTTAAGTAGCATCATTAGTGATCCTCCCCAAAGAGATTTAGCATTGATTGGTGACATGTTTTGAAAAAACTGTCCAAACTGTAGAAAACTGGCAAAAATCTGTCCCATGTCAACATGTGAAATTTTCTCAAAAATGATTATCTTCTCAAAAATTTGGCAACATTTTTCTGTACAAAAATCTGCCCCAGAATATTCATTTTCTATGCTAATTTAGAGACAATAAGTGAAAATGTTAAGCAGGTGCAAATCAAGAGTCTAGCAAGCTCCATGTGCAGGCATTCTTGGATACTGAAACAAGTGGAAGGGGGGTGAAAGACTTACCCCACCCTCAAACCAAAATCACGACTTTTTAATAGTTTCCTTTTAAAAACCAACCATGTTGCAAAAAGTCACACAAGATAAGGGTGGACTGTGGAACCCTTGTAATATGATTAGGTCGGTGAACAAGATTGCAAAATGAAATTGATAAAAAAGGAATCAAGGACAGAAGCATAATACAAAATGTCTCTAATTGATTGAGAATCAAGACTAGCACAATCCAGGTGCATCCTATTCAGTGGGCTCAAGGAGTAGATTGATTGCAGATTTTTAAAATTCTGCTTATTGGCTGATTGAACAGTGGACATTTGACAAACTGGATGTGGTTGTGGTTGAAAATGTGTTGGTGTTTCTTTTCTTTTTTGGGTCTAATCTTAGTTGGAATCATCGAGTGGTTTTACTCCACAGTTGCACTTGTGTGCTGTGAAATAATCTTGCAGGCAACAAGTTCAACTTTGGGGTGATTTCCAGCTTGACTGATTTCCATATGTTACCGCAAAGTATTGAAGAATCCCATGTGCTAATAAGAGAGAGTCGGGAAGGATCACATTATGTAGAAGACGTTGCAAATATAGTGATGTTACTTGATGTCATCTGTGCATGTTTAAAACTTGAAACAATGCAGCATCTAATCAGGAGAGAGAGTGCATGTGTGCACATGTGCATTGTGTGACAGCTCTCATGAGAGCACAGAAAGAAGAGAGCATCTGACCCTAATTCCTGTCCTTCCTCACAAGATTGAAGGGCTCCCAGTAAAGGATGATTCACTTGAAGCGTTACTGACATCATTATGGTAAAGTGTCCAATCTGCTCTCTGTTTGATTGAGGTTATCCGTTCAGTCAACCGACACTCAAAGAATCAGGATCACTATACTTAACACTGAACACAATCAGTTGTTTGTTTACTCATTTTTAAATAGAACCACCACTCAGAAAACAATGAGAATAATTAGAGAAACTATGCAGAGGTAGTTTGGGAATCCCCACATTCCCAAACTAGCCAGGCATTATTTCTCCTGTCGAGTGCTTCAATGATAATGTGATTGTAAGAGCCTATGGGCAACACCAATTTGAGCCTACAGTAATATATGGATTCTTCATCCTGTACCACCTCTCACCAAATGTGTTACAATCTTCATTCCAGGTGTACAGTACACATTTGCAGACACCGATAGGATTTTTCATGTAGAGATGGCAGGTGTCAAGTCCAAGCTGATATGCTAGAGTATGATTCAGAGTTGCCATTGGGAGGCCAGAATGGGAGTTTTCAAACATTTATTGAACTAATTATAGGCTAATTGGGATGAGCTGGTCAGGACCTACAGAATATCCAAGACAACTTTTTGAGAGTGGAAGACAATTTGTGGTAAATTTTGGTGTCAATGGAATTTTCCAGTGCACAACATCATTTGTTTCCAAGGGTTTGTTTGCATGATTACTGTGGATGAACTTAGTGAAAGCCCAATTTCAAAATGAAGAGACTAGGCGATGAAAAGAACTGCAGTTTAATAGAATCATTTAAGGAGGGAAGGGGGTTTGAGGGTTGGTGACATGATCAAGTCTCTAAAACCTGCTCAAGCCCCTAACAAAGTACAATTGACATAACATTTAGTGAAGTGCTTATGCAATAACTGAGTTCATCTACCCAATGGCAGCTGATGAAGTTAGTGGGTAGTCCTGGCAGCTCGTGATTGCTATGCATGATGAAGGTGATTGTCTGCCACTGCGCAATTCTCATAAGGAATAACTGTCCTTATTGTCATATTATCTTCAAAATGTTGTTTTGGAGATTTTTCTGGAATCTCACATGAATGACTTTATTGATATCATTCTAGCCTTTCCACAATGTCCATGCAAAACTGTAGCAAATGTTTTTATTGACAACAGAAAACTCAAAACCCATATCATTGAAACCCTTGATTTTTTTCGTTACTGCCTTGGAAACAAATGCAACTAATCCCTTACACCAGGATTTCAGCACATCCACATTATGAATTCTTCATTAGCTTCAACGAGAACTCAATTTCATTTTTTAATGCCAACGGAAGTGAGCTTTTGACATTGCTGTGCAACATTATCTTAGACAGACACAAGATATGTGCTCCATGTCTATGTTGCTAGAATTTTATGATAATTTCTAACCCTGACAGAAAACTATGTAATCTCATGTATATATTGTGTATGTTGCAGGAGCAATTTTATCCAGTTTCAACTCACAGTGTTTTATATTGGTGGAGGAGATATTGTGGGAAGTTTGCCCTTGTTGCTTCAACGATAGTTACGGTACGAAGGACTGTACATGCTGCTGGTTGCAAGTCCCAAAAGATCCTTGGGTTTAGGTATTTTTGAAGCCAAACCTGCACACAACCTTCCTCTGTCATTTCACATCAAAGTTTTGACATTGATCTAACCAGAATACAAAGCTGATTCTACATCACTAGCAATTCTTAGGAACCAATAAACTGTGCTACATTGTTTCTTCACTGAAGATACAAGCAATGTGTAAAAGTATATAATACTCACAGCACTCATGTGCACACCCTGCATTTGATAGTATGACTTGTTTTGGTATAATCTTGTAGTACAAAAGTTATGATTTGTTTACCCAGATCGTATGCTGCAGCAGCCACAGCAGCAGCAATTTTTGCTGAGATATTGCGAATGTTGGGGAAGGCTGGGTACAGTTGCTTCCTCTCCAGATCCTCCTTGGTAACAAATTCAGCTAATGTCTCAGCTGCAGTTGCATCCCCAGCCATTCAATGCAGCAAAAATGTTTATATGATGGCAAGGCAGAAAATTTGATACCAAGTCAAAGATACTGTCATCATCTACAAACATTGGAAGCTACTGTGAGAAAAGAAAGAGTATGGATTGCATACCAGCTTTCAAAAACATCTCAGCATCAACCCGGATGGCTCCTGAAATGATACAACCATGTGCTACGCCCGGGAATATGTAACAGTTGTTAGCCTGCATGACAAGCAAATATGGAACAGAATTGAATTGAATCAACAAGTCAAACATACAGAGGTGCACATCCATAATGATGAATGATGCCCATATCAAGCCAATATCAATTCTCCAGGTTCCATACTAAATGATACCAATTCTTGAAGTACACATACAGTGCAATGACTTAATAGGTATGTTTCATAATTGACCTGTGATTTTCCAACATCCTGAGTTTGCAAGTTATGATTTGCAGCAACATGTGGGATGAATTCCAAAGACATTCATGGAAGAAGCAAAGTATTGTTCGACCATTTTTCTTTTTCTAGATACAAACAACTCAAGCTGCAAATGAATCAGGGAAGTTCCATAGTTTCAGTTCATACAAGCCAGACTAAAAAATCAGTACTGTGTGACATTTACCTCACCAATGACATATTTCTTTCCATCATATGTAACAGCTGGAAAAGGACTACCAGATGCAAACAGTGCTCTCCCCTGCACACAGCACAACATTGATCATCTGTTGACAACGTCACAAATCCCAGCTATCCTGGAGGCCAAAAGCAGAGCTTAGAAAGAGCTTGTGTAAAAGGATTAATTTGAGCAAGAGGGAAAAATGGAAATGGATACCTTGGTGTACTTGTAACAATCTTCTGCTGTGCACTCTGCTTTCTTTGTTGGATTTGAGAGTGCCATGATAATGGGCGACTGCCAACCATTCCCCAACCCCAGTCATTTCCAGGTACAAGATCACACTCAAACAAAGTTCTCTCTAGACAATGATAAAACAAGAAGTACAGACTGCATAATCATTGAGCCTCCTTATAACAGTCACATTCTTCCATCACAGCAAGGAGAAACTGATGTGTGTATTTACAAACCACCTTCAAATGGAAGAAAAACTGAGGATGGTTTACCTTGTGATTTTCAGCCATTGCTTCAAGCACCTCCTTTGTGAATGAGCCTCCTTGAGTTGATGTCCCAATTAAAACAGTTGGCTTTAACTTCTGCTCAACATGCCAACAAGTTGAGCAACCAAAAGACCCAGCAAATATATATAAATATATATCTTTAAGAGCTTGATGAACTAAGCAGAAGGACACTAACCTTGATTGCAGAAACCAGGTCTTTGATATGCTCATGGTCATGAGCAAATGGTTTTTTGTAGTCATACAAAGAGCCTTTGCGTGATTTTGTCACTAATCCCTGCCAAGACAAATGCACCAGCATGAAATTACTCCCTTGATAGCAAGAGACAACAGGCCAGCAACAGAGAAAAACGTATTTAATGCACAACTAGATCCTGTAAAAGATGAGATGAAGTCAGCATTCACCTCAGTATCAAAAAGCCAGGTTTTCCTCCTTGCTTCATCCAAAGAAATTTTTCCCTGTAAAATCAGCAGAAGAAAAAACATTGATTGAGCTACTATTGCTTGGACCAGCTCTATCTTCTTAGGTAGTTTGTGGCATGTATGGGATTTGGCTTCAGCCACATGAGAGAAAGGAAGCATAGAGACCCATCAAATCTCTGAAGAAGTGCAAGGTGAATGACCCTTCTCCTCATTTTCCTTCAGAGATTTATCATTTTAAAGAAAAAGGATTTGGGAACATGGTTTGGAGCACAGACATGCTTAGTGATCTCCATGGCAATCAAATCCGCAATACCTGTTCCAGCCTGCAAGAAAGTAAATATCTCCACAGTTAAAAAGATGCATTCACTGATTCTTATGAGGACAAAGGAAAATGGAGATTGCCTATGCAGTCTGCAAACAGTAAGGTTGTTTTCCATTGTACAATTAATAACTGTGCCTCAAAACTTCTGTCCTTGCCAGGAAACCCTTGGAGGATACTAATGGTAAGAGAGAGGGAGTAGAGAACTTGCTTCGCCTGCACCAAAGAAGAGGAATTTATGATCAGCAAGAGTGCCTCCAGTGATGGGCAATGCAGCCAAGACACCTGCTAGTGTCACAGATGCTGTCCCCTGCATACGAAAAAGAATCCAAACCAAGCCATACCTTCAGATCTCTTTCTCCGGGCAAGAGTTCTCTCTGTGCCCCATTCCTTTTCAAAGAGGTCACCCTTCACCATCATGATGTTTGTCTCAAATCAAATCAACAGACCAAAATCATCCCAAAGTTCGAATTCCTTCAAAACACAATTTCAACCCATCCTAAAAACAGGTATAGAACCATTGCAGAAGAGGGAGAAGAGGTATGCATGCACCTGGATGTCATCGTTGAACACAAGGTGTGTTTTACTGTATTTAGCAAGAAATCGGAATGCGTTTTGGTTTGCAAAATCCTCAAACTGTAATCGTGAACCCACCCACCCCCCAAGCTTTCAAACTAGCTGTACATAAATAAAGCCTCAATGATCCTTACAATTTCACTTTGCTTGTTTTGTCAAAGGATATTGATGTATGTAGAAATGTACCTGAACAAGTATTTTCTCTCCATAAGCTTGCTTCACAGCTGTCATAAACTCCTCAATGAAATCATCATATTCCTGTGGGCCCAACATAGCAGTCAAGAAATAGCTCAGGTTCATATGAGTTGGATTTTGGGGACCAGAAATTTTGCAAATTAGATTTTTTGTTCTGGAAAATGCAAAGCTATTGCCAAATTGAGCAAGAATTGTAGGTCTAAGAATGATGAATGTATGTGTGTCTGTGTATGTGTCCTTGAAATTACTGAGGAATCTGGATAACAAATTGAAGGTAATGTGACAATGTAAAGATGAGGCGAATGTATATCACATACTTGTCCAGTGACTCGTTTCTGGCGCAACCCAATGTAGAAAGGATCATCAAGAAGAGCTTGGTTATTGGTACCCACATCAAGTTGAATTGGCAGTGTCTATTATGCAACCAGAAAAAAAACACAAACACAAAAGTGTTGCTTACAATCTTAGTGTCATAGGCATCAATCAACAACAACAGAAGTGGGAAAAGTTTGGAGTTAACTCAGTCAACCTGCCAAGAATGTGGAAAGGTTTGGAGCTCTTGAAGAAGTTTGGAGTCAGGAGCACATGACTTACTGTTGAGGGTCGAACGCCACCCAGGGCTGTGTAGAGTGCCAGCTTCCCTACCGGTATGCCCATTCCCTGCAAAAAAAGGATTTAGATTCAAGGAGTTAGAAGTCTTCACTTTCTGTTTTGGTGAAACAAAGAAGAAAACAGATTTGAAAACTAGGCAGCTTGAAGCTTCTCATGATGGCAGCTTTTGACCAAGCATGATCAATTTGGAAAGAGGAGGAGGGTAAGGGGAGAGAGGGGATTTGGAGATTTTTAGAAAGAAGATGAACCTGGCATCCAAGATCACCCAGTCCCAAAATGCGACCACCATCAGTCACCACAATAGCTTCCACATTCTTTTCAGGCCAGTTCTTCAGACAGTCTAAGATATGTCCCCTGCCAAGGATTTTGTTTTGTCAAAGCTTGGTGGTAAAAGAAAGAGTTCCCATTTATAATGGAAATGGCAACATGGAAATGGAAAAATGTCTACAAAAACTCACTTGCTCGCTAGTTCATGAAGGTGCAAAATCAAAGAGTGTTTGTGTGTGTAAATAGCAGGGTGGGTGCGTGTGCAATGAATGCCACATACTTGTCATTCAGGCTTATGAAGAGACCACCAGAGCGATGAAAGATCTCCCCATATTCCTCACACGCATCACCCTCGATTGGTGTATAAACAATTGGCAAAAGCTCCTCGACATTCTCGATCAGCACCTTGTAGAACAGTCTCTCGTTCCTTTCCTGCCATTCCAAGACAGTCATTCCCCAGTATTCCTCTAGGATCTAAAGCCGACACACAGATTTTGAAAACCACAGACAGAGACAAAAACACAGACAGACACAGAGATGCAGAGCTCCAGTGTTATTCTCCAAGGATAGAGAAAGGGAATCGAAGCTGGGACATCCAGAAGAGGAGAGACGGCAAGAGATTCACCTGAAGGTCCATCAGAGCTTCATACTTTTGAATAGGCTCTGCATATTGTCGCACATTTCGCATAATCCTTTTCACCTGCCACCACCACAGTATGAAGAAGCTCCAAAGACATAGCAAATTACAGGTCGATGTACTACAGGTTTTTTGCCATGGTAACGGGAGATCCCTGGAGTCCTGTTGTCCAGAGAGTAAAACTTGGTGGAAAGGAGGAACTTGTAAGAAGCAGGTTTTTTGCTTGTTTTACTTACTTGAATGTCTTGGGTTTCGATGACAGGGGGAAGCAGCCCGCGTAAGTAATGAGCCTGGCGCTCCTCTGCCGTAAAGGCCAGACCTTTGTTGTACCGAGGGTTCCTCAAAAGCTCGACGCCACTGCAATACACGTAGTAGGTACCCCACATGAGTACATCATGAAAAAAAAATTCCATCTCCGACACCGATCGATCGATCGAACTCCCTCCCTCCACGCAACTTGGAGACAATCAAATCCTTCGGATCGTTTAGCTAGACTCTAGAAAACCGACAGAAAATTTATGTATTCGAATTGCACCAGTTACGAAGTTGTAAAGAGACTCAATGCAGTTTACCTTGCAATCTGGTGATTCCAGGGAGTAACCAGCTGATCCTGCGTCCCCGTTTCTTCACCATAGCTATCCAAAGTCGTCGACATTCTGCCTGCATTCTCCCATACATCTCCATGTCAGAATCA
>Ga0116228_10006150_pt1 | contig 10738 bp, 10 predicted proteins | sample S1TSphfallax_2_FD_89694 | JGI IMG/M metagenome (GOLD analysis project Ga0116228, IMG submission 89694) | Host-associated microbial communities from peat moss isolated from Minnesota, USA - S1T2_Fc - Sphagnum fallax MG | ecosystem: Host-associated > Plants > Peat moss > Unclassified | place... | reverse complement strand
ATATATATATACATGACAATAGTGTAATTGTGTAAAGTTGGGGCATGTAAGTGTAAATTATTTACACTTACATAATTATTGACACTTACACACACAACATTATTTCTAACACTTCAAACTGGGTAACTGCCCAACACTAGTCTACTCCACCTTGAAGGGCACAAAAGTCTTTACTTAGTGCACAAGGCCAGAGATGATGACTAGTGTGCACCTGACACCCATGGTGCAGTGCCCCAACATTATATGTGCATATAGTTGTTGCTGCAAGAAGCACACAGCCAAGGCAGCAGACAAGGAAAACGCATCTTCTTTTTTTTCCTTGTCTGCTGCCCTTGGGCTGATTGATCTTTTTCTCAAAGAAGATGGATGATGCCCAGACATGCTTTGGACCCATGTTGTGCACATTCTGGGCTTGTAATGAACACTAGGTGCCCATTACAAGCCCAGAAAGCACATAAGAGGACCCAGAGCATTTATGAGCAGCACCAAAATGTGTCTAGGCAGTGGGCACAACCAGACATGTCATGAATGGGAAAATGGGCAGTCAAGGAAAAAAAGAAGCAGGCAGTACCTTTGTACTGCCAACAATAACAACTATGTGCACATATAATAGTTGGGGGCATCATGGGATTTCTGATACCATAGTGTACCTTAGCAACTTCAGCACATATTTGTCAATTAATTAGTTAATTTTGAAATTTTCATTTCAACAAATAGAATATTCTTGGAAGATTCAATATTTTCTTTCACATAATTATATTAACTTTTAAAATCTACATTTAAAAAAAAAATTAGTGTCAAAGTTGCCAAGGTAGTAGGGTATTGAACATCTAATCATGCAACAATAACACTCCCATTTCCTCTCCTTCTAAGGACTGCGGAGGATGAGTAGTAGAGTGTGTTTTTTTTGTTTTTGGCAATTTTGTGTTGTAGCCAAAGTGGCAATGATCCACAGGAGGATTTAGCCAAACTTGGGTACATGCTAATATGAAAGTGAAAATTTAAAACATCCTTCAATATTTTTGGCTACACATTTTTTGGAACCATGTATAGTTAGTTTTATCTGGCGACTTTTAATAAAATTTGGTCAAATTATGGCTATTCAAAATCTTTAAAAAAAAGCACATGAGTTTACCACTTTGAAAATAAAATTAACATTTCATTTTGGTTATGAAGAAAATGAAGGCTGCCGGCAACTGACAATTTGCGCGTGCACCCCATGTCCGTGGCACGAACGTAAGTACCTATCCGACAAGTTTCCATCCAGTCACGGGTTCGAATCCCATCAACGTCAACAATTCCACGAAAAGGACAACCAACACTACTGGGAAAACCGTGTTGGTTTGACCACTAGTACCCATTTAGGTAGGTTCCCTGCAATTGGGGGTGGGGGAAATGACAAGAAAAAAAAGACGTGGTTATTTTTCTTCTTGGTATTACTCCTTTGCCTCTGCTGTTCAAAGACGAATGGGAGAGCTCAAGTTAACGCTCCCGTAACGTTTTATAAATCACTCAAAATGAAGAAGAATGAGGAAGATATTAATAAATTGTTCGGTCTTAGGTGGTGTTCGGTCATAGGACAGGCTACCCTATTTTGGTCAATCTCATTTAGGGGAATTAGGGGTTTATAATGATGATAATAATAATAATAATAATAATAATAAATTCTGACTTTGGGGAATTGTGATAAAGGGAGTTGTCAGTTGTTAAGGTATCAAGTCTACTTGGGTTACTCTATTCACATTCTGGTTGATTCTGTGGTCAAATTTTATTGTTTATTTTTGGAATTTGGGATCCCTGCCCCCAACCCCCCTTTTTTTTGTGGCAATTTTGTGATATAATGTGTTTGGCTAATTTCTCAAACATTTAGCAAAATTACTCGAATTTACACTAGAAAAACGTAAAATTCCCAATGTTTTTGAGAAAAAATGAAAATTTTCAGGAAAAAAAAAAAAAAACCCCTCCAGCCTCGTCTCATGCAAATATGGATGTGGGATGACACCGAGTCGGTATGTTCAACTATTTATCTTTTCGATCTTACGTTTCCAAGCAGGCTCTTACAATTTGGTAAGGGGGTGCCAATTTTTCTTCGTGTGATGAGTGGGAATGGACACATTATTACGCATTGAAATCCGTAATCTTCCCTCCTGACACATAACTTTAGCCATTTAAAAAAGAAAATAGCCAAATGGCTAAACATAGCCATAAAGGAAAAAAAAAAAAAACCCAAGAGATTTTTTTTGTCTGTGTGAGGAGTTGAAAAAGTGTCCTTTTACTGCTCAGTAATTAATTGTTTTACTGCGTCTTCCTCCTTGCCGATCAGACGCGGCAGCAAAAGCAAGCAACTCCTCTTTTGGTTGCAAGAGCTCTGTCTGTCCGGGATCCATCACAAGTTCCCTTGAATTTTGGAACTGGGTCAAAAGGAAATTCTTTGCCAAGAAGCTCCAGTGATGAAGATGCTGATGATGTTTCTTTCCGTGGTTTTTGTGCGACATCGTTTGACCAACAATAGCAGCAGCTATTGAAGATTGAAGAGGAGGAGGAGGTGGTCGAGGAGGAAGATGAACAGTAGCGGAGCAATTATTATTATTTTATTAGGTTTTCTAGTCTTGTGCGCGTGTATGTAGCGCGTAAACGGAAAGAAGAAGAAAGAAAAAGCAAGCGGGCTGGCTTTCAAGTAGGGCTTTAATCTTGTCAACTACGTATTGCAAAATCTGTTTGGTTTTTATACCCAGCTTGAAACATGTTTCTGGTGTTGGGTTTTTGTTTGTGAGCTTTGTAATTTGAATAGGACTCAAATCCTTTAGCCTCCACTTGTTTGCTTTCCCAGCTCAGAAGTTTGAAGGCTTGAATTTTTGTTTTGTTTTGGTTTTGTTTTGGGGGTCGGGGGGCGGGGTGGTTTGTGGAGTCATTAGGCAGTTGTAGTACCTGTTCACCATGTACATGATGTTTTTAGAGCTTTCGGAAATTCGAGCAGCTCTTTTTCTCATCTAGAGCTAGTCAGATCTGCTGAATACCCAGTGGGGGGTTTGTTTTTTTTTGGTGTGTGTGTGAGTTTGTGATTTTCTAGAATCTTTGGCCATTCCTGAGTTTTGGGTGAATTCGTCCATTCTTTACTATCCCTTGAGATTCTTTCGTGCACCGACTTCCAAAAGATCCCCCTGGCTGGCTTTTGCAGGAGACAATAGAACTTTCAGTCTGCTGCTGTTCAGTTTGGACATAGGTAATTCCTATGGCTGAAGAAGAAGAGTAAAACCTACTTCTTTGTCAGGAAGAAGAAGAAGAAGAAAACCCATCAGCTGGATTATTAGAGAAAGCTGTTTGGGTCATGGGAGCTTGTTTGTCCACGAAAGGATCTTCTCAGCGACAACAACAGCCAAGGCATCGGAATGAGGACCAAAGGAATGGCAAGGAGATTGCAAACTCGGTAAGCAAAAAACACTGAACAGCAACAAACTTGTGGGGTGTCAATTCAGTTTTTATTTGTTGAAGCAGCTTCTTGTGGATTTCAAGCCCTAAGTTGTTTCAGAATTTCAACATCAAATTAGAAATTGTATTATTGCAACATCATTGACTTCTGCAATGGCATGAGAGATCAAAAGAGTGGCTACACCAATTTAGTAGAAATTGTGAGAGCATTTGTTTTTTTTCATATGGAGGAAGAAGAATGGTGACTGGGGTTTGTGGAGCAGAATGGAACCCAAAACAACACAGAGACCAAGAGTGAGAAGCCCAAGAGAAAGCAGGCAGTTGCGGTGCAAGGCCAAAAGAAGACGCGAATTACAGTGAGTGATGGAAGAGACAACAATGTCATTCCTTTGGGCAAGAGAACTAACTTTGGGTACAATAGAGACTTTGCCAAAAAATACACTCTTGGGAAGCTTCTTGGACATGGTCAATTTGGGTATACTTACATTGGCATAGAAAAGGCCACATCAAATAAAGCGGCCATCAAATGCATTGAGAAAAAGCAGGTCAGTCCTGATAACCTATTTGTTCATCTTGTCTTGCAACACTCTCTGTATTGCCCTTTTTCCTCAGAAGAAAGTTCTTCGAGATCTGTACATTTTTTGTCATGGGTTGGTTAAGGTGACATGGTCATTTTTCTTCTTCAAACACAATGTCTCTTGCATGTTCCAGTTTTCCAAACCTAAAAACAATTGTGTGGATATGCAGATGAAACTTTCAATCTCAGTGGAGGATGTCAAGCGTGAAGTGAGGATTCTGCAGACTCTCTCAGGACACAAAAACATAGTGCAGTTCTACGACGCCTTTGAAGATGATGATAAAGTCTATATTGTGATGGAGTAAGTGTGAGAAGAAAAAGCACTTAGGTTTATGAGGATGGGTACTAGCTGATGACCGATTGCTTTATGGTTATACTGCAGGGTAATGATGAAGGTTAAAAGAGTTCTAGCAGGGATACATGAGCACTTCTCAGGCTTCTTGTCTCTTCTTTTCACTCCAATTTTTGGCATGGAATTCAATCTTCTTTCTTTTGTTTTGCATCAGGCTATGTGAAGGTGGGGAGCTTCTGGACCGCATCCTTGCTAAGTATGTGTTAAGAACCCCACCAATGCAGATTTGTGTAGAAACAATTTTCTGGAAATTTATGCTAATATTTGATGGTGCCGGTGTGATACTTTGTGGGTGGCCCTTACAAGGTCATGACCATTTGCCACGTATGTTTTGGTTGGCCAGAGCTGACACAATATTTGTTTGTTAATGTGCATGTTTTGTGGAGTTTGCTCTGCAATTGTGATGATATATTTTGAAATTAGGGTTCACTTATCATCAAGTCACCAATTTCTTGTAGATGAGGAAAGATGGTACAATATTACAGTTGCAGTTTTTGTACAGGAAGAATAGGCTGTATAGTGAGAAGGATGCTGCTATAGTGGTGAGGCAGATGCTAAATGTAGCAGCTCGCTGCCATCTGAATGGAGTCGTTCACCGAGATCTGAAGCCTGAGGTAATTAATTTTGCAGTTTGTTGGGATTGTTCATTGCTAATGATGGGTCTTAATGTTTTGGCCATCATTGTTATTGTTGTTTGTCTGTGGTCCTTCCTTGGTACCAGAGAGCTGATGGCCTAATTAATGACTTTGGTTTTGGTAAATTGCACAGAATTTCTTGTTCAAATCTCCAGCTGAGGATTCTCCTCTCAAGGCAGTTGATTTTGGACTATCTGACTATATCAAGCCAGGTATTGGTTTGTGACAGATGTCAGTGTTTGAATGTGCTAGATCATGCATGTCTTTCCTGTGTTGATTCAGGTTTAAACAGCAGAAATATGACACAATCTTCACACAAATTGCACTGGTAAAAATGAGAATGGAAACGAGTATGTTATGAGTTCAGTTTAGCTTAAAATGCAAATCTGAAGTCAGTGTCCTAAAGGGGAAATATCAAGAACTCAAAGTGCACAAGCCTTTTTTTTACTGGCAAAATTTTCCCAAAATGGGAAATTAAAGATTAAAAATTTGAAAAAGAAGTGATTTTGGAGACTTTCAGTCACCAGAAGCAAGGGGGAAAAAAATAGAATTGCCAGATTCATATATTTGATTTTCATTGTGGAGTGAGAAGTATCAAATGATAATTAAAGATTTGTACTTTATTTCTGGTTCCTAGGAATGATTACCACTTTTTCTACATCTTCCTAGGGATAATTGCCACTTCGGCTACAAACGAAAATTCTTAAAAAAACCACTGAAGTGCACATGGGAAAGAGCAAATGGACAGAGAATTAGGGAAGAGAAGGTGAGAGTCAAGTTTTGAAGGTTGGTGGGTTGATTCAGGAAAATATTTTACTGATGTGGTGGGAAGCGCATACTACGTTGCACCGGAGGTTCTTAAGAGGAAATCTGGACCAGAATCCGATATGTGGAGCATTGGGGTGATCACCTACATTTTACTGTGTGGAAGGCGCCCATTTTGGGACAAGACGGAGCAAGGCATCTTCAATGAGGTTAGGGTTTAGAGCATAGGGCTTTTAGGTCATAGAGGAAAGCTCAATTTGTTTTTACATTTTCAACTTGTCATTTCCTCAGTTGTGATCGATTGCCATGAGGAAATATTGAATCTCGTCAGTTGTTACATGTCATGAAGGTACTCAAGAAGAGTCCAGACTTTAAAGACAAGCCATGGCCAACAATCAGTAACAGTGCTGTGGACTTTGTGAAAAAGTTGTTGCAAAAGGACCCACATCTCAGACTCTCTGCTGCTCAAGCTCTGTGTATGTCATCCTCCTATGTTATCCAGCTCTTGCATATCAATTGGTCACTGCTAGTGAAGTGTATGCCACAAAAGAGCATTGCTAAGCAAAGTGTGATTCAATTTCTGTTGGCTGTTGTAGCACATGAATGGGTACGAGAAGAAGGAGTTGCATCTGACATGCCACTGGATATTTCAGTGCTCTCCAATATGCGGGAGTTTGTGAAATATAGCCGCCTAAAGCAAATCGCATTGCGGGTGATTTACTCTTCTCCTCTATGTTTCATGATGACCCATGTTGAAACAGATTTCCATCTTTTCATTCCATTTTAGTACACCCTAGGAACACTTCTTAAAAAACTAGGGTTGTCAATAATTTATTGTATGGCCTTTGTTTTTTGCCTTTTCCATTTCTCTCAGTAAACTCTGTACCAATAGCATCAACCTCTAAATCTTCTTTGGGATGTGAATCATCTCATTTGATTGACTGCTTGAGTTGCAGGCGTTGGCAAGCACACTTGATAGGACAGAGATAGCAAACTTGCAAGATCAGTTTGAAGCAATCGATGTGGATGGAAATGGTGCCATCACTCTTGAAGAGATGAAGAAGGTATGTTGTAATCACCACCACCAACCCAGTGTCAGACCTATCAAATGCTATCTTTCTCAGGGTCCCAATTCGATGTTGGGTTGTGATTTCAGAGTCATTAGTCCAGTGCTCCTTGACATGGATGGGTGTTTCATAGGCCCTGGCAGAGGATAAGCCTTGGAAGGTGAAGGAATCTCGGGTTTTGGAGATCCTGGAAGCGGTTAGTTGACAATACCTATGCTAGATATTATGACTCTACATTTTAATTGAAGAATGTGTTTGCCAAAAATCCTTCACCCCTGGGAGTCAGAAGTGCTTGCATTCTTCACACTTTATCAAACTGATTTGCCCAATAACCCCTAATATATTTGTCTTGACAACTGTTGCATCTGATGTGATTTCAAACCCTTAACCACTTTTTCTTTTTTTTTCCAATTTTGTGGTTTTGCTAGTTTGATGATTTGTTTCCAATTTTTTAGCAATTATTTTCTAATTTACAGTTTTAAAAAAAAAAATTCCAATTGGTTTTGTCACCACAGTGTGAAAATTGACCCAAAAGAAAAAAATTGCTGGTATCAATGCATAAAGTCACAACTACTAAGCTCTTGTTAACTCGACACTTTATATGTGCAATGACCATTGGTGTAACAGATGGATAGTGACATGGATGGAATGATTGACTTCGATGAATTTGTTGCTGCCACAATGCATGTGCACCAACTGGAGGAGAGCAATTCTGAGAAATGGGAAAGTCGATCAAGAGCAGCATTTTCAAAACTTGACAGGGATGGTGATGGTTATATTACTCCTGATGAGCTCCAAATTGTATGTGAACCCCACCATCTGAATTCTTTTGGGCATGCCTTCTGTGTGGCATACATTGTGTATTGACCTTCTCATAAGGTGCATTCATGGATTGGTTGCTAACAATGATCACTATATGTCCACGTGGAAAACACTAAACTCTTCTTTTGACAAAGGAAACTAAAACATTGCATTGCAAGTTTCTTTAGCACTAGTAATTTATATATTTCATGAACTACAAAGTACATTTGGAATTCGTTGCTTGAAACTAGTTGTGGTTATCAATGCTCATGGCTAGACAGAGAGTGGGTGAAGTTGTTGGCTCCATCTACAAGTTTGTTGCATGAGCTTCATAAAACCATTACAATTGTCTTACAGGCAATGGGGATGAAAGGCTCGGTGTCAACATTACTTGATGAAGCTGACACAGATGGGGATGGGCGATTAAGCTTACCTGAGTTTCAAAAGCTACTACACCGTGCAAGCTTTGGATCTCACACTAGGAGAGATCATTATCATCATCATAGATGATTTTTTTGTGAGGTCTAACCCTACATCAACTTTGCAACTGGATGTTTGATATATTATGATTAATTCAATTCTATGCTTATAATGTATATTTTTCAACCCAAAAAGGATCTTCATTACCCCTAATATGTCAACATTTACTTAAATAATGCACAACGGTGACATATTAATTACTAGGTAATAGGGAGTGGTTTATGGTTTGAATAATTTGAATCTGAATGCTGGCACTTTTGTGGAAATAAATGGAACCAAATCATCATCTTTTAAATGTATTTTTATTATTTGTTACATTAGGTGAAGTAGGAAATTAATTAGTAAAATGAATGAAGCTTTTGTGGGTAGATAAGCTTATTTTGCTATTTTTTTGTTATCTACCATCATATTATTTAAGAAATGAGAAATAATTTATTATATATTTTAAATTTAAATCATTGATGGTACAATGTCTAAAGAACATTCATAAATTTTAATGAACTCCCCACCTGGTAATTGAAAAGAAGTTTTTAGTTATTATCATTTGTTGAAATAACCAAATCTAATATTTATATTGAATAAAGGAAAGATATATTTGATTTAATTGAAGCATATGTTAAATGATTTTTTCATCCATGGAATACTAATGTTGAATAATTGAAAATTGAAAGTTGTTGCACAAAATTTTGCACATTATGGTTTGAAAGTACTTTTAAACAAATTAATGTACATGGGTAAAAACTTGTCTTTTTTTCTGTAAAATACAGATTCCTTCGTTATTCATAAATATTATTATATTACTATAGAATTTTAATTAGCTCCACCAATTGAATGGAAGCTAGTAATAACTTATAAATTCATCAAGGAAATCAACATTATGTGGTTTTTTCTTGCAATCATAAAACATTTTCTTTTTTTAGTATGATTTATGTGAACAAACATTACCTATCTAACCATGGACTTAGACATTATACTTAAATTATCACACATTTATGTTTTGCATTAAATGTTTTTGCATAATATTTTTTCATCTTTATTTTAATGTGATGTTCAAGAATAAATCTTAATGTTTATTCCAAACATATTGTCATTGTCTTCTTTTGTGTTGTGTAGCTCATGGTTTGTAACATTTCATCATTGAAACTTTACTTATTATGAAGATAAAAGTAAGGATATAAATCAATTGTTGAATATCACCTAATTATGGCCTACAATCAAATGTCTAGGGTTTAAGGTAGAACGAAAACAAATTATATATAAATCTTTCATTTTAGTCATTCATTTGATTTCGTTACATTTTCAAAAAATTCATGATGTTTTTTTGGTTTAATATTTAAATAAAATTTTGGACTTCTTGTGAATTTGTTTGGTTTTGTTAAGATGAAGCTTTGTGAATAAAGTTCATGCCTTGAAAATTAAGATTATAGTATTACCAAACATGTAAACATATTGCCCAAATGGTTTAGACCTTTCATCATTAATAAAATGTTTATGGATAACAAATTTGATAAGCTTGAAAATGTCAATGGTTTTCCATATCCGAATCGAAATTCAAATTAATCATTTTTATAAAAAATTTATGAATATATGATTAATAAATACTAAATTCCACAATATTTTATATTAAAACTTCTTGCCATTGCATTTTTATTTTAATTTATACTTTCTGAATTTTGTCGAAAAAACACATAATTACATAAACTTTTTATACAACATGTGTTTTATAATTTTTGTACATAATTTTATGTTGAAAAAACACAAATTTGCATCAATGTTTTTTTGTTCAAAAAATATATATATATGGAAACATTAAATTTTACAATTTTAAAACCAAACTTCCTATTACAAAATTTGTACTTCAATTTTTTCATTTGAAATATTACATTCAAAATTAAACTTGATGCAATTTTAATTAAAATATTAATTATATTGTTCACATACACAATTATGATAAAAATACAACAAACTTTCAACTATTTTTCATTGTTTCAAACAGAATGAACATACGTTAGTTAAAAAACAAATAATTTGAAGAACAAATCTTTGTTTAAAACTTCCTACCAAATCCTACGAAATTTTTTTAGTGAGGTGATACAACACCCTCTTCAATTTCTACTTCATTTATTACATTTATTTTTCCTTTAAACATATTCCAATGATTCCCCTTTGCTATAAAGTGACCATTGTCTTACGTCATTGCTTACACTTTCCTCAACCACAAACACATCCAGCTCCCTATTATACACATGAATCAACATTGTCATCAGGTTAATTATTGAGCAGTGCATTTTCAAAAAACATTGTTTGATTGGAGTCAAATCTTGTCAAATAACGAATTAATGAACAAATCAAGTTTTGTAGTTTTGATTCATCGGGGCAAAAGGTCAAAGATTATCTCTTGAAACCTTCAACAAATTATTCAAGAAGACATTGTCAAACAGTCAAATAACGATCGTGTAAATTTTGGAATCTTGGAAATGGCTACATTCCACCCATAATTTGACTTGAATTTTTGAACTAAAATTTGATTTTTTTTCAATTCCCTCTAATCCATAACAGAGTACGACTAAAAGTCTTTATGAAACATAAAGTTGTCTGCCATGGCATAAGAACACATTTCAAGGAGGTATGT
>Ga0116228_10006149_pt1 | contig 10739 bp, 13 predicted proteins | sample S1TSphfallax_2_FD_89694 | JGI IMG/M metagenome (GOLD analysis project Ga0116228, IMG submission 89694) | Host-associated microbial communities from peat moss isolated from Minnesota, USA - S1T2_Fc - Sphagnum fallax MG | ecosystem: Host-associated > Plants > Peat moss > Unclassified | place... | reverse complement strand
GTTCGGGCATGATTGCGTGATGGACCCGTGGTATCCGCTGGGGAGCCACGACATGCTGGAGGTGGCGGAGATGGCGCTGCATGTGGGGCAGTTGACGGGGGTGAAGGAGATGCAGGCGTGTTTTGGCGCTGTGACGGAAGGTGGGGCGAAGGCGATGGGGTTGGAAGGATATGGGATTGCGCCGGGATGCTGGGCGGATTTGGTGGTGCTGCAGGCGGCGGATGCGATCGAGGCGATACGGCTGCGGGCGGAGCGGTTGTTTGTGATCCGGCGGGGGGAAGTGATTGCGCAAGCGCCTGCTAGGGAAAGTTTGGTAAAGTTTGGGGGGTGGGAGCAGAAAGTTGATTTTACGCGGGCGGGGGCTGATTTGGGGTAGTTATGGCCCAAGAAGATTCCCGCTTTCGCGGGAATGACGGGGTTGCGGGCATGGGGGTTGTGATGGCTGAGACGATTTTGATCACCGGGGCGACGGCGGGGTTTGGGGCGGCGTTTGCGCGGCGGTTTGTGGCCGATGGGCACCGTGTGATTGCGACCGGACGGCGGGTGGAGCGGCTGGCGGCGCTGGCGGCGGAGCTGGGGGAGAATTTGCTGCCCGCCAAGCTGGATGTGATTGATGCGGCCGCGGTGGCGGGGTTTTTGGAGACCATTCCTGAAAATTGGCGCGCAGTCAGCGTGCTGGTGAACAATGCCGGTTTGGCGCTGGGGCTATCGCCGGCGTGGGAGGCGAAACTGGAAGATTGGGACCGGATGGTGGCGACCAATGTCTCCGGCCTGATTCATGTGACGCGGGCGATTTTGCCGGGGATGGTGGACCGCAATGCCGGGACGATCATTAATCTAGGGTCGGTGGCGGGGACTTATCCCTATCCGGGCGGGCATGTTTATGGCGGGACCAAAGCGTTCGTGGCGCAGTTTTCGTTGAATTTACGGGCCGATCTGGTGGGGAAAAATATTCGGGTGACGGATATTGAGCCGGGGATGGTGGGCGGATCGGAGTTCAGCAAGGTGCGGTTTGGCGGGGATGAGGCCAAGGCGGCCTCGGTTTATGCGGGAACGACATCGCTATCGCCGGAGGATATTGCCGAGACGGCGGCGTGGATTGTGTCGCTACCGCCGCATATGAATATCAACCGGATCGAGATGATGCCGACCTGCCAGGCAAGCGCGGCATTTGCGGTGAAAAGGCAGACCAGCGGTTAACGCAGGCGCTCATTTGCCGATCACGAAAAATTGATCGGGTTTCATTGACTCTGATTGGCGGGGCGCTATAAGCCCCCTCTCTGCGGCGCTCCGGTTCGGGGCGCCGCTACTTGTTATGACCATCAGGAGAGACCAACGTGGCGCGTATTGCCGGCGTAAACATTCCCACCAACAAGCGCGTTCTCATCAGCCTGCGGTATATATACGGCATTGGCCCGGTGAAGGCACGTGATATCTGCACCGCGCTCAGCATTCCCGATGACCGGCGGGTGAACCAGCTTTCCGACGATGAAATCCTTAAAATCCGCGAGCTGATCGACAAGGATTACCGGGTTGAGGGCGATTTGCGCCGCGAAAATGCGATGAATATCAAGCGGTTGATGGATCTGGGTTGCTACCGGGGCTTGCGGCACCGTAAAGGCCTGCCGGTGCGCGGGCAGCGCACCCATACCAATGCGCGGACCCGCAAGGGCAAGGCCGTGGCGATCGCCGGCAAGAAAAAAGTCACCAAATAATCTTCTTCTCCTTTCAGGATCACAGATATGGCGAAACCCGCCTCACGCCCACGCAAGAAAGAACGCAAGAACATCATTTCCGGTGTTGCCCATGTTCTGGCCAGCTTTAACAACACCATGGTGAATATTACCGACGCGCAGGGCAATACGATTGCCTGGTCTTCCGCCGGCAGCCAGGGGTTTAAGGGCAGCCGGAAATCCACACCTTATGCGGCGCAGGTGGCGGCCGAGGATGCCGGCAAGAAGGCGCGCGAGCATGGCATGGAGATGCTGGAAATTGAGGTAAGCGGGCCGGGCTCGGGCCGCGAGAGCGCGTTGCGGGCCTTGCAGACCGTGGGGTTTCAGATTTCCGCGATCCGCGATCTGACGCCGATCCCGCATAATGGCTGCCGGCCGCGCAAGCGCCGCCGCGTATAAGTGTCGCCTCTGCCGGCGCCATCGAGCGCCGGCAGGAGCAGAAAATTGGATGTGGCACGGGCGGTATTTTGCCTGGCCGGAGGGTTGAATGTTGAAAGAGTCGAATTTGTCGCTGCAACGCAACTGGCAAAATTTGATCAAGCCGGAACAGCTTGATGTTGAATTCGGCAGTGATGCCGCAAGGGTCGCCACAATTATCGCGGAACCGTTGGAGCGCGGGTTTGGGATGACGCTTGGCAATTCGCTGCGGCGGATTTTGCTGTCCTCGCTGCAAGGGGCGGCGGTGACCGCGGTGCGGATTGATGGCGTGCTGCATGAATTTTCCACGCTGGCGGGTGTACGTGAAGACGTCACCGATATCGTGCTGAACATCAAGCAGCTGGCGGTGCGGATGCATGGCGAGGGGCCGAAGCGCATGGTGCTCACGGCAACCGGCCCTGGCGAAGTCAAAGCCGGGGCGATTCAGTCCGGCCATGATATCGAGATTATGAACCCGGACCTGGTGCTGTGCACGCTGGATGATGGCGCGAGCCTGGGCATGGAGTTCACGGTTGATCTGGGGCGCGGCTATGTGCCGGCTTCGGCGAATCGTCCCGAGGATGCGCCGATTGGGCTGATTCCGGTGGATGCGATTTATTCGCCGGTACGCCGGGTTTCCTATCGGGTGGAACAGACCCGCGTGGGCCAGGTGACCGATTATGACAAGCTGATCCTGCAGGTGGAAACCAATGGCGCGATTACGCCGGAGGATTCCGTGGCGCTTGCCGCGCGGATTTTGCAGGACCAGCTGGGCATGTTCGTGAACTTCGAGGAGCCGCAGCGGCTGCGGGCGGAAGAACCGCGGATCGAGCTGCCGTTCAATGCGAATCTGCTGCGCAAGGTGGATGAGCTGGAGCTTTCCGTCCGCAGTGCGAACTGCCTGAAGAACGACAATATCGTGTATATTGGCGATCTGGTGCAGAAGAGCGAGCAGGAAATGCTGCGGACGCCGAATTTCGGGCGTAAATCTCTCAACGAGATCAAGGAAGTTTTGACCGTCATGGGATTGTCCCTTGGCATGACTGTGACCGATTGGCCGCCCGAGAATATCGAGGAACTGGCGAAGCGGTCGGACCAGCCTTTCTAATCAGCGTAACAGGATTTTTTCACCATGCGTCATGGACTTAGCGGCCGGAAACTCGGCGTAACCTCATCGCATCGTCTGGCGATGTTTCGGAATATGGCGGTCGCCCTCATCAAGCATGAGCAGATCACCACGACTTTGCCGAAGGCCAAGGAATTGCGGCCGGTGGCGGAGAAGCTGGTGACGCTGGGCAAGCGCGGGGATTTGCACGCCAAGCGGCAGGCGTTCAACCAGCTGCGCGATGAGACGATTGTGACGAAGCTGTTTTCCACGATCGCGGACCGTTACAAGACGCGGCATGGCGGGTATACGCGCGTGTTGAAGGCCGGCATGCGGCGCGGGGATGCGGCGGATATGGCGGTGATTGAATTCGTCGACCGTGATGTGAGCGCCAAGGGGCTGGATAGCGGCCCGGTAGCGGAGAAGACCGAGGACGAGACAGAGGAGTGAGTTTTCAGTTGTCAGTCGTCAGTTGTCAGAAAGCAGGCTTCGGCCTGCTTTTTTGCTGGGCGATTGCCGCCGATCCAAGCTAACCTCACGCCAAGCATAATGAGGAAGCCGCGTGCCCAAAAGCCTGTGCCTCTCGCTGTTTTTCTGCGCGCTCGCCGGTCAGCCGGCCCTGGCGGGTCTCGCTTACAACCCAAAAACTCTGGTCTTCGACGGCGGCGGCGTAACCATGCTCGCCTGGAGCCCGGACGGCAAATATGTCGGCGCCTGCGCCATGGGCGGCGCTTGCCGCGTGTGGGATGCCGCCAGCGGAAATGTTCTGGCGACAGCGCCGGGCCTTGGGCCTGGCGTTCAACAGACCGACGGCATCACCTTTTCCAGGGATGGCAAAGCCCTGGTTCTGCCGGATGACGGCGCGCTACTGGTCTGGCCCTGGTCTGCCGGAACCGCCACGCACGAGGTAACTTTTCCGCCCCCCTATAACAGCTTCAAAAATTTTCAGGGTTTCCGGCGCTGTGGGCCAAACGGCAGCCTCATAGACTCCACGGGCGACGACCTCCACAGCTGGGCCTTGACGCTGGACGACCAGGATTTTCACGTCCGCCATGCCACCCCGTTACCGCCTTTCGGCATTGATCCCGCATGCCTTCGGAGTTCGTTGGAGATGGTTTTTCCGGGCGGCGGAAACGACCCCGGCGAAGTCATCGGCCTTGCTGATGGGCATGTGATCGGTAAGTTGCTCCCGCAATTCGCAGAGCAGCCCGCCGAACCGCATATGGAGATCACGTCTGTCGCCGCCGCCCCTGATGGTAAGCTGATCGCCATGGGGGCCGACATCCCAAGCGAAACGGAACTGCCGGATGGAAGCTTTATTTCCCCGAAGGCGCCGTTCGGCGTTCGGCTACTCTCCTGGCCAGGCGACAAGGACATCGCCGGCATCTTTCCAGGGTCTACCTACGTCTTCACCTTGTCGTTTTCTTATGACAGCCGGTATTTGGCCGCCGCGCTGGACCAACAAGTGGGCGTTGTTCAAATCTCTCCACCCGCCCGGCCAAGAGCCCTCACCGCCCCAAGCGAAGGCTATTCGCCCGTCGCTTTCAGTCCCGTAAAGGACATACTTGCAGTCGGCGGCGGTGAAGGCGTGTTGCTGTTTGATATGACCAACGTGTTTCAACCGTAACGCGAAGGAGCGAAGCCATGGCCGGACCAACGTTGAAACATTTTTTCCAGGCCGCGGCGCAAATGTATAACGATCCGAGGCCGGATGCAGTCAAAAACCGGTTGGTGCCGCCGGATGGAACGTCAATTGTTGAATATCGGCTTGATCCCGACGAATTTGCCGCCGGCTGCTTTGTTCACCAAACAGAACCTTGGATGATCGTGGCGTTTAAGGGAACGACACCGAATATTTCGTTTCAGTTGCACGAGAAGCTGGGCGGATGGATCACAATCGATTGGAAGGGTGTCATATCCGGTTCGGCGCCAGTCTTCAGCTCGGCCCATAATGGATTGATCCTATCTGAAACCTTGGTGCAGGATGCGGCTTTGGCGGGAGGTCTGGGTACGCCGCTTTATTTCACCAAAGGCCTCAGGTACTTGGAGGATATCGCGCTTAAGGTTGCTCAGACGAGCGGCAAAACCGTCTATCTTGGGGGCCACTCACTTGGCGGAGCGATTTCCGAGTATGCCGCTCAATTTCATCCCAACACCCCCGGCACCTGCTTCGCCTCCCCCGGCTCCACCATTTTCACCAAAAGCAATGCCGCCATTACATCGTTGATAGATGACAACGACCTTATCGGCCATTTCTGCCTCCACCATCATGTCGGCAGCATGCGGATGATCGACACCGCCGGGATGGCGCTGGTTCAGGATATCGGCTGGGCCACGCTGCAGAACATGCTCGCCGCGGAGTTGCAAATTCCGCTGGTTTCCAATCTCGCGCGCGGGCCATTGGAAAATTACATCGACCTTGCCGCCGTCGCGAACCTTCTGGGCGCGCTCACCATGGGTATCAGCATCGCGATTTACCATATGATCAGCCATTACGGCATGGTGTTGGGATTTGGCGGCAAGGCGCTTCGCACGATCGAAGTGGTTGCCGCGGTATGGGGCGCAATACGTGGCCTGCTCATGATGGCCTATCATGCCGGGAAGTCAGCCGTTGCGGCCGCCTCGGAAGCCTTTGGCCGGCTGCGCCAGATGGTTACCTATGACGTCTACGACATGATCGTTGGGCTTAAGGGACTTGCCCAAAGCCTGGGTCAGCTTTCGATTGAAATCGTTGATGGCGAACCAATGATCTGCTGGGGGCTGATGCGCTTTCCGGTGCTGCTGCCCATTTGAGCCGGGCCGTGGATATGATTGTCCCTGTAGCCGCAGTTTCATCCATGGCATGGCGGGGCGGCGCTGTTGCCGAGGAGATGCGGGCGTTGCCGGAGGAGGTGGCGGTGGCGCTGACTTTTGACCGGGTGAGTTTTGCGGTGATGATGGCATCCCCGGTGGATTTGGAAGATTTCGCGGTTGGGTTTTCGCTCTCCGAAGGGATTGTGAGGGCGGTTGCCGAAATCGTTGAGCTGGAGATTGTGGCGCTGCCGGCCGGCGCAGAATGCCGGATGGCGCTGGCGCCGGGACCGCGGGCGGCGTTGGAGGCGCGGCGGCGAAAAGTTGCGGGGCCGGTGGGGTGCGGGTTGTGCGGGATTGATTCGCTGGAACAGGCAATCCGGCCGGCAAGGTTGGTGGAATCAACGTTGCGGATGGAGGCGGGGGCGATTGCCGATGGGTTTGTGCGCATGGCGGGGCTGCAGGCGTTGAACCGGCAGACGCGGGGCGTTCATGCGGCGGCGTTTTTGTTTCAGGATGGCGGTTTTTTGCTCCGCGAGGATGTGGGGCGGCATAATGCGCTGGATAAGTTGATTGGTGCCATGGCCCGGAGCGGGGCGGATGGTGGCCGTGGCGCGGTGCTGATGACCAGCAGGGTTTCGATTGAGTTGATCCAGAAAACCGCGATGCTGGGCGCGCCAATTCTGGCGGCAATTTCGGTGCCGACCGCACGGGCGGTGCGGGAGGCGGATGCGGCGGGGCTGACGCTGATTGCGGTGGCGCGGGAGGATGGGTTTGAGGTTTTTAGCCATCCGGAGCGGGTTTTGTTTTCATCAGGCGGGGGCTCGACGCAAGAAGATTCCCGCTTTCGCGGGAATGACGGATGACTTGCGCGGGAATGACGGGTGATGGTCGTTGGCCGTGATGCTTGGCATCAAAGCGGCTTATGGGCCTTGTCGATGAGGCGCGACAAAAAACCGGGTTTTTTAACTGGCTTTGGGGCGGTTTTTTTGGCTTCGGCGGCTTCGGCTTTTATTTTGGCTTTCATCCAGTCTTCAAGGGATTTGCCGGCTTGTTTGGCGCGCTCGCGTTCGTAGGCCAGTTGGCCTTTAGAGAGTTTTTTGCCGGCGATGACGGTGAATTCGGGCTTTGGCGCAGAGTCCAGCGGGGGTTTGGCAGGCATGAAAACTCCTAAATTTCGCGTCGGCGTAACATTAAATGGGACAGCAGGCCAAGGGCACCGTAAATGGCTATGCCGGCGAAGGCTAGCAGCATGAGGGCGGCGAACATGCGGGCGATCTCCAGCCGGTAGCCGGCTTCCAAGATGCGGAAGGCGAGGCCTGAGGCGAAGCCGCCGGAGCCGGCGACGAATTCCGCGACCACGGCGCCGACCAACGCCAGGGTGCCGGAGACGCGCAGGCCGGCCAGGAAATAGGGCAGTGCCGCGGGCAGGCGGAGCAGAAATAGCGTTTGCAGGCGGGTGGCGCCGTTGAGGCGGAATAGATCCAATAAGTCGCGCGGGGTGGCGGCGAGGCCGGCGGCGGTGTTGGAGAGGACGGGGAAGAAGGCGACCACGGTGGCGCACACCACCAGCGCCAGAAACGGCTGGTTGACCCAGATGATGATGAGCGGGGCGATGGCGACCACGGGGGTGACCTGCAGGATGACCGCCCAAGGCTGGATGGCGGCGCGCAGCAGGGCGCTGGCGGCCATGGCCAGCGCCAGCAGCACCCCCAGCGCCGCCGAGACCAGAAGGGCGGCGGCGGCGACGCTGAGTGTCGAGACAAAAGCCTGATTCAGCGTGGCGAAATCTCCCGCGTAGGCCTGCACGATGGCGATGGGGCCGGGCAGGACGTAGACGGGGATGCCGGTCCCCCAGACGGCGGCTTGCCAAAGGCCGAGGCCGATGATGCCGAACAGGAAGGGGGCGGCACGCTCCATGGTTTTGTTCATGCGGGCATCACGGCGCGCAAAATGCCGGAAATTTTTTTTACCAGATCGATGTAGTCGGGTGCCGTCCGGCGGTCCGTGGCCTCGGCCACCGTGCTTGCAATTTCGGCGGCGATGCGGCCGGGGCGGGGGGACATTACGAGGATGCGGGTGGCGAGATAGGCGGCCTCGTAGATCGAGTGGGTGACGAAAATGACGGTTTTGCCGCTGCGGCGCCACAGGGTGCGCAAATCTTCCTGCAGCTTGTGGCGGGTGAATTCATCGAGCGCGGCGAAAGGTTCGTCCATGAGCAGCAATTTTGGTTGCGAGACCAAGGCGCGGGCGATGGAGACGCGCATTTTCATGCCCCCGGAGAGGGCGGCGGGTTTGGCGGCGGAAAAATCAGCCAGGCCGACCTGGGACAAGGCGGCAGTGACTTGCGGCAGGGCGGCCGCGCGGGACTGGCCGCGCAGTTTCAGCGGCAAGAAAACATTCTCCGCCGCACTTGCCCAGGGCATCAGCGTTGCGTCCTGAAACACAAAACCGATTTCGCCGGGTTTTGGCGGGCCTTCAGCCCAGGTGATGGCGCCGGTGCTTGGGCTCTCCAGGTCTGCCAGAAGCCGGAGCAAGGTAGATTTGCCGCAGCCGGATGGGCCCAGCAACGCAACGAATTCACCGCGCGCGATGGTTGTTGAAATGTCTTCAAGGGCGAGCGTGCCGTTCGAAAAAGTTTTGGAAACGCCTTGGAGTGTCATCATTCCTTGGGTTTGCCAAAACCTTTATCGACGAATTGCAGCGTATAGGCGGATTTGTAGTCCATGGTTTTGCCGTATAATCCGGTGGCGGCCATCTGGTCGAAAAAGCCTTTCCAGCGGGCGTCCGTCATCGCGTAGATGCCGAGCGTTTTGGCATCCCCGGAATCGACGATGCCGCGGGCTTTCAGCTGGTCATAGCCGTAATGCAGCAGCCCGGTTGTCATATCCGGGTTGGCTTTCTGGATGGCCGCGAAGCCGGGGGTGGGGTCGCCGTACAGGAAGGAGTACCAGCCCAACGTTGAGGCATCAATAAAACGCTGCACCAGGCCGGGATTGGTCTGCACCAGCTTGTCACTGGTGGCCACGATGCTCGCATAGCCGTCGAACCCGGCATCCGAGATCATCAGCATCACCGGCAATTTGCCGGTCTGCTGCTTCACCAGAAATGGTTCGGAGGTGACATAGGCTTCCTGGATGGTGGTCGGGTCCGTAAAGAAGCGGGTCAGGCTGAAGCCGTAGGGGCGGAGCTGGGTATCCGCGTAGCCGTATTTGGCTTTCAAAAACAGCCACCAGCTGACCTGGCTCCCATCGCTGATATCAATCGGCTTGCCCTTCAAATCCGCGAACGTATCATCGCCGACGCCGGTATGGGCCATCAGGATCGTCGGGTCCTTCTGGAAGCCCGCGGCCACCGCTTCGCACGGGACGTTTTCCTGGGCAAAATTCAGCGCCATGAACGCGTTGGATTCGATCACGAACGTCATCTTGCCGGCGACCAGCAGCTCGGAATTGTTGACCGATGGCCCGCCCTCGACGATGGACACATCCAGCCCATATTTTTTGTAAATGCCGGTAGCCAGCGCCTGGTAATACCCGCCATATTCAGGCTCGGCCACCCAGTCCAGCCCGAAAGACACTTGGTCATCCGCGCGGGCGAGGGGGGCGAAGCAGAGCAGGCAGGCAGCGAGAGCGGTAGCGAAGCGAACCGTGAGGTTCATGTCCGATGTCTCCTCGAAGCCGATGTGAGGTTATGGAGTAGCATGAGTCGTGAGCGGATCAAGGCCGGTTTCTGGGTGCAGGCGGCGTTGCGGCTGGGCCAGGCAGATGGGCGGTATGGCGTGGTGGTGCGCAAGGGGGATGCCGATGCCGGGGGGGTGCTGGTGGTGCTGAGGGGCCATGACGGGCTGATGGTGCTGACGCAGATACGCGATGGCGCCGGCGAGGCCGCGTGGCTGCGCGGGACCGGGCCGGTGCCGGTGGAGGAGGCGGCGGCGGATGCGTATGTGGCTAAGCAGGTGAAATACGACCCGGATTTATGGGTGCTGGAATTCGACGCGCCGGATTACCTGCCGCCGTTTGAGGCAAGGATTGTTTAGGGGAGATTTTATGTGTCGGCGAAATTGGGAACGTTGCCACTCCCGTCAATGCGTCCATGCGACGTTGCCGCGCTAACCCATCCTACAAATTTCACTCTGGAATTGGATCAGGTCAGCCGCGATTTCGGCGACCACCGGCTGCCAATCGCCTGGTTGCGGCTGATTGTAGAGGCGAAGTTCGGGATACCAGGGGCTATCGCGCCGCCCGCTCAGCCAGCGCCAGCAGGAATCGAAACGATTTAGCAGCCAGACAGGTTTGCCAATGGCCGCGGCTAAATGGGCGACGGCAGTGTCCACCGAGATCACCAGGTCTAGATTGGCGATTAGGGCCGCGGTATCGGCGAAGTCTTCCATCTCTTGCATGAGGTCGATGAGTGGAAACTCTGCGGGTGCAGCTGGGCCATCTTTTTGTAGGCTAAAAAACTTCAGCCCCCGAATTTTGAACAATGGGGCCAGGAATTCGGGAGCGATCGAGCGCCGCTGGTCAATCGCCGGCAGTTCAGGAAACTGCATGCGGGGATTGCCTGCCCACACCAATCCAATTCTAGGGTTTTGACCGGCAATCGCCGAGAGGCGTTGCTGCCACGCGGCGACCGCATCTTCATCGGCGCGTAAATACGGCGTTCTGCCGGGAATCGTTGCAATAGTTGTTTCG
>Ga0116228_10006148_pt1 | contig 10739 bp, 11 predicted proteins | sample S1TSphfallax_2_FD_89694 | JGI IMG/M metagenome (GOLD analysis project Ga0116228, IMG submission 89694) | Host-associated microbial communities from peat moss isolated from Minnesota, USA - S1T2_Fc - Sphagnum fallax MG | ecosystem: Host-associated > Plants > Peat moss > Unclassified | place... | reverse complement strand
TTCAAGTGTGATGTAAGACATCATGGGAATGCCAAGGTCAGCTTTACATTATGTGTTACAACTTCAAAGGCAAAGGAACAACATAAAAGAAACACAAAACATGTCAAAATCACATAGTGTGTTTTTTTGTAAAAATGATAATTTATTTAAAAATTTCATGTCTTCCTTGTTTCTTGTTTGTTTTCTATGATCTAAAGTGCTATGGGTGCACCAAGTTAAAATTTATATTATTTATTTGAGTTTTAAAGGTTAAAAAAAAATAGAGAAAAACCATGAAAAAGGTGAATGTGCTAAATGTTAAAGTGTGAATTAAGTCGGTGACCAAACATTGACCCCACTACTTTTGACAATCGTATTTTCTTCATTTTGGCTATTTTTTTGAACAATTTAAACAGCTATGGATGTGTTAAGTGAAGGTCTAAAAAAACCTTTTGCACTTGACAAGCAAAGGAATAATTTACTCAAATTTAAAGCTTTCTGAGAGCTTAAGTGTTTGCTCATTGACTTGTTTTGTAATAATTGCAAATGAGCTAAAACGAGGATGTAACTAATTTTTTTATCCCATATTGTTTGTCATGCCTTTTAAGTTTGTAAAATATATAATTAAATGCTAGGAATATTAAAAAACAAGTGACATTTTGAATGAATCAATAAAAGAAGGTTTGGCTTTAAAGGTTAAACTCAAAATAAAATAAGATTATCCTAAATGACCTATTTGCTCAGCCTAAAAAACAACACTTACATGTCTTAAGCCTACTTACTTATTGATCTAAATGTCACATGTTAACATTTTATTAGCCCTAAGTTAAATAATATAAATATAAATAAATAAAAATATTAAAATATTGAAACAAATTTAAAATTGTCACATGTCCATTAACGATTTGTCAACACATCATTGTCATTTCAACACATTGTTGTTTATGTAGTTGCACAATAATTGTAGCATAATGGTATAATAATTATAACATAATGACACAAAAATTGCACAAATTACATATGTATATAGTTTCATATATGACGAGCTGTGTCATTCTAAGTCTCACAACTTATTCATTGTAAATTCAAAGAAAAATGCTAAAAATCTGGAGAAATTCACAAAGCTTTCAAAACTAAAAAATTGAAAAAAAAAAGCCCCTGATTGCTATAAATCTGAGTGAACCACATATTTGAGGAAATTGGGGGAAGGATTTTCATCTTCTTTGCGCACACATCTAACCCAATGTGCATTCTTAAACTGGAGAGAAGAAGAAGGGGGCTTAGAATGGACGTGGTATGGCGCGTCTGTCCGGGGGAGATGAAAGGAGTACGGGGGCACAGCCTGGGCGAAAGAGAAAGCACAGAATTGTTGCAGAATGCATGAGTGCCTCGCAGTAGGCAGCAGCCGCAGCAGCAGATCAGAAAGTTCTGACGATTTGCTGGGGTCCGCGCCACGCACTCGCGCGCACGGTCGTGCGAGGAAACTTGCCTGCGGTTTCGCGGTTGCTGGCATGATGATAATCTTCATTGTTTTTCGAATTTACGCAAAAAACCGAAAATTTCCAAAACTTTTTGTCGCCACGGTGCGTAAATTCGCACAATAAATAAGCCTCGCCCTGATCAGTTTGCCTTTTCTGTTTCTCTATTTTGAGATGTAGCGAAATTGGCGATCATCCACAAAGAAAGTTTAGCCAAATTTGGTTATAAATCAGGTATTAAAGTGGAAAAGTCTAAAAATCCTTTTCATATTTTGGCTACTTGTTGGAACCTGTTGTAGAAATCTGGCGAATTAGGATATTTTTTCACAAAAACCCTTATATGGGTCAAAATCAGATTTTTCAGGTTAAGAAACACCTCCCCAAAAAAACATTGGCACCCCCACATGTAGCCATCCTGACCAGTGCTTTTATTTCCAATAAATATTATGTCTTTGTTTTTGACAAAAAAATTCGGAAGTTTTTGGTTTTCTAGTGAAAATTCAACCAATTTTGCTAAATTTTGGGGGAAAAGTTCGCCCATTTTTCGATATTACAAAATTGATTAAAAAAAAAGAAGCCCTGGGCCTGACTGTTTAATTTCTAACCAAGCTTGTAGGCACACGGCATTTGGCGGTGGTGATCTACAGGACCAAAAAAAAACATAGTTCACTCAAGAAGAAGCCTCTAGACTGCAACTGTTCCAATATAAAATCTATCTAGGCTCTATAACCTCTTACATAAGTTTGTTCAAATAGGCTCACACCTGCTTGCTGCACGCACAGGATTCGATCTCTTACTCGACTGCACTCGCCTGGCTGCACTAGTGATCTGGTTTCCCCCAGCTGCTCCTGCACAGCTTCTTCTTCTACAGCTCGATCGCTGCCTTGGATATCTGGTCTCGTCGATTCTTTGTACTTCGGGTTTTCATTCTCTTTGCTGATCATCTTTTGATCGTTAGACTCGGCCTGGTTGTTTCTGTGGAAAGAGGAGGAGGAGCAGCAGCAGCAGCAGCAGAAAGGGGCGGAAGAATGCCGACCGATTTTATGGTAGAGCAGCCCAAGGGGAACAGAGGAAAGAGGCTAACAATTCTCAGTATCGATGGGGGTGGAGTGCGTGGCCTCATCCCCGCTACCATTCTCGCAGAGCTCGAGGGCAAACTGCAGGTATGATTAAACCAAACTAGTCATGATCTCTTAACTGAATAAAATTTGGGATAATAGATCAACACATGAATAGCACAAACTTTGGGTTATAGACCAACACATGAATGACACATAATTATACTATGACATTTTATCAGCTTGGCTCCTTATAAGACTCTGAATGCAGCACCCAAGGTCTTAGGAGCCAGCAGGGTCCCAGTTCTCATGATCATCTGTGGGTGCATGTTGCAGAGGTTGGACGGGCCAGAGGTTAGGTTGGTGGACTACTTCGACCTGATAGCAGGCACCAGCACAGGGGGTTTGATTACATCCATGCTAACTACACCTCTGGACGACAGCGACAAGCAGAAGCCTGTGTGCACCGCAAAGGACGTGGTTCAGTTCTACCTTTGGTATTCAGCTCAAATCTTCCCCCATACAGGGTAACTAATTCTACTACTGATCATCATCACTCTCTCTTCTAGCTAGCTTTTCTCCCTCCCACGTTTTCTATCTTATGCCAGTGCTAAAGGACCAAGAGATTGCTTGCAGAAACTGATGACCCACAGCCAGACTTCTTTCACCTATGGGACCTGATGATGACATTACGCTGCTCTTGATCAAGAATATGATCCAGAAGAAACACTTGTGGGATAATTCATTCAGAATCAGCTAAACATTTTATATGTGGGCTTTGTTTTGTGCAAATAAATATTATTCACAGAGGACCATTCAGTGAAAGTCGTCTCAACTTCAGAGCTCTCAATGGTCCAAAATACAAATCAAGTGGTCTGGAGAGAATTCTCAACAAATACTTTCCAGGCGAACCGCACTTGAGCACAGCTCTCACATCAGTTGTCATTCCTGCTTTTGACACCAAACTGCAGCAGCCTGTGTTCTTCTCCTCATGGAGGGTGGGTGTTTGTTGTAACGCAATCTTTGAATTTCTCCCAGGGCTTGGACCCTCGTCCCCATGCTGCTTGTTTTTTTCCCCTTTAAAGTTCATATTCTTCTTCGAGTTTCTAGCTTGATAATAACATTGTTTGCTTTTGATCATCAGCATCTGATTTCAATGTCTCATCATGACCACATTGACACAGACAGATCTAATATTTGGGAAGAATGTCAACCTTCAGTGAGGATCACTTCTTTGTATGATCCAAAAGTCAGCTTGCACTCATTTGTTTTGTGAAAGTTTTTGTCTGTGCATTTTCTGGTTTTGCAGGCAAGGCTTGATCCTCTAGAAAATGCACCCTTGAAGCTGGTATGTCAGGCAACAGCGGCAGCTCCCACATATCTTCCACCAGTGCATTTCAAACTCACAAACTCCACCTCCGATGCCTCTCGGGAGTTCAACTTGATTGATGGAGGTGTTGCTGTCAACAATCCGGTAACTTGTGGTTTTTGGTCTTTTATTTTGGTTTATTTTGTTTTTTGGGGGGGGATCTTTTTAGAGCTCAGACTGATCACAAGTTCTCATCAGGACAGACAAACCCTAAGTGCTCCAGCAACATTCTGGCCCTAAAGCTAGTAGATCATTTTAGACTGGATTTTGAGCAGATTACCTTTCCTTTCTACGTTACCATGCTTCCATTCCCTTACAAGATCTTTCTGCATTTTTGGACTAGAGTTTGATGCCACCCAAGCCTAATACTCATTGATTTTGAACACTTGTGAATGAATGCTTCAAGCTTGTTTCCAGATGCTTGATTATCTGAAGACATAGGAAGAACTTGACAAGTCTCATTCTCTTTGGAACCAGAGGAATTTCAATTCTTTGCTCAGAAGTCGTTTTTGGCATGGAAATTATGGCAGACATATGTGGCAATCACCCAGGCGATTAAGGAGGTGCAATCTGGTGGCAAAGCTGCTGGAAGAGTGACATTTACGGTTAGTGATTCTTGACTATAATCTTCATGTGTATCTAGATCTCCAGTTGTGGCAATGCAAGAGATCTTGCAACATCACCACATCCTCACATATCTCAGAAGCCCATGTCACCCTAACTTTTGGAAACAAGAGAATGTCAAGGTCAGATTATTGACATCCATTAGTACTTTGAATTGGTGGATGACTTGGGTGACAAGATTAAGCTTTTGTTCTGATGACTCAGCTTATGCTTCGAGAACAAACTGTGATGTAGTGTTTGATAGTGTCTTTATCTTTGATCATTTAACTAAAAACATTCAATGTTCAACAATTTTATGATGGGTTTTGGTCCTACTTTATATCCAACATTGACAAAGTAATTTCATTATTTTCTTATCATGCTTTTGCTTGTAGTCATAGGTATACCAATTTCCTTGGGATCAAATGTGATATATTTTATAGGTGCCTTTAGGCTGATGAATGGATCCAAGTGTGATTGCAAGGGAATCATGGAGTTACAGTGCTGTTGATTGCTCGTGATTGTTGGAAACATTAAGAGCAGTGCTTTGAAGGAAGCTCTAAATTTTGGTTGCCAGTTTGCATCTTTCCCATTAGGTCAACAGCATTTTAGTGTCTAATGGTTGCTTTTTTTTAACCTTAATGACCCACCCACTGTTAAATCTTGTGGAAAATGTGCAGAATTACAATGATCTCTTAGTTCTCTCTCTCGGCACAGGACAGCAAACTGTAGGATACAGTGCAAAGGAGATCTCCAAATGGGGTGTTCGTGACTGGCTTATCAAAAAGGGTGATGCCCCTCTGGTGGACATGGTGTACAATGCAAGTGCAGATATGGTGGACTACAACCTCTCCACCATCTTTCAGTCTCAGAGTTGTGGCACAAATTACCTCCGTATCCAGGTACATATTTAGTATACTGTGAAAGCAGTTCTAGCAGTAGTGTTGGACAAAATCAAAAATAGTCTTCATTTTATGTGGTCTTTATTTGTCTTTCAATGAAGGTGTTGGGTGCAAAAATCTTGAAGATTTGCTGTCAGATTTTCTTGTTGAAATGCTAATGAAAAAAACCCCAAAAAAATTGCATGCTGATTTGGGTATGGTAGCCAAGTTGGGTTTGGGGTTGGCATCTGTGATTGAAGAATTCATGTGAAGTGGATGGAGCCTCAGATTGCAATGGTGGGTGTTCACAGACTGGATATTATGAGACTAAATTTGTTTGTGTTTCAAAATTGCAGTCGGACAATCTCAAGGGGCGTGTAGCAGGGGTGGATGAAACCAGCCCGGCTAGCTTATATAGACTGATTAACTTTGCAAAACATCTACTGGATGAGCCTGTTTCGGAGCGCAACTTTGAAACTGGGAAGCTCACCTCCATCCCAAATGCTGGAACAAACCGAGAAGCCCTTTACCGGTATGATGCTCTCATATTACCCACACCAAGTCAAGACTCAAAAAAAAACCTATCATGAGTCATGCTAGTAAGAGCAACTGCAGTGGGTGCTCAGTATGTGACCCTGCAAAAATATTTCTCACATCCAAGTTTAGTTATTTACTTTTTTCCAACCCCACCCATAAGACTAAAACTGGGACTGCAAATAGGTGGGAGACTACTAATAGCAAACCAACTGCACCAATCATTGTGATTGGCCAATCAGAAACAGGGAGCAGCAGTTAGATCATATTTATTACTCTTTTCTCTGGTAGGTGTTAGGCTTTGTGGTGCCTTTTACCAGTCTCAGCAAAATGTGAAAAAATGCTGGGCCAAAACCATTTTGTTGAGCCAAACCAGCATGATTTGACTTTTCTTCATCCAATGTTAATTTGCAGTTACATACTGAGCAGCCGCAGAGTTGCCCTAACATCTGTGTGTTGTGTTCTGTTTTTTTTGAATTTTTTAAACTGAAGAGAAAAATAAAAGTCTCAATAAGCTAGATATAACTAACTACCCTGCATTTACTGGACAGGTTTGCAGAATGGCTCTCAGAGGAGCGCAAGGAGAGATTAGCAGTTGCAGCTGCTGCCATACCTACTGAAGAACCGGCCCCTGCAGCTGCAGCAGAAGATGCTGCTGCTCCTCCTGCTGAGGCTGCTGCACCAGCACCAGAGGAAGCAAGTGAAGTGAAGACATCAGCATATGTCACCAATCCCCATGCTTCTTTGCGCACATCCTTTTACACTCCCGGTTCTTATGATCCCAAGTCTTGTACTGATTTTGAGGAGCAGCAGCACGCAAGCTACGGAGACCGTTCTTTATTTGATTACAACTCCTACTCCTCATATCAACCATCCTATTCCTCTTATGCAAAACCATCTCAAGGATACTTGGACCCAGTGTATGAGTCTTCCTTCCACCACCATCATCACAAATCTCCTTCTTACTTTCAACCCAGTTATGGAACCTCAGTCCTGAGAGCCTCTGCATATGAACAACCTGCTTATGGGTCTTCTGTTAGTACCTACTACTACAGTCCACCACCTTCTTCGTACAACTCTTCTTTTTCATGTGATGATTCTGAGTATCTGGGGCAGTCAGACTGGAGGTCTGAGCCTTCATACTCAATGCCATCCACACCAGCAAGATCAGAATCCTCTTATGATGCCACCACCCACTGCTACAAGAGTCCTACTAAGTTGCCGAATTTTCTGGAGATTTTCTCTTGAAGGTTTGATGTTACAGCTGCCCAAGTCAGAGTCCTATGTTTCTTTTGGGTGGTTAACATTCTGTTCGAGGGTCTAGATCACAATCATGCTAACTGTGTGAATAATGAGTGGCCGTTATTGTCTTGCAATAAAATTCATCAAGCTCCTGGCTATCTGTGGGCAACTGGATTTGATCTCTGCCATCCAAAGGTGACTGGATTTGATCTGGGCGACTGGATTTGATGAAGCAATGAAACCTCTCAGCTGTCTGTGGGCAACTGGATTTGATCTCTGCCATCCAATGGTGATTGGATTTGATCTGGGTGGTCCATGGGCGATGGGATTTGATAAAGCAATGAACCCTCTCAGCTGTCTGTGGGCAACCAAATTAATCTCTGCCATCCTACAAAGGTGACCAGATTTGATACAGCAATGAACCCTTTGCAACCTGCTGATCCTAAAAACCTGGGACTATAGGATGAAGCTTCTGCGGCAACAAAGGTCACCAGCTGATGAATATTATGACTATATACTAGACTTTGCCTTCTTATAGACTTTCTTATTGCAAAAGACACTAACTTGTACAGTAGACCAACAATCTACACTTATACTCAAAACAATAAACCCACTGTAATTTGTCCAGTGTTTGCTTGTGTCATAGGTGTTGTTTCTAATGGCAGTACCAGAATCTGATCATCAGACAAAACTGAGGTATTAATATGAAGCAGATTTCTAAGTTCAGCGGATATGTTCTGGGCTTTGACTAATTTGTATGTACACACTATATGGGGTGAAGGCACTGATTTTTCCTCATGTGCCTGACCCATTTCTAATAAATAAAATCAACTGTATGCAATACCCAGCAGCTTTTAGTAGCAGAGCTGGTATGATTTCTAATTCAACAAAAAAGATAATTTTAACAGGCAACTGAAACCTCAACTTATGATTCAATAAAAAAACTAATTTTAACATGCCACTGAAACCTTGATCTATAATTCGAAAAAAGACTAAATTTAACATGTGATTGATACCTTGATTTATAATTTGATAAAAGATTAATTCTAGCATGCGACTGAATATTCTTACGTGAGCTTGATTTGGAGCTTTTGTAAGCCTGTGGCTTAGTGAACGGGTCTATGTGTAAGCCTGTGGCTTGCCTCTTGAAAAGTGAAAAATAATATTGGTAAAGCTATATTTTTGTGATTTGTGAATCTTGTGAAAGTAGAGGCATGCAACATTGTGAAGAACATATGTGCACAATTGTGGGAAGAAAAAAACTTGAGTGAAAAATCTGAAACACCCCCTTCAATGAAAAATCAATTTGAATTTTTGGCAAGTAATAATTGATTACATCTTAATTTCTTGGGTTTTAAAAGATGTCTGGTGAGTGAATTGTTCCTTTGGTTTTGAAATATGTTTGGCAACTAGATTGTAGAATGTTTGTTTGATGCACCAAAAATCTTATGCCAAAAATTCTCAATTTAATTCTCAACTTGAAGTACTATCTAGGTATATGCCCCTTGTATATGACAAGTTTGAAACTCTACAAGGACATCCCACAAATGGCATCTCCTGAACCACATTTTCTTCATGTAATGTGGTTTGTCACAAATGTGATGTGGGAGGAGGTGTATAGTGTATACCAGTGTTGGCCAGTAAATGGGTTTTGACCCAGTTATCAAGCCTTTTATTAATAACCTACCAGCCAAATTTCATAATGAATATCCTACCTGGATGATCTGATTATCATCTATGTAGATTATCAATCTTTACCAATAAAAAATAAAGAACAGAAAAAAAATCATCTAATTTTTTTTAAAAAACCTTTTAACTGGTGTATGACTGGTGATTCTCAAGCGGTTATTTGATAACTTACTCAGCACTCAATAAAAAATTGATATCAATAACCTGCATGGTCCCAAAAAAAAATTAGAGAAAAAAAACCTACCCAGCAGTCATTAAAATTGAAATAACCTGCCAACACTGATGTATACCACCCTATATATAGGCTATCACAAATATGGTGATCAGAATTTGGAGTAAAAAATGATTGTATTCTGATTACCAAATTTTGGATCCTAATCTATCAACTTGCCATTATTGACCAACAACTCTTTGCAAGACTCTTTTGAAGACTACCAACTTCCAAGTCTGGGAATCCAAAGAAAGTTCAGTACATGAAAGTTCAGGTTGGTGTAAATCAATACTGTGTCTATCAAGTACCTGGAGCTTAATGATGGATAGACCCATGTTACCTTGGGTTGCCATCAGTCCTCTGCTGGAGTTGGTGCACATCAATATGCAGATTGAAATTGCAGCTGGAGCTTGGACGATCACTTTGTAGTAGAGCCAGACCTGTCTCTCTCCAACAGTCCCGAAAGCTTTGCATTGTTTCATCATCGGTACTGAGTGCTTTTTCAACCACTCAAGATGGGCCAGAGTGAACCAGCACCCACCAGCGCAACATGAAGGATGGATGGACGGTGAGTAGTCAGGAAGCAGGTTTCTGTTGGGTTCCAGTTCCCTAGCTAACCATGGTGGTAGTGAACTGAGTCGTTGTGGGCATGTAGTGGGTGGTGCACTGATGCGTGTTGATTCTCTGCACTGAGGTGATGTATGGGTGTAAACCTGGGTTTATGTGATGTAAGAGGGTGAATGCCACCCTATAGACATGAGTATAACAGGCGGTACCTGCAGAGTATTAGATTTTTCTAAAACCCCCAATGCCTGTGTGGTTTGGTATTGTGTTCCGTCAAGGCCCCCTCAAAATCTTACCGGCCACGGGTTAGGGTTCACATTCCTGTGTGTCAAACCAGGCCTCTCCTTGCAGGGCTCTCTTGTGTCCACAGGTATTAGCAAGCGGATATCAAAGGTTTAGGATAGGTGTTACATGTTAATTGAGTGCTTCATTTAGCATGGACAACATCTTTTTTGTTTTTGATTTTTTTGGGGGGTGCATTCTTTGATTTCAACATTCCTTGTTCCTTATGATCTTTCATGTTCCATTCCAAGTTGTTTTCAATTATGCTCAGTAACTTTGTTGTGTTCCACTGAAAAAACATGCACAAGAACATTGCAAGTTCAGAACAATCAGTAGGTACGAGGATCCAGGTTCATATATGAGCAGTGGAGGCATTGACATACCATTTTATCACATTTCAGTTTGCAAGTCACAGTGATCACCTATTCATAATTGATACCTTGTTAGTACCAAAAAATTTCTGCTTTCTGCAATTCAAAACCACTATCTCACATCAATGTAAATATTTTTTACTACCAAGAACCTTTTGTTGTTTTCTAAACAGCATACTAGACCATGATCTTGAGAGCTCTGTGATTTACTAGTAGAGCTTGATGATATGGGGATACACTCAATTTCTACCCACTATGCCTAGACTGTGGTTCACATTTCAACATGAAGCATAAATGAAGCTATTATAACCTTACCTAGCCTATGGTATATTTCAGAACATAGATTATCATAAGCTAGTGGCTTTACATGCATAGGTAGTAGGCATCTGCTATTTTCCCATCCAATGTACACTTGAATTCCAGGTAAGTGTTTTATGGGGTTTTCTAATCAGCAAATTTCCAAAAAATAAAATAAAAT
>Ga0116228_10006146_pt1 | contig 10740 bp, 9 predicted proteins | sample S1TSphfallax_2_FD_89694 | JGI IMG/M metagenome (GOLD analysis project Ga0116228, IMG submission 89694) | Host-associated microbial communities from peat moss isolated from Minnesota, USA - S1T2_Fc - Sphagnum fallax MG | ecosystem: Host-associated > Plants > Peat moss > Unclassified | place: USA... | reverse complement strand
CCACATGCACGATGCCTATGGTTTCAAGACCCGCACCCTGCGCAAGCTGCTGGGGCTGGCGCAAATCCAGCCGGCCATCCTCGATGCCATGGAGAAGCCGGCGGAAAAAGCCAAGCTCTGGTTCGAGTATCGGCCGATATTCTTGAACGAGCGGCGCATCCGCGAAGGCACCGATTTTTGGCTCGCGCACCGGGAGCAGCTCGATCAGGCAAGCCTGCGCAGCGGTGTCGCCCCGGAATATCTGGCGGCGATTCTCGGCGTCGAAACCTACTATGGACGGCTGACCGGCTCCTATCGCGTCATCGACTCGCTCACCACCCTGGCATTCGACTATCCGGCGCGCTCGAAATTCTTCAGAGAGGAGCTGGAACAGTTCCTCTTGTTGACCCGCGACATGCGGCTGGACCCGCTCACCGTCAAAGGCTCGTACGCGGGGGCCATGGGCGCACCGCAGTTCATGCCCTCCAACTACCGCCGTTACGCGATCGACGCCGATGCCGACGGCCACATCGACTTGTGGTCCAATTGGGCCGACGTTTGCGCCAGCGTCGGCAACTATCTCAAGCAGCACGGCTGGAACGCCGGTGAGCCCGTGCTGATCGAGGCCAGCGTCGCGACGGACAAGCCCGAAAGCCTGGACGGACGCAAGTTGGACCTGTCGGAGAGCGTCGGCTCTCTGATGACGAAGGGCGTCAGCTTCGACAGCCCCCTGCCCGACGACGCGCCAGCCCTGCTGGTCGCGGCGGATGAATCCGACGGTACTCACTGGCGTGTCGGCTTCAACAACTTCTACGTCATCACGCGCTACAACCACAGCCCCCTGTATGCCATGGCAGTCTATGAACTTGCCGGGGCAATCAAGCAGCGCGTGCTGAGTCTCGACTCGCCCGTAAACACGAGCTCGGGGCCGGCGCCGTGAGGTCATTGCGTGCACCGCTCGCGCCACTGCTGGCGGCGCTGACCCTGTCGCTCGGCGCCTGCTTCAGCACGCCGCCGCGCGAACTGCCGGCCAGCCCCGCGCCGCAACCGCCGGTTGCCGCCGCGCCCCAGGCGCCCGATCCCGATTCCGTCCCCGACGCCATACCGCGCGTCGAGGCGCGCTCGCGTTTCGGCAATCCGCCTTTCTATGAGGTCTTCGGCAAGCGCTATTACGTGCTGTCCTCGAACGTCGGCTACATCGAGCGCGGCGTCGCGTCTTGGTATGGTCCCGGCTTTCACAAGATCCGCACGTCCACGGGCGAGCCCTACGACATGTATGCCATGACGGCGGCGCATAAGACGCTGCCCTTGCCGGCCTACGTCCGGGTCACGAATCTGCAGAATGGGCGCACGGTGGTGGTACGCGTGAATGATCGCGGCCCGTTCGTCGACAACCGCATCATCGATCTGTCCTACACGGCCGCGGCGAAGCTCGACATGGTACGTAACGGCACCGCCTTCGTCGAAGTGCGCAGCATCGATCCGAATGGCATCGAACCACCGCTGGTTGCCGCCGCTGCGCCTACCACCGCGCCCGTAACGCCCGCTCCGACCGCCACGTCGGCGGTGCCGCCGCCCCCCGCGTCCGCGCTCCGGGCTTCCGCGCCCCCGGCTGACGCGCCCCGGGCTTCGGCGCCCCCCGCCAATGCCCGCGCTGCGCTGTTCGTGCAGGCGGGAGCCTTCGGCGATCCCGCCAATGCGCAACGACTGGCTCAGAAGCTGCGTGGCGGCGACTATGGGAACGTATTCGTGCGCGACGATCAGATCGCCGGGCGCCGCATGTACCGGGTGCGCATCGGACCGGTGCCGAACGTCGCCGAATTCGACCGGGTGGTGGCGGCGTTACAGCGCGACGGCGTGCAGGATGCGCATTTGGCTCTCGATTAACATCAAGGTTTCACAGGTATCAATAAATCTATGCTTCGTCATTTCATCGTGTGCGCGTCCCTTGTTTCACTCACCGCCGCGCTCGGCGCCTCTTCGCCGTCCGTGGCCGCGCAACGCAAACACGCTCACGCCGCAGCCGCGCCCTCGGAACCTGCCAACGCTGCTCCCGCGGCGGCGCCGGCCATGCTGCCGGGAGGCATCCCTGCCGCTCCGCAGGTCGACGCGCGGTCCTACATTTTGATCGACTTTCGCACCGACAAGGTCCTCGCGTCACTGCAGCCCACCGATCGGATGGAGCCGGCCAGCCTCACCAAATTGATGACGGTCTATCTGGTGTTCGAGCAGCTCGCTGTCGGCAAACTCAAGCTCGATGACATGATCCCGGTGAGCGAACACGCATGGCGGGCCGGCGGTGCGGCCACCGACGGCTCGAGTTCGTTCCTCGAACTCGGCGTTCCGGTCTCGGTGCAAGACCTGCTGCTCGGGGTCATCGTGCAATCCGGCAACGACGCCAGCATCGTGCTGGCTGAACGGGTCGGCGGCACCGAGCAGACATTTGCGCAGCTCATGAACGCCACGGCCGCACGGCTCGGCATGGTGGGCTCCCACTTCGAGAACGCCACCGGGCTGCCCTCACCGCAGCACTACACCACGGCCCGCGACATGTCGCTGCTGGCAACCGCGCTGATCCGCGATTTTCCGCAATACTACAAATGGTTCTCGGTGAGGGAGTTCGAGCACAACCACATCAAGCAGGGCAATCGCAACACGCTGCTCGACAAGGACCCCACGGTCGATGGCTTGAAGACCGGACACACGGACGCCGCGGGCTTCTGTCTCGTGACCTCGTCGCTGCGTGACGGCATGCGTCTGGTTTCGGTGGTGCTCGGCTCCTCCAGCATGAAAGGCCGCGAGGTTGCCAGCGCGTCGCTGCTCAACTATGGCTTCAGCTTCTACGATACCAAACTGGCCATCAAGGGCGGCACGCCGCTGGCCTCGGCGCACGTTTGGAAGGCGGCGCGTACCCCGGTCGATCTGGGCATCAAGGATGACTTCTACCTCACTTTGCCGCGTGGTCACGCTGATATCAGCACCGTCACGGACGTGCAGCCGAAGATCATTGCGCCGCTGGCCGCGGACGCCAACGTAGGCTCGGTGCGCGTGATCAGCGGCGGACAAACTGTCGCGACGCTACCGCTGCATCCCCTGCAGCCCGTGGCGCCGGGCGGGTGGTGGCGGCGGTTGATCGACACCATCCGGTTGTGGTTCGTATGAGCGCGCCGCTGCCGATCTGTTACATGAATGGCGCCTTCCTGCCCATCGAGGAAGCTCGCGTTTCACCGCTCGATCGCGCCTTCCTGTTCGGCGATGCCGTTTACGAGGTGGTACCCGTCTACGGCGCGCGTCCGTTTCGCCTGCGCGAGCATTTGCAGCGGCTCAATCGCAGCCTGGAAGGTATTCGCATGCTGCCGGTGCTGGCGCACGAGGCTTGGGCAAAACTCCTGCTCGAGCTGGTGGCGCGCAACGGCGCCCGGGAAGCCTCGCTGTACCTTCAGGTGACCCGCGGTGCCGAGAACGGCCGCAACCACGCCTGGCCGCCCGGCCTCGTCCCGACCATCTTTGCCTACTGTACCGAATTGGAGCCCTTGGATCCCGCCGTGCTCGAGCGCGGTGTCGCCGCCGTGACGGCGCAGGACATCCGTTGGGCGCGACGCGACATCAAGTCGACCGCGCTGCTGGGAAACGTCCTGCTGAAGAAGCTTGCGGCGGATAGGTCCGCATTCGAAACCATCATGCTCGAGAAGGGCGAGCTCACCGAAGGCTCATCGACCACGGTGCATGTGGTCAAGGATGGCGGGATCTATACGCCTCCCAACGGACGGCAGATCCTTCCGGGTACCACCCGCGATGTGGTCACGGAATTGGCCGGCCGCATCGGGATGGCCACTCACAACGTCCGGGTGAGCGAAGCGGAGCTGCGCAGCGCGGATGAGATCTGGCTGGCCTTCTCCACACGGGGCTTGTTGCCGGTCACCACGCTCGATGACAGGCCGGTTGGCCGCGGCCGGGCCGGCGAGCATTTCGCGCGCATGCATGGGGCATTCATGAACTACATCGCCGAATTGGCGGGGACGCCGGCGCTATGAGCGGCACCACCCTGCAGGAATTTCCCAGCGAGTTCCCGCTCAAGGTCATGGGGCGGCGCGACAGCGACCTGCGCGCGACCACGCAAGCCATCGTCGAACGTCACGCGGGTCCGATCGGTGAAGATCAGGTGAAGACGCGCACCAGCGCCGACGGAAATTTCCTGGCATTGACCTACACGATCACGGCGCAAAGCCGCGAGCAGCTGGACGCGCTTTATCGCGAGTTGACGGCCTGCAAGTCGGTGTTGATGGCCTTATAGCCGCCGGCAAAACCGCCGCCATCTTCGAGACCGGGCCGGAGGCGCAGCTGCCGCAGCAGGTGCGGCGTCAAACCGCGTGCCGCCTCATCGACATCCAGTTGCGCGCCATGGTCGACAAGGCGCGTGACTTGCAGCCCGCGGTAGCCGCAGACATTGATGCGTTTGAAGGGCTCGAGATCGAGCGACACATTGAGCGCCGCGCCGTGAAAGCTCGCACCGCGGCGGATGCGCAGACCGATGCTGGCGAGCTTTGCACCCGCCACGTACACACCCGGCGCCTCGCGCGAGCCCGCCGCGGTTATCCCCAGTTCGGCCGCGTACCCAATGACGCTCTCTTCCAAGGCCACCACCAACTCGCGCACGTTGAGCCGGCTGCGCCTCAAGTTCAGCAACGGATAAATCACCAATTGCCCCGGACCGTGATACGTCACCTGGCCGCCGCGATCGATTTGCACCACCGGGATATCGCCGGGCGAGAGCAAGTGCTCCCGGCTGGCGTTCAAGCCCAGCGTGAAGACCGGCGGATGCTCCACAAGCCAGATCTCATCGGCGGTATCTTCCGTGCGTGAATCCGTGAAACGCTGCATGGCCCGCCAGACCGGCTCGTATGGCGCGAGACCGAGCCGGCGAATGACCACGCCTTCAGCCACTGAAGGGTGCCTCAGCCACTGAAGGGAACCTCAGCCACTGAAGGAAGCCTTCACGGCCAATTTGACGTTGTCCAAGCCGGCGTTGTTGCGTGCCAGCGCCTGCTCGGCACGATAGCTGGAACGCACCAGCGGACCGGAAACACATTCGAGAAAGCCGAGCGCCAACGCCCATTCGCGATAGCGGTCGAATTCCTGCGGCGCGACAAAGCGCTCCACGGCAAGATGATTCGGCGTCGGCCGCAAATACTGTCCCAAGGTCAGGATATCCACCGCGGCCGCGCGCAGATCCACCAGGGTCGCGCGGATTTCCTCATCGCTCTCGCCCAATCCCAGCATCAGGCTGGTCTTGGTGAGGACCTTGGGCCGATGCGCTTTGGCGGCGCGCAGCACCTCGATGGTCTGTTCGTAGCCGGCGCGCGCATCGCGCACCGGATGCGTCAGGCGGCGCACCGTCTCGACGTTTTGCGCAAACACATCCACTCCCGAATCGAGCACCGTGCAAACATCCCGCATGACGCCTTTGAAGTCGGGGGTCAGGGCCTCCACGGCAGTGCCGGGTTTGCGCTGCTTGATGGCACGCACGGCCGCCGCGTAATGGGCAGCGCCGCCGTCCTCGAGGTCATCGCGATTCACCGAGGTCAGCACCACGTACTTCAAGCCCATCAACTCCACCGAGCGCGCCACATTTTCCGGCTCTTCCGCATCCAGCCAGCCGCGTGGATTGCCGGTGTCGACGGCACAGAATCGGCACGCGCGCGTGCACACGGCGCCCATCAGCATGATGGTGGCGGTGCCCGCGTTCCAGCATTCACCGATGTTCGGGCACTTCGCCTCTTCGCAAACCGTGCTCAAGCGATGCTCGCGAACGATGTTCTTGACCGCGGTGAATTCCGACCCGCTCGCCATTTTCGCCCGCAGCCAGGGCGGCTTGCGCGCCGCCGTACGCGCGGCGTCGGCGGCACCGCTCACCAAGGAGGGGCTTTTGACGCCGTCCTTGACGGCGGTAAACCCCTGCGGCGTGACATATTTCTCACCGCTGCGCACCGCGTGCTGAACGGGGCTCGGCGTGTCTTTTAACTCGGGCACGCCGTTATTGTACCGCAGGCTAGCGTCGCACCCGTCCCATGCTCGTGATGTGCACTGGTCCACTCCACCACAGGGGGTGAGGGTCCGCGGGAGGGGAACTGTTCTTGCCCCCGTTCCCCTCCCGCGGACCCTCACCCCCCTTGTAGTGAAGCGAACCTCTCAACCGTCCCGACATCCTCCCACTCGCCCGCATACAACTCGGCGGAACAGCGCCGCGCGCGGATGGAACGCAGCAGCAAGGGCTTCAACGGAAAGGCGCCATCGACGCAGCCTGCGAAGAACGCCGGCCGGTAGACCGCAATGCAGCCGAAGGTATACAGCGCGACGGCTGTGCCCGCATCGGCGTCCAGCGCCGCGCCGCCGGCCAGACCGAAGTCCCTGCTGCGCCCGCCGCTGGCCGGCACCAGTACGATGTGCGCGTCGGCCTCGGCGGCCAGCGTCAGCGTCGCCAGCGGAAAGTCCGTGTAGATGTCGCCATTGACCACCACGAAGGGACCCGGCGACAAGTACGGCAGCGCGCGAAAAATGCCGCCACCCGGCTCCAGCGCGCGCGGCGCTTCCTCACTGTAGATGATGCTCGCGCCATAGCGCGCACCGTCTCCCAGGTAGTCGCGGATCTGCGTCCCCAGCCATGCCAGATTGATCACGATGCGAGTCAGGCCGGCTGCGACCAAATGAACGACGTGGCGCTCGATCAGGGGTTGCCCACGCACCCGCAGCAGAGGCTTCGGCGTCGTGTCGGTCAGCGGCCGCATGCGCTCGCCGCGGCCGGCCGCGAGTATCATCGCGGCGCGCGGGCGCTCCGCGCTCATGGTGCCACGCCGGCTTGCGCCTCGGCGAAACGTGCTTCGACGCTCGACGCAATGAACGCTGCGAACGGCGCGGTCTCGGCGTACGCCGCCGCCGCCGCGAGCGTGTAATCGAGCACCCGTGGCAGATCCTTGAGGTAGCCCGGCTTGCCGTCGCGATAGTAGAGGCGCGCGAAAATCCCCAGCACCTTGATGTGGCGCTGCAGTCCGATGAGATCGAACCATTTCAGGAACTGCGCCGCTGATCCGGGTGCGAATCCACGCTCCAGCAGGCGCTCGCGATACCCCAGCACCCAGTCGCGTACGCGCGCCGGCGGCCACGCGATGTAGCAGTCCTTGAGGAGTGATACCAGGTCGTAAGTCACGGGTCCCCGCACGGCGTCCTGAAAGTCCAGAATTCCGGGATTGTCGTCCGCCGTCACCAGCAGGTTGCGCGAGTGATAGTCACGATGCACGATGACCGTCGGCTGCTGCGCGGCGCTGCGCGTCAGAAGTTCGAACAATTCGTTCAGCATACCCCGCTCGGCCGGCGACGGCGTCAGACCGAGGTGGCGCTGCAAAAACCACTCCGGCATCAACGCCATTTCACGGATCAGCAAGGCCTCATCGTAGAGGGGCAATTGCGCCCCCATTGCCGCGTCCGCGGTTTGAATCTCCAGCAGCGCGCGCAGCGCATCGCCATAGAGCGGATCAGGCGCGGTCTCATCACGCAGCGCATCGAGGTACAGTTCCGTGCCGAGATCGGTCAGCAACAGCAGGCCGCGCGCATTGTCGCGAGCCAGCACCGCCGGGGCATTGACGCCGATATCGCTCAAGATTCTGCCCACCTTGAGGAATGGCGCGAGGTCCTCCTTGTCCGGCGGCGCGTCCATGACGATGTAGGTGTCGCTGCCGCGGGTGACGCGAAAATAGCGGCGAAAACTCGCATCCGCCGAGGCAGGTGCGATGCTGGCGTCGCCGAATCCCAAGTCCTCCGTCACCCAACGGGTCAACATCTCCAGACGGGAATCGCTTGCATCCGCTACAGGCATGCTTGACCATTCGCTAGCCGCAAATGCGGCATCCAAGTATACCGGCTAAGGCGCTGCATTTTGTTCATGGGTTCCGTTGTACGTGCCGCATTGATCCTCATTTGCATGGCGGCCTGCTCGGCGCGTGCGGCGGATATGTGCCCGGTGCCGTCCAAAATCATCGCGACCCGCCCTGCCGATATCGCGCCGGACGATCATCGCATTCACATCGACAGCGACGAGGCGGTGCTGAACATCGATCTCGATGCCGTTTTGAAGGGGCACGTCACCGTGCACCAGGACGAACGCAGCCTCGAGGCGGATGAGGTCACGTATGACTACGTCACCGATCGCCTCAACGTCAAAGGCCGCGTGAATTTCCTCGATCCCAAACTGCGCGTGCGCAGCGATGCCGGAAGCTATGGCACGCTGGGCGGGGCGACGTTCAATCAAGCCAACTTCGACATCCCGGCGCGAAATGGCCGCGGCTTCGCCAAGGACATCGACTTGCACCCGGACGGCAAGGTCGATTTCGTCCAGGTGCGATACACCACCTGCCCCGTCGGCAACGATGACTGGCTGCTGCAGGCGAAAACCCTCGCCATCGACACCAAGGGGCAGGAAGGCGTGGCGCGCGACGTGCTCATGCGCTTCAAGGACGTGCCGGTTTTCTATACACCTTACATATCTTTTCCGCTGGGCGATGAACGCAAGAGCGGCATCCTGTTTCCCAGCTTCGGACATTCCGGGAACAACGGCTACGAGCTGGAAATTCCCTACTATTTGAACCTGGCGCCGAATTACGACCTGACGCTCACGCCCGGCGTGCTGTCGGCCCGCGGCGGGCAGCTCGCGGAGGATTTCCGCTTCCTCACCTCGAGCTCCCATGGACAGGTCGATGCGACTTTTCTGCCGGACGACCGCAAGGATGATCACGACAATCGCAGCTATTTCCGCGTCACCGACATCACGGACATCCAGCACGGTCTGCGCGTCGACACCGATATAGCGGGCATCAGCGACTCGAACTACTTCTCGGATTTCGCCATCGGTTCGGACCAGACCAGCGTCACCTTCCTGCAGCGGCGCGCCGACGTGCTCTACTACGATGACGCGTGGCGCGTCCGCGCCGAGCTGCAGAATTACCAAACCATCGACATTGCGATTCCCGACTACTATCGCCCGGTCTCGCGGGTGCCGCGCATCGAGGCGAGCGGTCTGTACCCCATACTCGACAGCCATTTCGAATTCGCCTTGGAGAGCGAGGCGGTGAACTTCCTGCGCGAGTACGGCCCCTGCGAATCCGCGCTGCCGCTGTCGGCCAAGAACGGCACTGCGGTGATTCAAGCGGACCCGTGCGCCTCGGGAGTGCGCCTGAACTTGGCGCCCGAGATCCGTTGGTCCTACCGCGGCCCGGGCTACTTTTTCGAGCCTGCGGTCGGATACGACTTCACGCAATATGCACTCACCGACGTGAGCGAAGGCGAGCCGAGCAATCCGACCCGCGCGCTGCCTTACGGCCGCCTGGACACGGGTCTGATCTTCGAGCGCGATGCCGGCTCGCAGGCGCAGCGTACCCAGACATTGGAGCCACGTCTTGTCTATAGCTACGTGCCCTACCGCAATCAGGACGCATTGCCGATCTTCGACAGCGGCCTGCCGGATCTGAACCTCACCGAGCTGTTCCGCACAAATCGCTACGTCGGTTTGGACCGCATCGGCGATGCCAACCAACTCGCGCTGGCGCTCACCACGCGCTTGTTCGATTCGGTTTCAGGGGCGCAATACCTGTCGGCGACCATCGGGCAAATCCGCTATTTCTCGATTCCGCGCGTGGGGTTGCCGTCGGATGTGCTTTTGCAGGCTGACGGGCAGGCGGGCGGATTGCTTGCGGGATCGGCGGCCATGCCGGCGCCGGTAAATCCGCTCAGCATTCCCGGGGCGCTCACCATCCGCGGACAATCGTTCGCCCCCTATCCCGGGCAATATTTCAATTATCAGACCACCCAAGCTTTCGCATCCGCGGTGGCGGGGCAGACGACCGTGGCCTATCCCGCCTCCGACATCGTGAGCGAGGTATCCCTGACTGCCTACAAGCACTTCAGCGTCAACTTGAACTACCAGTGGAACCCCTACACCCGAACCACCGACAAGGCGGAAGCGTTGCTGCAATACCGGCTCGATCAAGCCCGGGTCGTCAATATCGGCTATCGCTACCAGGACGGGATCCTCAAGCAGGTGGACGGCTCGTTCGCCTGGCCGATCGCCGGCCGCTGGAACCTCGTCGGTCGTGAGGTTTACTCTCTGCGCGACTACCAGCAGCCCATGGCTTCTCAGCACCAAACCATCGAGCAAGTGGCTGGTTTTGAATATAAAAGCTGTTGTTACCGCATCCAGTTGGTGCAACGCCGCTATCTGAGCATCCGCCCGGGATCGACCACCACCTCAGGCAGCGGACTGGACACCTCGATTGCTTTACAATTGGAACTGACGGGCCTGAGTTCGGTCGGAAAGCGGGCGGACTCTTTTCTGGAACAATCAATCCGCGGCTACTCGACCCGCGACCCGAACATCCAGCAGTGAATGGTATTGAATCCTATGCGAAAAATCGGCTTCGGCATATGTTTGGCGGTGGCGCAGTTGCTGTGGCTGCCCGCGCATGCGCAAACCCGCGATATCGGAGTCCATGGTGAGTTGCTGGACCGCATCGCAGCCATCGTCAACGACGGCTTGGTGCTCAAGAGCGAACTGGATGCACAGATGGACTCGGTCACCAAGCGGCTGACCGAGCAGAAGGTTGAATTGCCGTCGCAGAGCGTCCTGCGCCAGCAGGTGCTCGACAGGTTGATTCTGCAGGAGATTCAAACCCAGCAGGCGAAGCGTGTCGGACTCACCATATCCGACGAACAGCT
>Ga0116228_10006145_pt1 | contig 10740 bp, 5 predicted proteins | sample S1TSphfallax_2_FD_89694 | JGI IMG/M metagenome (GOLD analysis project Ga0116228, IMG submission 89694) | Host-associated microbial communities from peat moss isolated from Minnesota, USA - S1T2_Fc - Sphagnum fallax MG | ecosystem: Host-associated > Plants > Peat moss > Unclassified | place: USA... | reverse complement strand
GCTCGAAAACCTGGATTTCCAATTCCCCGATTGCCGATGTGCTGCTGGTATGGGCGAAGGATGATGCCGGCGAAATTCGCGGGTTTATCGTGGACCGAGGTGCTAAAGGCCTGACGACGCCGAAGATCGAGGGCAAGTTTTCGCTGCGCGCCTCGATCACCGGCATGATCATGCTGCAGGACGTATTCGTGCCGGAAGACGCGATGCTCCCCAAGGTGAAGGGGCTGAAAGGGCCGTTCTCCTGCCTCAACAATGCACGCTACGGCATTTCCTGGGGCGCCATCGGCGCCGCCGAATTCTGCTTCCACGCCGCGCGCAGCTACACGCTGGACCGCAAAATGTTTGGCCGTCCACTGGCGCAGACGCAACTGGTGCAGAAAAAACTCGCGGATATGGAGACCGAAATCACCCTGGCGCTGCAATCGGTTCTGCAGCTCGGCCGGTTGATGGATGAAGGCAATGCGGCGCTGGAAATGATCTCGCTCTGCAAGCGCAATTCCTGCGGCAAGGCGCTGGACATTGCACGCGCCGCCCGGGACATGCACGGCGGCAACGGCATCGTCGACGAATATCACGTCATCCGCCACATGATGAACCTGGAAACCGTGAACACCTACGAAGGCGCCCACGACGTCCACGCCCTCATCCTAGGCCGTGGCATAACGGGGCTTTCGGCATTCTGAGCTTTGGGCGAGCAAGGCCAGGGGGGCGCTGCCCCCCTGGACCCCCCGCTAAGGGCACAGCCCTTAGAACCCTTAAGGTTTTTGAAGAGGGGGGCGTCGCGGTACAGACGTTGTTATGCCTGGATGCGCCACCCGCTTCAAAAACCTTACTAATGGATTCCGAAGGCTCAGCCTTTGGCGGGGGTCCAGGGGGCAGCGCCCCCTGGCCTTACTTGACTGAATCCCAAGAATGCGGAGAGCGCCGATGATCCCCATCACCGCCTTCGGCCCCGACTTCCCGTTTCCCTATGACGACTGGCTCGCCCACCCCGCCGGCCTCGGCGCCATCCCCGCCGCCGCTCAAGCGTCTGAGGTCGCCATCATCGGCGGCGGCCTTTCCGGCATGATCGCCGCCTTCGAGCTGATGAAACTCGGCCTGAAACCTGTCGTCTATGAGCAGGGCCGCCTCGGCGGCCGTTTGCGCAGCCAGGTGTTCCAGGGCGCCGATGGGATCATCGCCGAGCTTGGCGGCATGAGGTTTCCCGTTTCCTCCACCGGATTCTACCACTACATCAACATGCTCGGGCTGCAGACCAGGCCATTCCCCAACCCGCTGGATACCGCAAGCCCGAGCACGGTGATCGACCTTGAGGGCGAGATTTCCTACATCGAAACCGCCGCAGACCTGCCGCCCCTGCTGCGCGAGGTCTCCCAGGCCTGGGCCGAGGCCCTGGAAACCGGCGCCGATTTTTCCGCGCTGCAAACCGCCATCCGCACCCGCGATATCGCCACGCTAAAGCATATCTGGAACCGGCTGGTCCCGCTTTGGGATGAGCGAACCTTTTACGATTTTGTCGCCAGCGCCAAGGCATTCGCCGAAAAATCCTACCGGCACCGGGAAGTGTTCGGCCAGGTCGGCTTCGGCACAGGCGGCTGGGACTCGGATTTTCCAAATTCCATGCTGGAGATTTTGCGCGTCGTGGCGACCGGGCTGGACGATGAGCAGCGCCTGGTGGTCGGCGGCGTGGAGCAGCTGCCGCGCGGCATCTGGAATTTCGCCCCGGACAATATCGCCCATTGGCCGGCGGGCACAACACTTAATGGCCTGCACGGCGGCGCACCCCGGCCCGGCGTTGTGGCGCTGACGCGTGCTTCCGCCGACAAAATCGCGGTAACGGACCGTTGGGGCGACACGCGGCTTTACGGCGCGGTGCTGGCCACCTGCCAATCCTGGCTGCTCACCACCGCCATCGCGACGGGCGAAGAACTATTTTCGCAAAAGCTGTGGATGGCGCTAGACCGCACGCGCTACATGCAGTCTTCCAAAACCTTTGTGATGGTGGACCGGCCTTTCTGGCGCGAGCGTGACCCGCGGACCAATCATTACAAAATGAGCACCACTTTGTCAGACAGGCTGACCCGCGGGACCTATCTGTTTGATAATGGCCCGGACCAGCCCGGCGTTATCTGCCTATCCTATTCCTGGATGTCCGATGCGATGAAGGTGCTCCCGCTCTCCGCCGACCAGCGGGTGAACCTGATGCTCGGGGCGTTGAAGAAAATTTATCCCGAGACGGATATCGCCAAGCACATCGTCGGCGACCCGATCACCGTTTCCTGGGAAAATGACCCCGGCTTCCTCGGCGCCTTCAAAGGCGCGCTGCCGGGCCATTACCGCTATAACCGCCGGATGTATTGCCATTTCATGCAGGCCGAATTGCCGCCGGCGGAAAAAGGCATGTTTCTGGCCGGCGATGATATTTCCTGGACCCCGGCCTGGGCCGAAGGGGCGGTGCAAACGGCGCTCAACGCGGTTTGGGGCATCATGCACCATTTCGGCGGCGCGACGGCGCCCGGGAATCCAGGCCCCGGAGATGTGTTCGACCGGATTGCGCCGATAAAACTGCCGGATTGATGACCCATTGCGTCCATTTCGGCATCTGCGGTGGCTGCGCCGCGGATGAGTCTGCTCCCGTTGCCAAGCTTTCGCGCCTTGCCTCGGCACTATACCGCGCCGGATTTGCAGACCCGCCGGTTCTGCCGATGGTTGAAATTCCGCTTCGCACCCGCCGCCGGGCGGACCTTGCCGCGGGCCGCAACGGCGCCACGGTCGCACTCGGCCTGCACCAGGCGCGCTCGCACGAGGTGGTGGACATGACCGAATGCGTTCTCCTCTACCCGGGCATTTTTGCGCTGCTGGCGCCGCTCCGAGTCTTGCTGCGCAGCCTGGAATCCTTCCGCCGCGCCGGGTCCGTAATCATCAACTGGCTGGACCATGGCCCCGATGTTTTGCTCCGCATGGATGCGGAGACAACCGGACCGGACCGGACCAAAATGATTGCTTTCGCCCGGGCGCATGAGGTTTTGCGGATCAGCTTTGCGAAAGGTGAGGCCGAGCCGGAACTGGTGGCGATGCTGGCGCCGCCGGTTATCACCCTGTCCAGCGTTCCGGTGGAACCGCCCCCAGGGGCCTTTTTACAGGCCAGCGCCGCGGCCGAGTCGGCGATTATAGAGGCGGTACTGGCGGGATTGCCGGTCCTCAAACCGCGTGCCCGGATTTTAGAACTTTACGCCGGGATTGGCACGCTGAGTTTTGCCCTTGGCCCGCGGGGCCGGGTGGAAGCTTATGAGGGGTCGGCGGCAGCGGTGGCGGCGCATGACCTGGCAATTCGCCGCAACAACCTGGCCGGCCGCATGCGCGTTTCGCACCGTGATCTTTCACGGCAGCCGTTAAAGATCACCGAGATGGCCGGCGCGGCGGTCGTGGTGCTGGACCCGCCTTATGCGGGCGCCGGCACCCAGATGAAGAACCTCGCCGGCTCCGCCGTGCAACGGATCATTTATGTGAGTTGCAATCCAGACGCGCTGGCGAATGACGCGGCCTTGTTGCGCCGTGCCGGCTATGGCTGTGTGAACGCCACGCCGATCGACCAGTTTCCGTATTCGGAAAATCTGGAGAGTGTCGTGGTTTTTGCAAAAGACTCAACCGGCGGTCTTTAGGGCGGTGACGAGTTCGCCGCGGAAATTCGCCGCGGCTTCCTGGATTGTGCCGCGACGGGGCGACTCTGCGCAAAGCAGCGCCTCCAGCGCCTGATAGGCATCGCGCGCGGCGCGGTGGCAGGCGCCAGGCCCGGCGAAATAGTCGCGCAATGAAAAAGGGTTGGCGCGGTGCAAATGGGTCAGCATCGGTTCCTGCAAGCGCCAGAATTCGAAGGCGCGGATCCAGTTGGTATGCAGCGCATAGGCGCCGAGCAGGGTCTCCGGCGTTTTCGAGGCGCGGCGTGGCCGGTAGTTGCGCAGCCAGCCGGCCAGGGCGCCGCCTGGCATCGGCGGTGCGACGACATAGCCCTGAACGTGGCGCACGCCCACCATCCGCAGCGCATCCAGCACCGGCTCATCCTCCACCCCTTCCACGATCAGTTTGATGCCCATTGAGGCGGTAAGGGTCTGGATGATGGAAATGAAGATCAAATCATCCGGCTGTTCGCGCAGGCCGCCGACGAAGGCGCGGTCCAGTTTCACGACATCGAGCGGCAATTCGCGGATTTTCAAAATCGATGAATAGCCGGCGCCGAGATCATCGAGCGCAGTGCGCAGCCCGATGGCGCGCACGGCCTCAATCTGCGCGGCAGCGCGCTTGAGGTCCAGAAAGTCATGCGTTTCGAGGATCTCCAACACCAGCCGGGCTGGGGCAATGCCGGTTTTGGCCAGCACTTTTTTCAGGTAGGGCAGGGTCGTATCCAGCAGGAGCACCTGCGCGTCCAGATTGACCGAGACATTGATGCTCAGGCCGGCCTTGTCGAGTTCGAGAAGCTGGGCAAGGCTTGCATCCAGCACCTGGCGAAACAGCAGGCAGCGGTCTTCCAGGGTCAGGTCGGGCAAGAATTTACTGGGCTGGGAAATCGCCGCGCCGTCACGCAGTCTGGCCAGCGCCTCCACCGCGATGATCTTCTCGTCATCGAGGTTGAGCACCGGCTGGAAATGCACCTCCACCGCACCTTTGCGCAGCAGGAAGCGGTTATAGGATTGCTCATCCGTCCCCAGCCTGGGGTCCCGATGCACCCGCCAGAACCGGCCCGACTGGCCTTTGGCGGATTTTGCTGCGTAAAGCGCCATGTCCGCATGGCGGATCAGCAGGTCCGGCGCCACATTGTCGAGCGGATGCAAGGTGAAGCCAGCGGAGAGCGATATGTAAAGACTCTCTCCGTTTGGCAGGCGGACCGGCGCGCTGATCTCATCGCGCAGCCGGCCGCAGAATGCCTCGACCGCCTCAGGCCATTGCGTGGGCAAGGCAGCCGGGCTGTCCAGGATCAGGGCAAATTCGTCGCCACCCAGCCGGGCGATGAAATCTGTCTCCGGCAGGATGGCGCGGATGCGCTGGCCGATGACAAGCAGCACATGGTCACCCGCCGCATGGCCCCATTGGTCGTTGATCTGCTTGAAATCATCCAGATCGATCATGCCGATGCCACACTCTACGCCGCGCGTCACCGCGTCCTGCAGCCTTTCCTGGAAGGCGAGGCGGTTGGGCAGGCCGGTCAGGCTATCCTGCCGGGCAATCCGGCTCTGCGCCTCGCGTTCGCGCCGCAGCGTGGCTTTCAGGTCCAGCTCGTCCAGCGCGTGGCCTACCAACGCTGCCATGCGTTCCAAAAGCTGGATCAGCTCATCATCGAAATAATTCTCTTCTCCCGCGCTAACGCTCATCACCCCCCAGGGGGCGCCGCCGCGGCGGATGATCAGGGCGGCAATCGACTTGAAGCCGAGCTTGCGGGCCACGGGATAGGTAGGCGTGAATCGCGGGTTGCTGAAATACTCATTGGCGATCAGCGTTTTGCCGGCTTCCCAGGCATCCAGCGTCAATGGCCGTTCACGTTGACCTTTGGCATAGGGGAAGCTCGCCATGCGCAGGGCATGGGCATGGGCGTTGCGCTTGGCGGCGGCGGCAACGTGGCGGTGGCGGCCATCGGCGCCCACGACTCCCACGCCGGCCGAAACGAACAAGCCGCCGGCGACCAGGGTGTTACAAAGCTGGCGCAGCAGCCGGCCCTCGGATTTCATGGACAGCAACTTGTCCGCGCCGTTGAAAAGTGTCTGGTAAAGGCGCTGGGCGCGCTGCAAGGCTGCGTGCTTTTCCCGGTTTTCCAGCGCATTGCCAATCAGCGCCGCCAGATGCGCCAAAAGATCGGTGGTCCAGACAGAGGAAAAAAAGCTGTGCACATTGCTGTACATCACCAGCAGGCTGTGGTGCCCGGACCGGCCCCGAAGCGGGACCGCGGCGACGGCGCGGTAGTTCAAATGCGGTGTGCCGGGCCGCCAGATCGAGACGCTCGGATCCCGGGACCTGTCATCGACGATTTCCGGCTGGCCGGAGCGCCAGGCCCGGCCGGCGGGCCCGCCGCTATAGGGGCCATGGATGACGTTGATGTTTCGAATGCAATCCGCATGTTCGGCGGCGAATTGCCCGGACCAGGCCAACGGCGTCACGCCGCCCTCCGCATCCGGCCTGGCGATCCAGCTGGCTTCGATTTCCGGAACGTCGTGCAAGGCGTCCAGCACGCCCTGCATCATGGCGAGCGGGGTTGTTTCGGCGGTCAGAATCTGGTTCAGCCGCAGCAGAAAATGCCACGGATCGGTCTTGGCCGCGACGCTCAGCCCGCCGGGCAGAACGGTTTGACCTACAAACACTGCTAGAACCTTGCCACTTTGAAGCGATCCCCGGTCAGCTGCTTAAAAATTCTTGTAACGGAAAATTAGGGATGTTCAAGTTAAAGTAGCAATTTTCCGAAACGAAAAATTACACTCTGAGGCTTTTCGTGAAACTCGCTACAGTTCCTGAGATTATTCCACCGTGACCGATTTCGCGAGGTTGCGGGGCTGGTCTACATCCGTGCCTTTCAGCACGGCGACATGGTAGGCGAGCATCTGCACCGGTATGGCGTGCAGAATGGGCGCTGCAAAAGGATCAGTGTCCGGAACGATGATGGTCTGCGTGGCGATGTTGCGAAGTTTCGCAGCCCCCGCGGCGTCCGAAAACACAACAATCTGGCCGCCACGGGCGGCGGCTTCCTGCAGGTTGGAGGCGGTTTTTTCAAACAGCGGGCCGGAGGGGCAGATGGCGATGACGGGCACGGATTTGTCGATCAGCGCGATGGGGCCGTGCTTCATTTCGCCCGCCGCATAACCTTCAGCGTGGATGTAGCTGATTTCCTTGAGTTTCAAGGCGCCCTCAAGGGCGATGGGAAAGCAGGCGCCGCGGCCAAGATAAAGCACGTCCCGCGCTTCGGCGATGCGCGCGGCAAGAGCGCGGATGGGTTCGTCATGCGCGAGCAGCTCGGCGGCCTTGGCCGGAATCTGCAGCAGCGCGTCGGTGAGGCGGGCGATTTCGGCATCCGGTAACGCGCCGCGTGCCCGCGCCAGCGCAAGAGTGAACGCCGCCAGGACCGTTAATTGCGCGGTAAACGCCTTGGTGCTGGCGACACCGATTTCCGGCCCGGCTATGGTTTCGAGCACTGCATCGCTGGTCCGGGCCATGCTGCTTTCCGGAACGTTCAGCACCGACATGATTTTTTGTTTCTGCTCGCGCATGTAGCGCAAGGCCGCCAGCGTATCGGCGGTCTCGCCGGATTGGCTCACCAATAGGCCAAGGCCGTCTTCCGGCATTGGCGGCGCGCGGTAGCGGAACTCGCTAGCAACATCCGCATCGCACGGGATACGGGCCAGGCTTTCCAGCCAGAAACGGGCGGTCAGGCCGGCATAAAAAGCCGAGCCGCAGGCGCTGATCGTGATTCGGGAAATCTCCGCCAGGCCAAATGGCAAGTCCGGCAGCACGGGCATGCGGGTGCCGGCATCGATCATCCGATGCAGCACGTCGCCGATGACAACCGGGTGCTCGTGCAATTCCTTTTCCATGAAATGCCGGAAATTGCCCTTGCCCATCGCGGCGCCGGTCAGGTTCGTCACCCGGATTTCGCGCATCACCGGCTGGTTGTGCCGGTCGAAGAAGCCAGCGCTCTGGCGCGTCAGGACAACCCAGTCGCCATCCTGCAAATAGGCAATGCGGCGGGTCAGCGGGGCCAGCGCCAGGGCATCCGAGCCCAGATACATCTCGTCATCACCGAATCCCACCGCAAGCGGAGCGCCGCGCTGGGCGCCGATGATGAGCTCCGGATGCCCGGCAAAGATCAGCGCCAGCGCATAGGCGCCTTCCAGCCGCGCGAAAGCGGCGGCGGCGGCGGATTCGGGGGTGTGGCCCTGCTGGAGCAGATAGTCGATGAGTTGCGCCACCGTTTCCGTGTCGGTTTCGGTCGAAAACACCTGGCCCGCCGCTTCCAGCTCCGCGCGTAATTCAGCGTGGTTTTCAATAATGCCGTTATGCACTACGGCGACGCGCGATGTGCCATGCGGATGCGCGTTGGTCTCCGTCGGCGCGCCATGGGTGGCCCAGCGCGTATGCCCTATGCCCGTGCTGCCCGCCAATGTCTTCTCCGCCAGGCTTTCGGCGAGGTTAACCAGCTTGCCCTCGGCGCGGCGGCGTTCAATTTTCTGCGCCACCAGCGTGGCAATCCCGGCACTGTCGTATCCGCGATATTCCAGCCGCCGCAGCCCATCCAGCAACAAGGGCGCAGCCTGGCCAGTGCCGATAACGCCAACGATGCCACACATTATTTTTTGATCCGTTTCGGTTTATTGACCTGCAGCCCCCGGCCAATTGCCAGAGTTTCCGCCGGCACGTCATCGGTGATCACGGACCCTGCCGCCACCAGCGCGCCGTCGCCGACGCTGACCGGGGCCACCAAAGCCGCGTTGGAGCCAATAAACGCGTTTTTGCCAATCATGGTTTTGTGTTTTTTGACGCCATCATAATTACAGGTAATCACACCCGCGCCGATATTCGTGGCCGCGCCGATTTCAGCGTCGCCGATATAGGACAAGTGATTCACTTTCGCGCCGACGCCGATGGAAGCGGCCTTCACCTCAACAAAATTCCCGATATGCGCCGAAGCACCGATATCAGCGCCGGGCCGCAACCGGGCATACGGCCCAACAATCGCGCCCTGCCGCACAATACAATTTTCGAGATGCGAAAACGCCCGAATCGTGGCGCCCGCGGCAATTTTTACCCGCGGACCGAAAACCACGTAAGGCTCGATCGTGACATCGGCGCCAAGTTCAGTGTCTGCGCAAAAATGCACGGTGTCCGGCGCCTGCATGGCCACCCCGCTCTCCAGCGCCGCCGCGCGCAAACTGGCCTGCATCGCAGCCTCCGCCGCAGCCAGCTCGGCGCGAGAATTTATGCCCATGCATTCTGCAAACGGCGCTTCCACGGCAGCGACCCGCGCGCCCTCGGCCCGGGCAATCGCCACGATGTCGGTTAGATAATATTCGCCCTTGGCGTTGATCGGCTTTACCTCATGCAGCCAGATTTGCATGTTGAGCGCGCTCGCCATCATCCCGCCGGCGTTGCAAAAAGTGATGGCGCGCTCGGCATCACTCGCATCCGCATACTCGGCAATCCGGGTCACATAGTCGCCATGCACCACCAGCCGCCCATAGCGGCCAGCATCCGGCGGCGTCATCCCTAAAAGCACAAGACCGGCATCTCCGGCTTCCAGCCGGTAGCCGAGCTCCTTCAAAGTGTCCGGCGAAACCAGCGGGTTATCGGCATACAAAACAGCAACCACACCACGGCCAAAATGCGCTTCCGCCTGCAACGCCGCATGCGCCGTGCCCAGCCGCTCCTGCTGCACCACCACCTCATGCGGCCGCGCCAAATCCGCCAGCGCCTCCATCCCCGGCCCAATCACCACCACAATCCGGTCAAAAGCCCGCTCGGCCGCGCGCAACAAATGCGTGAGCATCGGCGCCCCCGCAATCCTGTGCGCCGCCTTCGGCAAAGCCGACTTCATCCGCGTGCCCAAACCCGCCGCCAAAATAACCGCAACACGCTCCATACCCACCGGCTACCGCCCCACCCCGGCGCCTGTCAAAGCCACCGGCGTTCAATTCGCGTTTCGGGGTGTTTCCGCGGGTCGTAAGGCCAGGGGCTTTGCCCCTCAGAAAACACTCCGAAACACCGCGAACAGCACGCCGGAAATTATGATAGAAGCTGGGAGGGTGAACACCCAGGCGGCGGCGAGGTTGCGGATTGTGCCCCATTGCAGGCCTGAGCCGTTGGCGGCCATAGTTCCGGCGACGCCGGAGGTGAGCACGTGGGTTGTGCTGACGGGCAGGTGATAGGCGGTTGCGGCCTGGATGAGGCCCATGGCAACGACTTCCGCCGAGAGGCCTTGCGCGTAGGTCAGGTGTTGTTTGCCGATTTTCTCGCCGACGGTGCGCACGATGCGCTTCCAGCCGACCATGGTTCCCATTCCAAGGGCGAGGGCGACGGCGACTTTGACCCAGTTGGGGATGAACTGGGTTGCGGCGGTGCCGTCTTTTTTCCAGGCCGTGAGGGCGGTCTTCTGGTCCTTGGTCAGCGCCGGATTTTTCAGCACCATCGTCAGGGCGGTATCCGCCAGGTACATGTCGTTACGGACGTTGCGGACCTGGTTTTGCGGGATGTCTTTCAGCGAGGCGCGGTTGGCGATTTGCTGGTCGATGCCGCCGATGAGCGCGGCGAGTGCTGGCAGTGTGTCGGGCTGCAGGGCTTTTTTCTGCACGGCGAGGGTGACGGCGGCGTTTACCTGGTCCGCGGCCGGCGCGGCAGCGGCCGGCGCGGCAGCGTTGTTGGACATGCTGGTAAGGGTGGCGACGGCGGCCTGGCTGTCCGTGTGGAAGGCGGCCATCTGGCCGGCGGTGACGGCGCCGTTCAATGCATAGGCGGTGGGCACGGTGCCGATCAGGATCAGCATGATAAGGCCCATGCCTTTCTGGCCGTCATTGGAGCCATGGCTGAAGGAAACGCCGGTACAGGTGAAAATGAGCAGCGCCCGGATAAGCATCGGCGGCGGCTTGTTGCCTTCCGGCGCTTTGAAGAGTGCCGGGAAGTGCGAGAGGGTAAGCTTCAGGATGAACATCAATGCGCCGGCGAGGACGAAGCCGGCAAGCGGCGAAAACAAGAGCGCCTGAAACACTTTGC
>Ga0116228_10006144_pt1 | contig 10741 bp, 7 predicted proteins | sample S1TSphfallax_2_FD_89694 | JGI IMG/M metagenome (GOLD analysis project Ga0116228, IMG submission 89694) | Host-associated microbial communities from peat moss isolated from Minnesota, USA - S1T2_Fc - Sphagnum fallax MG | ecosystem: Host-associated > Plants > Peat moss > Unclassified | place: USA... | reverse complement strand
CCTAGGTTGACCTTACACTAACGTGACACATGGTTGCATCTACATCTAAATGTGTCTATCACGTCGTGATGGACACATAGATGCGGTGACAATCTTGTTTTGAACATTCATCGATCAAAAATCTTCATTGTGCTTAGTACTTTACTTGTAATCATGAATTTTTAAGAAATTTGCCAATATTGATTACCATTTATCTTCACATGCATGGCCATGACAAATATGTTGAGAGCACCATGTTGACATGACATTAGTATAAATGTTTTTTCCATTTGACAACAATTGTTTTAAATTGGTCACGAAGGTCCGCCTTCTCCATAGTAACAATGTGCTTATCCCTTTTAGCCTTGACAAGTGCCAAAATCTCTCCATGCTCCCAATTGGGTTGCTTTGGTTTATTTGTTTGGATTTCAATTGTAGACTTTGAAGCTAAATTACTATTGAATTTCTTCTTCCCTTTGTGTTTTTTCCTTGATTGGCATTTTTTTTAACATTCCTTGCAAATGGTAAATATACATTCAAGAAGCAAGATGATTATGGGAATTGACACACATTTTGTGTATTCCATGTGCAAATGTTTCAAGTGGAACAAAGAGCTTGATCACAAAGTGTGGAAAAAAAAACAAGTCGTATTGAACAAATAAATATAAAAGAACATTAAAAAGCAAATGGAATCTACATTGACATTGAAATGGTCAAGAACAGTTACATTCATCATTAGGTCATTGATCATCAAGGTTGTAATCATCAAAGCTTAAAACATTTCAACCAAGTAGATCCATAACAAATAGCAGTGAAAACTACATGTGAACTTATAGTAAACATCATAGTGCAAGATGAAGGTGCAAAAGAAAAAATAAACTAGGAAGAAAAAATTAAAGATGATGGATTAAAAACTCCTTGCAAAAATTGTAGCCATAGTAAACAAGAAGAAGAGTGAAAGGGAAAAATAGATTGTGGAAAGGGTGATTGATGAAAAAGGGGTGGTGCTACCATTGACTTATCGTTTCCTTTTTAGACTTGATGTGTAACACTTCAAAATCAACTGAAAATCTACATTTTAATAAGATTGGGTGTTAACTAACTTCATCCTTACCACTAAGCTAACACCTCACTAACACCAAGTGCCACCTAGGATTCCGACTACCACTACATATGTGAATAGAAGTTTTTTTGCTAAGTGGCTACCACCAACTTAGCACTGAGATAACATTAGGTGTGAAAGGTGTTTGAAGTAGATGTTTTCTTGCCATCCTTTGCTTGATATTGATTGAAATTTTTATCAGAGAGTTATGAATCTATAAACTTTGAGTCCAATAGTAGGATTTGTAATTTGATTCATGGATGAATAGATTCGACCAATTTCAAACTAAAACTCAAATAAAGGTAAAATGGGTGTAAAATGGGCTCAAGCTCTTAGGGGTTGAAGTTGTGACAATTTCAAACATTTTTATTGTCCCAAGCTAATGGACGTGCATGTGTAGATTTTGGGTGCACCCATCCAATTAATGGGTTATTTTGAATTCTATTCATTTACTTGTTGGGTTTCTTCTCACAATATGAATGTTGGGCAATTGATTTAATCATGCCTTTATATCATTTATTTTTTGGGGTTGGCACTTGCCTTTTTGTATCACAAGAATTCATATTATTGTGAAATATTTTTATAAAAATCATATGATTAAGTTTTTGAATGAAATTTGTTTAATAAACATACAAATAACTAGTTTCAATTCTTTTGAATCTTATTAAAATGAATTCTTAAAATTTTGATTTGAAAGATTATGAAAAAATAAATTAAAATAAAACACATCAATTTAAAAATAGATTAACATTTTAATATAAAACTTATTTTTGAGATATAAATGTTTGATATAAATTTGATATTGTTTTTTAAAACTTCAATTAGGTTTTGATGAAGATTTAATAACAAAAATCATAATGAAATTAATTTTTAATTGATTAATTTCTTTGTATTGATGTTTTTTTTATGTTATAAAATTTATTATTGCCCTAAGATAGTAGACATGTGCATATGATTTTAGGTTTTATCAAACATGTATGGGGCAAACACAATTATTTTGAATTGGCCCTAATGGTTTTTTTCCCAATATTGTGATGTTGTTCAAGTGGTGATCATTCACAAATATACATGCGATGATGACTCATCGAAGCTGGTTTAAGTATTTAGACAATTTTAGGTTCCTCAAATTATTGTACATTGGATAATTCTAAATTGGAATTTGTTAGTTCATTCCCAAATGAAGAGGAATGGAAAGGTGTCTTTTCATATGTGTATATTGAATGTTTTTTCCAACAACATATTCGCAAGAAGATATTGAATACACTTTCCATCAATTTGCATATCAATTTTCTTTAATTGAATTTGAATTCAATGTTAATTGACTCTTAATCCAAATTTTAAATTGGAATTGAATTTAGATTTAATCAAATTGAATTCAAATACATTGAATGGATTTTTATTTTACATAGGAAGGAATTAGTGTCTTTCAATTCAACAACACTTTTTCTTGCTCCACAATGATATTTGTTATTTCCTTGTTTTCCAATGTTTAGTTTTGGTGCAAATAAGGAATATTTATTACATGTTACACATCGCATCATATCAACATTACTCTTTGGTTGAAATTCATCTTTTTCAAGGTTATTTCAACATTTCATGTCATTGACATATAAACATGAAATGAATTTTCTATTTTTGGGCATGAACATATTCTTTCTCCTTCATTATGATTTGCACTTATTTGAACTATTAAACACCAAGTGATGTTCATTTCATTATGTGTGCATTGTGTGAAAAAAAACAATTGAAAGAATTAATGGACCAAAAAAAGAAAGATGTATTATTTTCCTCAATGTCTTTGTTATGTTTTTAAATTTTTGGTCACAAAATTACTTTGATATGTGTTTTGATAATTTGATTAAATGTATCGCATCATTATTATATAGTGCATGTTGTATGATATCAACCCATTTATACCTTTACAAAAATGCTTTCAATGACATGGGTATTGATCTTCAAAAGAGAGAAAAAAAAAACCTAAGCATTTACAACCTACATATTTGTGCAATTATTGTACCAAGATGAAGCAAAAGATTAAATCGTTTGAAAATGAAATAACACAAAAGAAATTGATCAAATGATGGTTGAAGAGGTATATTTGTGAATAATGTTATCTTTGAAATTCACATTTGACATTTTTTATTTCCTAAAATCAATCTCCAACAAAATTGAATAAAGATTTATGAATGTTTACAAGGCATTGTACATGCAAAATGTCATTTATCATTGTTACATAATTGCATACATAATATGAAAAAATAACCTAAAATATTTTTGTGCATGTCTTGTGACTAAATTAATGGTTATCAACAATCTATTGAGATAATGATATGTTACACTATCCAAATTTTCCTATCATAAATATATAGAAAGATTTTTGCACTAATTTTTTATTAAATAAAAAAATCTTTCTATATATTCATGATCGATTTGCATCAATTAAGTCATTAATAGTGATCCTTTCATTATTTTCTTTTGAAAAGTAATTTATTAAAAATTTAATTTGCATATCATTAAATATATGGGTAGATGACCAACATTATCTTCATTACAAATGTCATTGATTCATCCTAGACAATAATGACATTGATAGAAATAATGTCATTATTGTCATTATTACTGTAGCAATCAAAGGTGTTTAAATAATCTTGAAAATATTACAAATCTATTAAATCATGTATGATTTTTACATCCCATGAATATGTTGTGGAGGTTATAATTTTCTCTTGATGTGTGTTATTAATTGAATTAAATGCATGGGAGGATGAATGACTTGTGGGCACACAAGCTTTATAAGAAGGAAAAAAAAAGAATTTAACAAAAGAAGAAGAAGATTTAAAGAAGTGATCTAGTTTGTGGGCAAATTATCAATACTTCCATATTGTTAGAATCTACATATTGATAGTGCAACAAATGATTGCTTCTCCATGCAATGTTACTTGACAAAAAATGATACACACCAATGAAAATATGTGAGAGTTCACTCATGACAAGCACCACAACTTGGCATTGAACTTAAATGATTTTGAATTTTGAAGCAAAAAATGATTTTTTTCCCCATTGAATGGGTTTTGTGCCATGTATCACATGTTGACACGTGTATGGAAAACATGAGGTTTCCATGCCAAGTTTGGGGGACTTTAAGGGTCTAACTTTAATATTAGGCCCGCTTTACATCAAGAGTCAAAGGGAATAAAATTGGGGCCAACTTTGAGCATTTTTGGGTTGCCCCAAGTTACTAATAAATGCTAGAACATTGATGTCAGGATATTAACAAATGTTGGAACATTGGCCTCCCAAATTTGATGGTATCCTTTTTTTAGCCTTAGGGCTAATACAAAGCCATAAATCCTAGCATTTATTAATAACTTGGGGCAAAATGAAAAAATATTTTAAAACTATTTCAGAGCTTTGATTCTTAGTGTAAAGCCCTTGGGGCTGATTTCAACTTTTACATCAATAGGAATGTTGGATTTGGGTTGAACATTGGCCTTGATTCTTAATTTAAAGGGGGCCTTAATGAGATTTTACTAAACTTTGTTTGGAACTAATTAGGTAGTATGATAAACATGTATACCAAGGACCAACGTTCTTTTTTTGTGAATTTTTTTGCCAAAAGGCTAAAAAAAAATAGGGCCTCCAAATCATATAAAGGGGAAAAAAGTTTTTAAAATTAGGGCATCCCCAAAAGTGGGCTGAACTATGGATGGGTGACTGCAACCACCCCTCCATCGTTAGCCAACAAAAAGTTAGCTTCACTGTAGATGCAACCCTAAACCCTCGCCAAACCCATCCCTCTCATTACTCGTGTAGTCACTTTCTTCTCTCACAATCACCTCTTTTTTTTGCCACTTGAATTTACAAGCTTTCTTGAATGTTCACCATTTCTTTTTAGTGGTCCATTGCAACATTTGCTAACAAAGGATCTTCTTGATTATGTGATCAATAACTTAGTAATGTAAAGCTGTGGATTAATGTTGTTGGAACTTGGTGGGTCAAAAATCATCAATATAGGGCCCAAGTGTCGGGATTTTTTACAAGATTTGGTGTTCATTGTTGGAACTTGGAACTCTAGAGTCTAATGGTGTCATTGTTCACAAGCTTTAACCTTCAGTTGGAGCTTGGAAGCCTCCATGAGTTCATGGATTTCGATACAAACTTTAGACGTTCGATGGAGTTGAGAGAAAATGACATTGGTCAAAAGTTCGAATTTGGGAATTGCAACTTGCATGATAGTTGAATCGTTGACTCTTGAACCTTGGTGGTTTGTTTCTGTTCACCATTGAGGTGCACATTGTGATTAGAAACCTTAAGGCTTAATCCTTACAAGTAAGCCTTCTTAACTCCTCTTATTATTATTTTTTCATTTTATTGAGGTGTGCACTGTGAACAATGAATTTATGAGAGTTGACATTTGTTTGTCTTCAACTCTTTTTTTCGCATTTTGTTGAATTTGAAACTTGCACGACAATCAAGAAATTATTGTTGCAACTTGTGTTTGAGCCTTCAATGTGGTGATCGTGTTTGTCTTTGTCACGTTTGTCTAGGCTATCCATCCATGTAGTCTACACAATGTGTAACATGCTTTCATGTTATTTTGCTACATTGAAAAGTTGGTTACAAGTTTGTTTGACTTAGGTGCTTGTTTGTTGTGATTAGGATTTAGGTTAGAGGTTTGCCACACTTTTTTTTGCCACATTTTTTTGTTGTTTTTTTGTGCTTTCATCTTGGTCTACTACCTACATATGCATTATGCATATAATTGGTGTTCATATTTTATGTTTGGGTTGGATCAACAACGTGCACATTGCAAAGTGTGTTGATGGTGTTCATCTACTTTGTTTCTTGTTCAACATTCTAACTTGGGCCTTCATGTTTAAACTACTAGTGAAGTTGCAACCCCCTAAAAACTTCAAGTATAAATATTTATTTAATGACAAAATCCTGAAAGGGGATGGTGCTTCTAGTAGCCACGATGATGATATTTTTCCTATTTCTTTTGTTGTGGAACATTAATGTGAGGTTATGGACCTAGTTTTGGCACAAGAAAACATCCCACTAACCAAGAAAAGAAAGAAGGCCTATGAAATGAATAGGCACTTTCAAGATACTTGAGTAGTTAAACTTCCTTGGGCACAATATGTTTTGAATTCCAATGGCAAGGTTGTTTAGGTTTGGTGTAATGTATGTTCCTTAATTGATGGTAAAGATAAGCTTATAGTTGCCAAGCTTGATTCACTTTAAAAGCATGTAGGTCATCCTAAAGCTTTGGTAACTATGTCAGGGGTAAAGGTGGGGGAGGATTACTTCTTGAAGTCTAATGCCTATGTTGTTAATGAAAAAATTTATTTTGCAAAGGGTTCAAAAACAATGTTACAATGTGTCATTCATGGTGCAATTCAGTTTTTTGATAAGAGGAAGAATATTTTGTAGTATGCATTAATCTTTCATTTACTCAGTCACAACTGCCCCATGATAGAATACACATCAATGCAGACACTATTTGTGTAGTTGAATGTTTATGACAATCCCATCAAGCATTGGTTTGATGGTTCTAAGGTGGGAGATGACAAATTACATGTTTAAGCAAGTTTTGAAACAAATTCACATTATTGTTACTAAAGAAGCTTTCTTTCTTTGAATGCATATGAGGTTATTATTGATGATAACCAATCTTGGATTTCAGTGCATGCATATGTGATGCATGCATGGAAAAGAATTCCTATTATACTCACACTTCAACATGTTGTTGAGGGTGGAAATGTAGATAAAATTACTACTATAATAATTTAAACCTTCATGTCGCAAAGGGGTTTGACTCAAAAGGAGACAACCAAGAGGTTAATTTGTTTTGGTGCTAATGGGGCCTCCATTTTCCAAGGTTGGCACATTGGAGTGACGTTTCAATTGAAGGAAAAATTTGCTGCTTACATGATGGGACAACATTACATGGCCCATCAGATGAATCTTGCTATTCAAGTTTTGTCAAATTTGCCCATGGTGGCCAAGTTGGAAGATTTGTTATAGTCGTTGTATTTTTATTTCTCTAGCTCCCCTAAACGCCATTTGAAATTCATTAAGCTTGCTGAGATCATGGAAACAGGAAGGCTAAAGATTTTGCGAAATGTGAAAATTCGGTGGATAAGCATGTTGGAGCTTTGAAATGGGTGATGGTAGAATATAAGACACCGATTGTGAAGATGTCATAAGATAATGTTTTAGTTGTTCAAGTAAGGTTCAATCTATACCTCTTTTGTGATCTTCACATCTTGACGGGCTTGTTTTGTTTACTACCATTGTTGGAGGTAGTGAATGCCTTAATCAAATTTGTGCAAGGGAAGGACATTTTCATTTGTGATTTTGTGGCAGCTATAAAGATTTTCCTAATAGATCTTCATATGATGTATTCAAATCCATCAAATAATTATTAGTGTGAGCATTTCCAAGTGTTTTTAGATGTGGTGGAAAACAATTCAATTATAATCACGCAGGATTGGGTTATGGACTTCAACAATGGTATGGGAATAGTTGCTTTTGGTATGGCTGGTCATAATTATGCAATTCACATTTTCAATTTGTTGATTGGTGTTAAGTAGCCTATATGCAAGGCCATTTTTTAAACATCCATCATGCAAGTGAGAAAATAGTGTTTTGTTATAGTGGACATGTTCATCATTGAATTGGATTGGTGTTTTGTGGATTTTAAGTTGATGAATGCCCTTGGCATTGTGTATCCACAGTTTTGGATGCAACCTTATGTGGATTTCTCTTTCTCTTTGCATATGGTTATCATAAAGAAACATTATTATAAAGCAAAAAGGGTGAAATTGTCATTGTTACAAGTTGTAAAACCTTTGGATGTTAAACTTTTGGATTTGCAGATGTGCATATTTAAACTCACCATGAAAACACAAGCACCAAAGGCTATGGCTAAGCCTTCTGATATTAATCCAATGACCAAGTTGTGGGTCATAATCAACAACAATGCCTTATTCATTCAACGACTATGACACACCCCCAAGCTCCTTGATGGGGCTCAACTATGAGTCCAAATGTGAAAACATCAGAAGGAGAAAGACAAACCAAACAACAAGTTGGTTAGTGCAGAGTTGAAGCACTTTTGGTGCACAGATGAACCACGGGCAAACATAGATTCACAAGACTCACCACAACTCGGACTTGGGGGAAGCCACCACCTTCCCCCTTATAGTATACTCTGTGCTTGGCCACGGGACTAGCACCCAAATTTCATTTTGTTTCGGGACTCCCAAGTAGGAGTCTTGAAATTCCCAAGATTGGGACTCTAGCAACTTTGGGGGCCCATAACTTTGTGTGTAAACCTTCAATTGAAATGAGGTTTCAAGAAAAGATGTAGCTATCATCAAGATCTTTCCAAAAATATGTGGCACCCCATTTGCACGCAAGGAAATCAGGGTGATTCCCAAATTTTAATGGTCAAGAGTCAAATTGTCAATTTAACTCCTAACCCTTCTTTTGGCCATAATTTGTGTTTTAATTACTCAAATGGGTCATGCAAGCCCATTTTAGACATCTACGTTTCAAGAAATTTCCAATGATATAAGGAACTATTTAATCCAATGATTTTTGACCCTTGTAATTGGTCTTTGAAAATTTGGGAATCCATTGGGACTACAACTCCCAAAGTGGGAACTCACTTGGGAGTGTGGGGTTTCGTTCACTCTCCTACACTCCCGAGAGCATGAGATGTGAGTCTTGGGCTTCCCTCTTGGCCCGCACCTTTGCAAGCCCTTGCCTTGGTCGTGAGTCCAAGATTAGGGTTGCGACAAGCTGAGTGGGTATTTGAAGTTGGCTGAGTTGCGGTGGTGTTAGTTTTTGGATTTGTAGAAGATGAACAAACTTTCTCTACGTTTGCATTCACAAAGGATAAGTTGTGCAATAGGTTGGGTTTGCATTTAGACACAAATGTTGCATGTTTGCACAAGAATTTTATACTTAAGAAAGCTTCCTTGTCATGAGGCTATTATAGCTTGGAAGGATCAGAAAGTCCAAATTGGTTTTGCTTCTTAGAAAGTTCTGTTTTTTTCACAACACAAAATTCAAGTGTTCATGTTTCCATGATTTGGACAAGTTTGGTGATTGTGCTAGGTTTTTTATAAAGTTATGAGGTTTATTGACATTTGGGTGTGGTGGGTGGGACTTTGAGTTGCATTGGGCAAAGTCTGATATCAGACTAGGGTTCAACTCCCGCTCAAAGTGTGTACAATTTGTGTTTAGTTTTTAGGTTTGGTTTTGGAACAATGTCACTGGTGTCTTTGTTCCTCCCTTTTCAGTCCAGGAGCCACATTCTGCACTGGTTTTTTTGGTGGGTGCCAATTAGACTTACTTAAAAAAATTAGTAGGTGCCACTTTAAACTTATTTCTTTAAAAAATGAATAGCCACTTTGGGCTATTTTGAAAATCCATGTTGGCCAAAAGCTGACTAAACAAATGACCAAGAAGCCAACCAACCCTTGAGCCAAATTACATAAGATGCCAGTTAGGCATATTCAAGGGCAGTCATGTTGCCACTTGTGCACATTTTATTTTTTATAAAAAAGAACCCTGCCAAGGACAATCACAAAAAATGATATAACTCTGCCAAGCTCTATTAATGAAGGCACTGACTGGGATAAGAAGTGGGAAGGAAGTACAGCGAGGACCCAAGTCGAAGTTTGATTGCTATAAGTCACGTGTCAGATCTCAAGTTAGTTGAGATCGTAACTCAACCAACTCCTGGTGACAATACGGTTGGTTACTGGATACCCGAACTCAATCAACTACTTGTAGCAAGATGGCAGTGGGTATGGGAGATGGGTCTGCCAGTAAGTGGAGGAAGTGGGGAGGTGGCTAAACCCACAGACAAATAAACACCTACAAAAGATGTTCCAAGAGCCACTAGAAGAGACATTTTCATATCCGAAAGTGTTTTGGGGGGAGGAGAAAAAAAAAACCCCATGGTCATGGACTTTGGAGATTGGTTGTCCACATTGTCCAACTGGACATTCCAAAGCATTTCTTGGAGTGGTGGTAGGCTGGGCCATAGTTAGCTCTCAGTGTGAACCATTTCTCACTTGGATCACTCAAAGAAGTTCAGATTTTCCTATCAAAACAGAAGCGGTCATAAAACTCATAATTTTCTCAAGGGTATGTAAGTACTAAGGGCACTTGTCGAACAACAACCCATGATATGTGGTTCACTCCAATAGGGTGCACCGTGCTACAGATGACGGTGGATATTTAAGAAGAACAAGTACAGAATAAGCTATAAAGGGTCGCATGGGAATCAAGTGCAAAAGGCTGGCTACTTTGAAGTTTGATGCCTGAGCCAGGCTTGGTCTCGGAAGGCTTAGATACAGGAGATATAAGTTTCTTACTAGTTGTAGGGGGTGGAGTAAGTATGGAGAATGGACCATGATGATCCATCATGTTCAAATGGAACACTGCAGCTTTAACATGGAAGCTCCAGATGAAACATGGAATTAGTTTGGTCCATTCACCATGGGCTTTCTGGTGGTGATTGGTGGGTGGGCTTGGCAGACATCAAAGTCATCATCTTGAAAATTGGAGTTCAGAAAGGTGGGTGAATTGCTTATGTACACTGGCGTAAACACACACCCCCCCCCCGCCCCCCCCCCCCCT
>Ga0116228_10006143_pt1 | contig 10741 bp, 11 predicted proteins | sample S1TSphfallax_2_FD_89694 | JGI IMG/M metagenome (GOLD analysis project Ga0116228, IMG submission 89694) | Host-associated microbial communities from peat moss isolated from Minnesota, USA - S1T2_Fc - Sphagnum fallax MG | ecosystem: Host-associated > Plants > Peat moss > Unclassified | place... | reverse complement strand
GAGGCAGCATGTCAAACATGAAACAGGAGCTGAAAAGTGAGAATCTACCAGAGGTTTCAGGAGCTTGCGGAAAATGACCTCTGCTGGTGATGATTATCTTTGAGAAGGATGGTGCAATGAAGAGTTCATGAGAAGTTGTACTGGGATAAAAGGCAAAATCCTTTAACTAGTGAAAAAGTTTTAAGAGAATATCCAAAGAGCCTCAATCCTCTAAAACTCTTTTATCTAAAAACCCAAACAAGCTTCACGGCATCTTCTGTGAGCAGCTCTTTCACAATTGCCAATGTAAGAGTATGCTTCAACTCAATTTGTGCCTTTGTAAGCCATTCTTCGGCCAGCTTGAACAACAAACCCATGTTCCTTCCATTCGCCTACAGCAATGACAACAAGAAAAATTAAAAGAATGAGAAAATACTTATGGACTGTGAAAAATATCTTTACTTTGAAGGTGTTATAAATGATGCCACGTGGCGCTTTGAAAATTCAGATTCTGTTTTGAGGCCTCAGGCCTACCTCCACTAACAAAATTGGATTAAGTTTTGGCATTTTTATGTGTGCATAGCAAGGTAGTTTTTATTAACCCTAAATTTTTCTTGACCAATGCAATCTTCTAATGATGTGCAATTTTGTTGAAAAACATGCATTTTAACAATTTATTTAGATTTTATAAGTTGTTTGTCCTACAATAGAAAGCTAAGAAATATTTTTCCAACTTTCTCTACAACCCTAGAAACTTAAAATAGAATAAAAAATTACAACTTTCAAAACTTGAATGTGGCATATTAGGACCCAAAATTCATGCCAAAAATTCAAACATGTATGCACTAAAGGAAAACTTGATAAAACAAAACAAAAGCTGAGATGATGAAAAAAACATGAATTTCCATGAGGTATTGAATCAATTTTTTTTCATACAAATGTGGTCCATGTCTCTTCCTCACAACCTCTTTTTGATTGGGGGTCATGCAAATTTCAAAAGCCCACCATGCAAGAATAATGGTCCTAGTCTTGGGAGCCAATATGTTTACCTTCTTTTTCCATATAGCCAACAACCAAAGAAAATTGCTTATAGATTACATGGACTCCTTACAATGACTGCCATAGTGACATTCCTTGGATGGACATTAAGCAATCATGTTTTTTGTCTCATCAAAGCTATTGAAGAATTATTCACAAGGGTTGTCAAGATTGCATGTTTTGTTAGGTCTTTCACTTCAAACAAGGATTGCACTACCCTTAACAATAGCTCTCTTTGAGTAAGTGCATCCTTCACCATGTTGGTAGGGATTGGAAGGACAATTCTAACAATGGGGTCATCCATCACCTTTTGCATCACAAGCCCCTTTGTGATGAAGTTTTAAAATGTTGCAAGTGTTTTTTTGATCGTTTTAGTATGGCATTTGTTACCTTTTTAATCTTTCGATCACGGACAACAACATTCACACTTTCTTCAACATATTCTGCTATTCTTTGAGCTCTTCTTTGTCAAGCTTGATATTTTCTTTGACATGCTACGATATTTTCCCTCTCTATGGCACCTCCTCTTTTCACCCCTAGTCTCCTTTCCTTGTCTCTTGTGTTACCCATGACACCCATAAATCAACACATCCTTGACCTGAAGGTCACAAAGAAAATAACTAACAAGACATCAAGTGAGGGAATAGACTTGTTGCCCTATGAAACCACCTTCCCTTCCAAACATAGAGTTCAAATGAGCTACACCTTACTTCCAAACCTAAATTTCAAATGACCTACACTTTGCACATGTTGATGTCACCTTTTTCAACTCAGATTTTTGAGATATCTCCATGTTAATTAATATAATCCATATTAATAGTGCCCCACGTAAAATTTGTGGAATAAATTATTTTGAAGAAAAAAAACAAAAATTAGTAAATATTACATTTCGTAAGGACTTTTGAAAATATGAGTTAATTATAATGATTCAAAAGTCTTTATCTATGCCTTGGTTATGTTAATCAAAGTTAGAGCTTTTGATTTGAGTTTATAATTTCATCTTTTAAAATATATTGAGTCACTAATTTGAATTTAAAATGGAAGTCAAGATAAACTTATCATCTTTTTAATGTTCCACCCAACCAACTAGTCGATACAATCTCTTTTCAAAAGTCCTTTGGGGCAAACTTATCGTTGGGTGGTACCACTAGGAACATCACACCCCCCCCCATCCAACTTTAAGACAACATAGGATTCACATAAAGAAAAATTTTCATTCCAAATTATTTATCAAAAGTTACCCAAATCACATAGAATTCAAAACTCTATTAAATTTACAAAAAAATGTGTTTTGATGTGGAAAATGAATCCATAAGCAAAAAGTTTTAAGAATGTCACATGGGGGATTTTTTTTATTAAGAACACAAAAGGAATCTATTTTTTGGGAATTTTTCTTGGATGTTATTTTTCAAGAATGTTTCAAATGCCAACCTACTTGATGTCTTTTATAGATAATTGATTAAATCAATTTTAATTTAGTTATGAACTTTTGAAATCAAGATCATGAAGCCCTAAAGGGCCATTAATGTTAGGAACACAAATGATAACTATTTTCCCCTTTTGTTATTTTAATGATTAGTTTGGATCATTCCCTTGTGCATGCTAAATAAACGAGAAAAAATATCTAATGTGTAAATGTAAGGACACTTAAAAGGAAAAAGTTAGGATCTAGGTCAGGAATGGGTGAAAAATGGTTCATGAATCAAAATGTTAATGCATATTGTGTGTGCATAGGTGGGGAACACATAGCCCACCTAGTCCAATCAAATAAACCAATGTATAAGTAGATGGAATTTTATTTTAAAAATTTGGTCCAACTTTCTTGTGATTTTGGCAAGGTGGTTCCCAATGGTAGCACCCAAGGAAAAGTTTGCCGATTGCTATTAAGGGATACATTATTATTTTAAAAAATTGTATAAACCTTTTAAAATTAAGTTTTTAATATAGAATCAAGTACCAATTAATATATCCAAGGACATATAAATATGTAGATGCATTTGAACAAAGGGTACCTAGGAAAATTGTACAAAAAGTGAGAATAGTAAGCCACCATAGCTTGCATCTACTTTGGTCCACCCTTTGTTGAGTTTTCCTCCACCCCCTCATGTCTTAAATATACTCCAACTCATGACCTTGGAATAGAGGGCAATTAAAGGCCTATGGGTGTGAACACAACCTTTACTAAGTTGTTCAATGTGACTATGGGTGCTACCAACAAAGGGGGTACAGTGGATGGTTCCAAAAAAATAGGTGCGGATGAGATAAAAGTTGTTTTGGGACAAATGCAAGGGCTTGTTGTTGCTGAAGTCCAACAACTTGGAACAATTAAAGTCTAGGAGTCAATTGTTGTTGAAGTCTAGGAGGTTATTGTACTTGAAATGCAAAGGCCTATTACATCTAAAGTGCAGGAGAAACAAGCAATGGATATTGGAATAGTTTTTTTAATGACTTGCCAATTGGACCTTCCCAAACTATTATAATAAACTATGAGTCTAACCCATTAAAGTCTAATTGAACTAAAGTTGTTCAGAGCAAAAGGGATGAGGTTCTAAGGGGTCATAGATGTATGACCTAGGCTGTGTATGGCCAGAGATGTTGGGAAACACCAAATTGATTGACTAATCAAGGGAGAGTGGTTATAAAGCTAAATATTTAGACTACCTCCTTATTGTGGCTTAAAATAGTCAATGGTTTAGAAAAACACACGACCATATTTGGCAAAGAAGGTTTGTTGTGCCCATTGTTTGCTAGAAATGAAGGGGTCTTTTGAAGGTAAGGATGTTAATGTGTTGGGGACGGAAGTGGATGATGCAACTACTAACCAAGTGGTCACTGATGTGCTGGCAAATGATGTCAACGCACCTAAAGTTAGAGATGAAGTACTTCCCCAACACACAAAAAAGTTGTCTATGGTGGTGCATAAAAATGTCACAGAAACACATAAAAAAGCCAATGCACATGATGCAACCACAATGGAAGTCGTAATCAAAGAGAAAGCAAAGTGGATGGTAACATATTTTAGTACGCCAACTTTCCCTTGAGGTACACAAAGTTCAATGAACAAGTTAGCATTCAAGCTTGACCTCAAAGAGGTTCTAGAATTACTTGATGCGACATTCAAACCACCAAAGGGCAAGGCCATTCAAAGACCCCCTACACCCTTGGTAGGAACAAGCAAGGATAACTTGGGCATCATGTTGTTTATTTACATCCTTGAAATGATTTTGTAAGTTAGAAGCTACATTTCATTTTTAAAAGTCTAACTTGATGGAAATGTTCATTTTCAAAGCCTCTAGATTTATTTTATAGGTGCCAAGCTAATGATCCATGTAACTTTGACCTAGGAAATTATGTACATTCATGTAGGCCACCCTCAAGGTTGATTCTAATTGCATAATGCTACATCCATGCTTCCCTAACATTGTTGTGGTAGAGGTAGTTGCTAGGGTGTGCAAAGGCTCATAAAGTTAATCAAGACTTGAATTGCCAGCCCTATGTGGGGAGGGTGAATAAATGGTGCAAGTGACATGAGTCATTTGCCCATCCACACTCGTCATGCAATATGAATCAAGGCACAACCCTCTAATTACAACTTTTGAAGATGCATGCAAGATCGATGAGAAGATTTATATCCTATGGGGATGCTAATAATTGATGCCTCAAGATGGATGATGGCATCATTGACGCACTCCCAACTCCTTGAAGGATTCAAATGTGAGTCCAAGTACAAAACAGCGAAAGGGGGAGGAATCGGGGCACGCTCCTTAGTTCACAACACTTTGAGGGGTAAAGGGGTGTGTTGGAGCTCTGGGATGGGACTAGGAAGAGTTGACAAGCTTCACTCACTCACACGGGCCTGCACACAACCCACACAAGGTGGTTAGTGCATAGTTGGAGCACCTTTGGTGCTAGGGCGAGCCATGGGCAACACGGAGACACAAGACTCACCACGGCCCGAACTTGGGGGAAGCCACCACCTTCCCCCTTATAGTATACTTTGCACCTCTCCACGGGGCCTACATCCAAATGGCTTTTCTCTCCCGGGACTCCCAAGTGGGAGTCCCGAAATCGCACCAGCGAGGACTCCTGTGACTTTGGAGCCCCATAACTTTGCGAGCAGACCTCGGATCAAAGTGTGGTCTAAAGCAAAGTTGTAGCTCTCGTTGAGAGCTTTCTAACAATATGTTGCATGTTGTCTGAAACTAAGTAAATCGGGTTGATTCTTGACTTTTTCTGGTCGGGAATCAAACAACCACTAGCAGTTTCCCGGCCCTTCTTTTGGCCATAACTTGTGTTTCAGATGTTTAAATTAGCAATGCAAGCCCATTTCAAACATATACGTTCCAAAAGCTTTCCAATAATATAAAGAACACCATAAGCCATTGAGTTTTGACCCCTGAAATCACTCTCTGAAATTTTGGGAGTCTACTGAGACTCTATCTCCCAAAGTGGGAGTTGCCTTGGGAGTGTGAGGGTTCACTCCCTCACACTTTTTCACACTCCTAAAAATATGTGATGTGACTCCCGGGCTTCTTCTTGCCCCGCAACCTTACAACCCTTTTGCCTTGGTTGCAAGCCCAAGGCTAGGGTTGTGACAATCATGGGCAAATGTCCATTTTGATCTTATTGTTGTTAGGCTATAGGTGTTACATGTAGTTTTCCTTCCACTTGATAAGGTTTTGGATTATTGGAATCTATCTTGATAATTAATGTTTACAAGTTCACTTGGCTATACAATGCATTGTTCATACTATTGTTACTTAATAGGCCATTTTGTCCTTTAATATGGCTACACCACTATATCCATTAATCATTATCTATGTAGGACCGTCCTTGGCATAAGCCCATTTTTTAATGACATTGCTTGTCATATCTCACCCACTACATTTGTACTTGAAATTTTTTTATTTTGATCTTTTTAATTGGTATATTATTTGAAACGTCCACATCAAAGTTACATTAACTATACTTGTTTGGGGGTTTGTTGTCTACTCACAACCTTCACAACCTACTTCAACAATATAGTAATATGTAGTTAGGTACTTCTAGTTCAATATACATCACTTGGTATCCTTGCATAGGTCTACTTTTTGTGGGCACACTTAATGTTAGATACTTGCTTTAGTGGAATATTTAGATGTATATATGTAGGTAAATATGACAACCTTCTTCCATTATTGCCCTTTCCATGAATACCAAATGTGAGACCACAACCATTGTCTACATCCACCCCATAAATTCAAACAATGCCCGTGCACTGGATGGGTAGGTAGAAATAAACTTTACCCCCAACCTTCTAGTGCAAGTGGTGAATCAGGTGGAAACCAATGAAACTGAGTGGACAAAGTTGGTGGATAGTGGAAACATGGTCCAAACACCTTGTCATGAGTTCTAAACCATTGGGGATTTCCACCCCCAATCTAGTCAAGTGGAATAAACTTTTTCCAAATGGAAGATGGGTGAAATCTTGAGTGGTTTAGGGATAGGTTTTGTAGTAATGAAATCAACATATCAATGTTGGTGATGCAAATGAAGAAGAATTCATGGATGGAAAAATTTGGGGGGGGAGCAGAAAGAGTTATTATCAAGGTGGGTAATATTGAAGGGCTAGAGGTAATTTAGGACAAAGTTGAGGTGAAGGAAGATGCAAATGTGGAAGAGGTCACAAAGGACCAAGTTGAAGTGGAAAAGGAAAATGGAAATGTGGAAAAGGTCATTGAGGACCAAGTTGAAGTGGAGAAGGGAGATGTAAATGTGGCAGAGGTCACCAAGGTTGGATTTGAAATGGAGAATGAAGGGACAAAGGTGGCAACCCCACAAGAGATGATGGCTTTGGTGATGTAGTGGGGTTAGTTAAGGGATTGGACATAAGAAGCCACATTATAGGAACACTCCCTATGCCCCCATAATCGGATGCAAAATATGGTGTATATAAGGTCCAACATGAATATACATTGAATTTGGAAAACCTATTGGATTTTGCTCCATGACATTTTCAGTAAATGGAACAAAGGCAAGTGGAATAATTGGCTCTCTATAAATTACATTTGGTAGTGTTGTAGGATAAACCGAATTTTAAACATTCAAAACTAAACTTTGAATAGGTAATGATATTGGATAAGGTTTATGATTCATCAATATGGTTTGTAAATGCAAAACATTATTAGATTGATAACGACAATTATCTATCTAGTAACCCAAACTTTGACAAAAAACATAAGCTAAAAACGCATGAGGAGAAAACAAGGGTTATCGAAATTTCCAGATGGAACTCTTCTTCATCCAAAATGTTCATCCTCAAGGACTACATGCTTCATAACTCATTAGAAGGCTCCTTCCCTTGAAATTGGCATAATTCATCAGTTCACTTTTAGAATTGATCAATTTCACCTTCTTTGGCATGTGGACTTATCACAACAGTCTCATGGTACCAAAAAACTTTTTTCGATAGGGTCCCAAATTGGTTCCCATGGGGTTTCTAATTTGGTCTTAATGTGTTGTAATTTTGATGGATGATTTCTAGTAGGTTTATAGTTTCTAGGGTTTAGTATTTTTGGTAATATCTTCTAATTCATTTTGCTTTGCAGTGAGAAAGGCCACAACCTCCTTTAGGTTGATCTTAGGTTGTTTTAATTTCTTTGGGTTACTTATGTGGTATACTTTAGCACTTTCTTGCAAAACTTGCTCCATTATTTTCTTCATACTTCTTGTCAATAATGTTGGCATACTGTAAATGACTAAAAAAAATTTATAATCTACAATTTATTTTGGTTTTTTATTTTTATTTGTCAAACAACAACAACAATTATCCATGATTTGTTTTGGTATAGTTTAATAACGAGTGAAAGTAAGTTAAAATGGAACAAAAGTGGCACAATAGAAGTCCATTTTTGCATAGTTTTTAGTGTTATCAACACTTTCACAATAAATATGTCAATCAAAAATCAATTTTTTTGCAAGAACTATGTTTTGCCCTCCTTTCTTAATACATAATTGAATATTTTGAATGAAATTTTTTCCATCAAATTCATATTCTTGACATTGAAAATAGGAAAATGAATTATGGGGCTCTCAAAAATACCTAAATGTTTATTCCCATTTATAATCACGTCCCTAATAACTTCCAATAAGAAATTTGTTTCCATTTTAGTCATACATCTCATGGTAGAGTACCATAACAAATTTCATTTACTATTCCAAGAGCTACGAGTCCATTTAAAAATGTTTATGGATTGTGACATAAGATGAAACACTTTCAACTTGTGACAATCGTGATTTAGGGTTTTCAAGCATATTTTTTTGAGAGGGAACTCTTTAACTTTGGGAAGTGGCAAGCTAGGGTTTTTAGAGGTTTTTCTTTCCTTTGATGTCAATGTGTTCAATTGTTTCCTTGTTTACTATTTTCAAGGTAATTCTTCCTTGGCCATAGTTTTGTTTGTCTCTTTGTTATCTCTCCTTGAATTACTCCTCTTTTTTCATGACACCAAGTTTTTTACTTCATTTTTTTATTTGTTTCATTGTCATCTCTTTCTTTCTTCTAGTTTCGAGAACTTTAAGCATGGCCTTCCACAACTAGAATGTCCAAAATTTATAGAAGTAAACAACGTTATGCAATGTCCAAAAGTTACTAAAGCAAACAATGTTACACAATGTTCGAAAATTGCAGAATCAAACAATGTTACTATGAGTGTCTTCCACACATTTCCTTTTTCTTCAATTTTCTTGTTGTCAATCCTGCAAAACATAATTCCAAACCCTAAGCATTTCATGTTGACATAGTCAAAACATAACTATGACAAACATGTAGAGTGAATGAAAAACTAGAAGGATATTGTTGTGGAATAAGATTGGGCTTCCAAAGCAAGGCTTGTTCCTTTGTTTCTAATGGGGTGGGAAACATAGATGCCCAATGTAATGTTGAAATTTATGAGCACATTCTTGATTTAGGGCACAAATATCTACTTTGGGCATAAGGATAAGGTGTATGTAATTAATAAACAACTAATTATAAATGTTTTTTGAGTGTGTGTAGAAGGGTATGTAGAAGAACCGAATGGATAGGTTGGTAAGTCATTAGTAGTTCAAACATTACGAAGTTGTAGACTTGCATCTGTAAATTCTTTTGCAGATTAATGGAATACAAAGAGTATGGGTCTACCATATTTTGTCAAATATCCTACCATTATATATGTCATTTATCGAAAGGAAAAGGTACAATATTTTAACAACAAAAATGTTATTACATTAGTGAGAACGAAAAAAGGGCAAAAGGTAGCACTACTACAAAATGCATCCTAGTTCACTTTGGGTTTCACTAGATTTTGAGTGAATTTGGATATTTTTACCTAGTAAAATTGTTTAACCCCGTAGTGAACGGGGACCGGTTGTTACGAACAATGAATTATTTCACTAGTACCTAGTGAAACAAAGTTACTTTCAAGTGAAATACAAATTTACCAAACCATTCATTTGCTAGTTAATTAACTAACAACATGGAAATCAATTAAAATTTAAATATTTAATATATAATATTCTTGATAATTTCATGATTTTTTTAACCTATGATTTATTGACACATGTCAATACCTAGGCTAGGTTTAAAACCTAGTTTACGTAGGTAGGCCACGTAATAAACTTAGGCACCTTTTTTAAGAATTTGATAGAAGAATATTTAATCAACATACCATTGTTGACCACACACAACACCACTCATGAAGTTTGATCCCTTGACCTTTGGAGTGGAAGCAAACACCTTTCCCATCAAGCCACCCCACTTGTTGTGGTAATATGTTACATTACATTTTATTTATCAAATATTTCATTTTAAACATTACAAAACATAAACTTTGAAAATTCATATCTTATTGAGATTTTGTTCAAATGAAATGATTTGAGTTTACTTTTTTAAAAAATTCAATAAGGTACATAATTACATTTATTTCCTTTTGAAAGTTTAAAATCATTTGAATTTTTTTTCTAATAAATGGATAAATTTTTTTGTTGATAAAATAATATTAACTATGTTAAACTACTTTTAATTATTATATGAATATGTTTCATTAATTTAAATTACTTCACCATACATTATTTATGGCTATTTTCAATTACTTTTGGTTATTTTTAGCTATTATAAATTAATTTAGTTTAAACTACTTGTAACTATTATAAATTATTTTTGTCTATTGAAGGTTATTTCACCTTATATTATTATTGGCAATTATAGGTTACTATAGGCTATTTCACTTTAAATTATTTTTTTCTATTATAAATTATTTCACTTTAGATTATTTTTGACAATCCTAAACAATTATAATATATGGATATTAGTTGTTCTTTTATTAGGGCTATTGGTGGTTATTAATGGTTATTAGTACCTATTTTATTGGTGGCTATTAATGTCAATTATTGGTTATTCTATTAATAATTATTGGTGGTTATTCTATTAATGGCCATTAGTAGTTATTCTGTTGGTGGCTATTAGTGGCTATTCATGGTTATTTTATTAATGACCATTACTAGTTATTCTATTGGTGGCTATTGGTGGTTATTCTATTAATGGCTATTGGTGGTTATTCTATTAATGGCTTTTGGTGGTTATTCTATTAATGGCTTTTGGTGGTTATTCTATTAATGGCTATTGGTGGTTATTCTATTAATGGCTATTGGTGGTTATTCTATTAATGGCTATTGGTGGTTATTCTATTAATGGCTATTGGTGGTTATT